>Ga0206131_10003130_pt1 | contig 19314 bp, 15 predicted proteins | sample Helgoland_Spring_FD_148636 | JGI IMG/M metagenome (GOLD analysis project Ga0206131, IMG submission 148636) | Pelagic subsurface seawater microbial communities from Kabeltonne, Helgoland, North Sea - Helgoland_Spring_Bloom_20160517_1 | ecosystem: Environmental > Aquatic > Marine > Epipelagic ...
TTCTAATATGTTTAAAAATGCTACTCGCTGCAATTAATTTTTTATTGATAAGTGTATTAATTCCTATGGTTTGAGAAATATTTATATAATCCATATTCTCTACCAAAGCAATTGTTTTCTTAACTCCCTTAGATTTTGCTACTAGACAAGACATAATGTTTGTTTCAGAATCACCAGTAACCGCAACAAAAGCATCCATTTCTCTAATATTTTCCTCTTCCAACAACTCAATATCTCTACCGTCTCCATTTATTAAAAGAGTTTCATTTAACTCTTCAGCTAAAAGCAATGATTTTTCTCGCTGTTTCTCAATAAGTTTTACTTTAAAGTTTTCTTTACAAAGATTTCTGGCAGTTTTAGATCCAATAGAACTACCGCCAAGAATCATCACATTGTTTATCGTTAAGTGTTCTTTTCCTACAATCGGGTAGAGCTTATCTACGCTGTAGTGAGGAACAGAAAAGTAAACCTGATCATTTAATTTAAATTCGGTATCTCCTCTTGGTATAATTGTTTGTGATACTCCTTCTCGTTTAATCGCTATGATAATAAAATCTACAGATGAAAACGTATCTCTAGCTCCTTTTACAGTGGTATTTAAAAGTGGAGATTTGTAATCTAGAGTAGTCCCCATTACATTAAATAGTCCGTTTTCAAAGGTAACAGTATCATTAAATGAAGATTGGTTTAACAGCATTTTAATTTCATCTGCAGCTAATTCCTCTGGTGAAATCATATAATCTAAACCAAATTTATTGAAGTCAATATGATCGTTCTTTAAAAATTCTGGGTTGTCTATTCTAGCTATAGTTTTCTTGGCTCCTAATGATTTTCCTATAACTGAAATGGTAAAATTAGTATTTTGGGATTCTGTAACAGCCAACAATATGTCTGTAGATTCTATACCAATTTCTTTGAGTAATTTTATAGATGTAGCATCTCCTTTTTTAGTGATAACATCTAGGTGACTGTTGATGTAGTCAAGTTTCTCTCCATCAAAATCTATAACATACGTATCCTGAGATTCGTAAGACAATAACTTTGCTAAATGAAACCCAACGTCTCCAGCACCTGCTATAATAATTTTCATAAATCGTAAGAAATATCATACAAATATATAAAACTTAGCATTGAGACTACTAAAATTATCATTGATATTGTTTTCCCCAACTTTTGTATATTTATAAAAAAACCCCCGTATGAAAAAAATGACCATTAAACATTGGGCTGTAGACGATAGGCCAAGAGAAAAACTAATTGCTAAAGGCCCCTCCTCATTAAGCGCTGCAGAACTGATAGCAATTCTTATTGGATCAGGAAATAAACAAGAAAGTGCCGTAGATTTATCTAAAAGAATATTAATGTATGTAGATAATAATATTCATCAATTATCTACACTTACCGTAGAAAAATTAACTTCATTTAAAGGAATAGGGATGGCTAAAGCTATTGCTATTATCACAGCTTTAGAGTTAGGAAAAAGGAGGCAATTAGCAAATTTTGCAGTAAACCCCAAAATTACAGGCAGCAAAGATGTTTATGATATCATGCAGCCCTTGCTAGGTTCTTTGCCTCATGAAGAGTTTTGGGTTTTGTACTTAAATAATGCGAATAAAGTACTTTCAAAAACTCAATTGAGTAAAGGAGGTATTACTGCTACCCTAGTAGATGTGAGACTTTTGTTCAAAAAAGCCGTCGAGATCTCTGCAGTTGCAATTATTATTTGTCACAATCATCCATCCGGAAAAACAGAACCCAGCTCCCAAGATAAAGTTCTTACCAAAAAAATTAAAGAAGGTGGGGTAAGTTTAGATATAAAACTTTTAGATCATCTAATAATTACTGAAAAGTCTTATTTTAGCTTTACCGATAATGGTAAAATTTAAATAGTACTGCAATCTTGATACTTGTTTATACGCATAAAATTACTCCAAGAATACGGTATATTTTTAAGCATATTTTTACTAGAATTCTTCTAAGTCCAGTTTCTTTTACATCAAAAATTGAGGAATTTGTAGCTCATAACGGACCTAAAATAAGTTATACCAAGGTTCCTTTAGGAAAAGAATTTTTTATAAGAAGTAATGAAATTCTTTTTGAGCAAGGAGTAAATGACTTAGAAATTAATATTTCACAATGGAATGGTACTCCATGTTTTTTTAATACAGGATCTGGTTCTAGTATTCCATTTGATATTTTTGCAGCTAGTTTTTATCTTATTTCAAGATATGAGGAATATTTACCTCATGTTAGAGATGTACATGAACGATTTACAGCAGAGCAAAGTTTGGCTTATAAATTTCGTTTTTTAGAAAAACCTGTTGTAGATATTTGGGCTCTTAAATTAAAAGATGCTTTACTAGAACGTTTCCCAGATTATCATTTTTCTGATAGAGAGTTTTCCTACATATCTACTATAGATGTAGACAATGCCTTTGCTTATAAATACAAAAGCTTTGTAAGAACCTCTGGAGGTTTTATCTACGATTTTTTTAAATTACACTTAAAGAGTTTTTGGGATAGATTGATGGTGTTATTAAGAATTAGAAAAGACCCTTATAATAATTTTGAGCATATATTATCATTAGGTAAAACCTACAACGCAACCACTATATTTTTCTTTCTTATTGCAGACTATACAACTTTTGACACCAATATATCTGCCACCAAAAGGCAATTTAGAATGTTAATAAAACACATCGCAGATTATGCAAAAATTGGGTTACACCCTTCTTACTATACAATGAAAAATAGTGCTTTATTAAAAATGGAAAAAGAGCGTTTAGAATCCATTACAAATATTCCAACATCTCTTTCTAGGCAGCATTTTTTACGTTTTAGTTTGCCCGAAACCTATCAAAATTTGATTGATTTAGAAATTAATCAAGATTTTTCGATGGGTTATGCTAGTCATATTGGATTTAGAGCTAGTACCTCGATTCCTTTCTACTTTTTTGACTTAGATTTTGAAATTCAGACTCCATTACTTGTTCATCCTTTTGCATTGATGGATACAACTTTAAATGATTATATGGGTCTTACACCAAAACAGTCTTTAGGAAGAACAAAAGATTTATTAAAGGAGGTGATGGCCGTTAAAGGAACTTTTATTACACTATTTCATAATGAAAGTTTAAGCGGTTATCTGAGATGGAATGGATGGCAAAGAGTCTATGAAACCATGTTAAAAATGATTCATAAACATGTTAATTAAATACATTCAAAGAGAACATTTAGATGAGGAGAAATACAATGATTGTATCGAAAACTCAATTCAATCTAATAGCTATGCGTTTTCGTGGTATTTAGATATTGTTTGTGACAATTGGGATGTGTTAGTGCTAGATGATTACGAAGCAGTGATGCCAATTCCCTGGCGAAAAAAATATGGCATTAAATATGTGTACCAGCCATTATGGGTATTACAATTAGGAATTTTTTCTAAAGGTGATTTCACTCAATCTGATTTTATTTCAGTTGTCCAAAAAAGATTTCGATTTATTGAACTTCGACTAAATTTCAAGAATTTATTAGATACAGATAGTTTATATTTTATTGAAAAAAAGTTTCAAGAATTAAAGTTAACTGTAGGATATGAAAAGATTAAAAAAGCATATAGGAGTGATCGTAAAAAAGATTTAAAAAGAGCTGAAAAATCTGAGTTAAGGATAGAATGGGGTGGAAGCCCGTCAGATCTTATCACACTCTTTCAAAATAATGTTGGAAAGAGAACACCTGAAATAAAACAACAAGATTATCAAAATTTAGAAACTTTAATTAATTTTTGCTTGATAGACGATTATGGAGAACTTTGTTTTGCATATCAGGGTAAAACGTTAGTTGCTGCTGCATTTTTCCTAAAACATCAAGAAACAGCTACTATTTTATGTTCTTCAACAGATTTTTCTAATCGAAAAAATGGAGCAAATACATTTTTGGTAGACGAAGCTATCCAACGCTATGTAAATAGATATAAAATATTCAATTTTGGAGGTTCATCAATGCAAACAATAGCCAAGTATTTCTTTAGTTTTGGTTCGAAAACAAAATATTATCAGCAATTAAAATATAACAAATTACCTTTTTTGTTAAAATGGTTTAAACGTTAGAGTTTAAGAAATTTTTAAATTTTTCTGGTAGTTTTTTATTGAAAATAATTTTGGAAAAATCCTCAGTATATAATTCCTTTTGTTTGACTACTTTGCAAGGATTTCCAACTACAATAGAATTATCTGGAATATTTTTATTTACTAGAGAGTTTGCTCCAATAATTACGTTGTTACCAATTTTCACTTCAGGTAAAATAGTCGAATTTGCTCCAATCCATACATTATTACCAATTGTAATTGGTTTTCCTTTTGTGTGTTCTCTTAAATTATTGGCTTTATGATTAGATGAAATTACAGAAACTCCAGGTCCTAATTCAATATTTGAGCCAAAAATAATTCCATTATTAGCTTGAATATAATTATTAATATTATCTCCGGGATCACATAAAATACCTTTTGTAATTCTTTCTGGGGCTAAAACTCTAGAAGTAAAGTGAACAGGCCATTTTACTTTAGGGTTTAGTCTGAATATTTTTTGAGGAATTACATAATGGAAAAATAAAAGATAATAATTTTTATATCCATATTTAGATCTGTAATATTCGGGATAATAGTAATTAATGATCCATCCAAAAAAGAAAAAATCTATTTTTTTAAACATTTATTTTGTCTTTTTTAAATGATTTAAGAAAAAACATAAAATAACGAAGTAACCGATTCCACCAAATAAAGATAATATAAATATGGCATGTAATATATTATTATAAATTGAACCAGTATATATAGCTATAATATTTATAATTAACAGGTAAGAGTTAAATATTAATCCAATCAAGTTTTTATCTAAAACAATAATTAAACTACTTATAGGGCTAAAAGAACTTCTCGCCATAATTAAAAATGATAAAATTAAAATATAAAGATTTAAGTTTTCCCACTGATTTTCAAACAATAGATTTAAAAAATGAATACCCAAAGTATTTATAAAAAATAAAAAAGAAATTATTATTACTAAATTTACAGTAACGATTTTTTTTGTAGTAGCATATAATTCTGACCTATTGCTATTATTATTTAATTCTGATGATTTTTGATAAAAAACTTGAGATATTGATGAAGAAATTAAAAATAATGGTGCTGCTAAAACTTTTATGCTAAAAAAATATACTCCAGCTTCTTTAGCACCGAAAAAAGTGAGGATTAAAATTGGCATTAGATGATTAGCTAGACTATTAATAATATTTGAGGGCAATAGAAATTTTATTAATCTATTATTTGATTTTATGTCTTTCTTTATCTTATTGAAAACAATATTATGAATACTCTTTTTATTTTTATTAAAATTATATGTAAGCAATAGTATTTGAGCTATCAAAAAACCAAAAATGAGCCCTAGTTTATTGAAGTGTCCAAATAGTAAAAATTGAAAGATAACAGTACAAATTGAAATAAAAATTTTGATGTTCGAAAGTGTAGTGAATTTCTTTTGATAGGTAAATAAATTTTGATGTACTAGATTATATGTAATAATTAAAGAGCCAATAAAGGATAAATAAAATATTGATAGATCTATTTTTTCAATAAAAAAAAAATTAGAAAGAATAAATAATTGTAAAAAAAAAATTATTACAATTACTGGTATAAGAACTAAAATAAAGTTAAACCAATTTGTGCTTTGTTTTTCGGTTTTAGAGGTTATAATACAATTATTTAATTCGAGAGTACCTATAATCGAAGCTATGCTAGTTATACTGATAAACCCTCCCAAAAAACCATAAGCCTCTTCACCATAAAGTTTAGCAAGATAAACACCTGCCAAAACTGCTATTATTTGAGCAATTATTGTACCCTTAAACATAATAAGAATGTTTTTGTAGAAAAATGGTAAAGGCTTTTTGTTTATTTTAGTACTCAATTATATTTTTTTTCAAAAATACACAAAATGAGTTTCTTTTTAATTAATTGTTATAAATGATAAACAAAAATCGAATACAACATGTCTTTTTTGATTTAGATCATACCCTTTGGGATTTTGAAAAAAACTCAGATTTAACATTTAAAAAAGTTTTTAAAATCAATAACTTACAAATAGATTTAAATTTATTTTTAGAAATTTACAAGCCATTAAATTTTAATTACTGGAAACTATATAGGGAAGAAAAAGTAACAAAGTCAGCATTGAGATATGGTCGTTTAAAAGAAACATTTGATGCGATTAACTTCAAAGTATCCGATGAGCTAATAAACCTAATTGCAGATCAATATATTACACATTTAGCTGATTTTAATTTTTTATTTGATGGAACATTTGAAATCTTAGATTATTTAAAAGAAAATTACAAATTACATATTATCACAAATGGTTTTGAGGAAATTCAAACCAAAAAAATGATTAACTCCAATATTTATCATTATTTTGAAAAAGTTATCACCTCAGAATCTGTTGGTGTTAAAAAGCCCAATCCAAAAGTTTTTAACTATGCATTACAGATGGTAAAAGCTAATCCTAACGAATGTATGATGATTGGGGACAATTTAGAGGCAGATATTCAAGGAGCAATTAATTGTGGAATCAAAGCCATACACTATAACTCAGAAAATTCAAATTCAATTCCAAAAAATATAACATCAATTTACAACCTGTTAGATTTAAAAGAATATCTTTAGATTTTAAATTAAGCTACAATTACCAAGTGCATGAATATATACATAAAAAGTGTTGTAACAATTTTTAGTCTTTGTTTCTTAATGTCTTGTACAGATAATCTAAATTTTGATGAAATTAATTTGAATGTAGATCCTATAATTACTGTACCTTTAATTTATTTTGATTTGGATCAAGATGATTTTTTTAACAGTTCATCGGGTACGGAAATACCAACAATTACAGATATTTCAGATTTTAGAGTTTTTGAATCATCTGACATTAGAAATGAGACAATTAAAACTGTTTTCGATTTTGAAATTGAAAATAGATTTGATAGATCTTTTGAGGTTAATGTTGTTTTTTTTGATGGTAATGACAATATCACCCAAATCATTCCTGCATTAAATATAGTTTCTGAGGATTTAGATTATGTTGCTACATATTCCATTGAAATAGCAACTTCTCCCATGTTTTTATCTTCAAGAAAAGTTAGTGTTGAGGTAAAGTTAAGTCCATCATCTTCACAAATTGACCCGAATATTTACCAAACAATAAAGTTCAGATCTACAGGGACTTTTTATTTTAGTATTTAAAATAAAAATGAAAAAATTACTCTTACTTATATTTTTAATTGCTACAGTTTCATTAAAATCTCAACAGAAAATAGCTTTTTCATTTGGGGAAACTCCACAAACTTTGATGTTAAATCCAGGCTCAGAAATAAATTATAAAAGTCATTACGGTATTCCAATAGTATCTAATTTTCAGCTCACAATAGGAAATACTGGATTTCAAATGGGTGATTTATTTTCGAATGACTCTAGAAGTTTTAATGAAAAATTTGAGAAAGTTTTAGATCAAATAAGCCCTAGTGATTATATAAATTTAAACACCAAAATTGATGTATTAAATTTTGGATATAGGTACAATAACAAAACCTATATTAGTATTGGTTTTTATGAAGAATTAGATCTGATAGCATATTTTCCAAAAGATGCTATTGAAGGGTTATATTATGGAAATGATCCTTTTTTTAATAGATCATTTTCTGTTTCCCAAGCAATTATGAAAGCAGATTTAATAGGTGTTTTGCATGCAGGGATCTCAAAAAAGGTTGATGAAAAATTAACAATTGGTGCTCGATTTAAAATTTATTCCTCAAGTTTAAATATAGAAACAAATAATAATTCTGGATCAATTACCACAACCACTAATAATATCAATATATCTCGTTTAACATTGCAAAATCTTGATGCAGGTGTTAGAACTTCAGGGATAAACAACATTGAAGAAGATGTATTATCTAATACTTTTTTGGGGGGTAATCTTGGTATGGGTTTTGATGTTGGAATTACCTATCATTTTTCACCTCAGATAGAATTTACAGGAAGTATTTTAGATCTTGGGTTTATTAAGCATTCTAAAAATATCAGGAATTTTACCGCTGAAGGAGATTATATTTTAGATGGAATAAATTTTGAATACAATCCTGATGACCCAATAGATTATTGGAAGCAACTAGAGAATGATTTTAAAGCAAATGTATCAAATGAAGAAACGGATGATGCTTATACTTCTTGGAGACCCATGAAACTTAACGCAGCACTAAAGTATAGTTTTGGTGAAAGAAGAAATAAATTCTGCTACGCAAAAACCCACAAACAATATTACTATAATTCAATAGGGTTTCAGATGCATACAATTATGAGACCATTAAAGCCACAATTTTCTTTCACAAGTTTTTATGAGAAATCATTATCACAAAGTATTCATACCAAATTTACTCATACTATAAATGATTATTCCTCTGCAATTTTTGGAGCTGGAGCAGCATTGCAGCTTGGTAAGTTAAATATTTTTGGGGCACTAGATAATGTTTTTGGAGTCAGAGATTTATCTACTGTTAATAATATTTCTCTTAACTTTGGATTTAATATTACAATAGATTAACTATGAAACAATTATCTTTTTTATTATTATTTTTCTTTTCTGTATCTATTTTCAGTCAATCAAACAACTCAATTTCTCCGAAATACATAATCGTTAAAAGCAACTTTGATTTTTTAAAAAAGGAGGATAGATATAAAACCAGCTCTTTCACTAAATTTTTATTTAACAAAGCAGGTTTTAATACTTATTTAGATAATGAAAAACTCCCCGAAGAGTTGGTTATCAATAGGTGTAATAGTTTATATGCAGATGTTAAAGATGAGTCCGGAATGTTTGTTACTAAAAACTATATAGAATTGACCGACTGTAGAGGAAGTATTGTATATTCTTCTAAGAATGGTTTCAGTAAAATTAAAGATTTTGAAAGAGCATACAGACAATCCATAAGGACGGCTTTTACATCAATTCAAAATCTTGATTCTGTCTATAATTCATCTATGTTAGCCTCAATTCAAATAAATAATAAAGATCAAGTAAAAAACAATAGAAAAAAGAAAGATAAAGTAGACGTTTCTAAGCCTACAGAAAAGCAAAATATCACACCAAGTTACCCCATGTTGTATGCTCAAAAAATTGAGAACGGATATCAGCTTGTAAATACCAAACCAACAATTATATTTGTTATATTAAAGACCAATAATGAAAAAAAGTTTTTTATTAAAGATAAAAACGGAACACTTGTAAAGTCAGGAGATTATTGGATAGCTGAATATTACAAGGACAATAATTTAATAACTGAAACCTATTTTATCAAGTTTTAATAGTCATATTTATCTCCCCACATTTTTTTTAGCTCTTCCCTAAATTTATTCTCTCTAGCATTGTTACCTGGATCATAAATTTTTGTTTTTATAATAGTATCAGGTAAAAACTCTTCGGATGTAAAATTACCCTGATAATCGTGAGCATATTTATAGTTTTTACCATAATCTAGATCTTTCATTAATTTTGTAGGGGCATTACGTAAATGAATAGGCACAGATAGATTGCCAGTTTCTTTTACAATTTTTTGCGCTTTATTAATAGCCAAGTACGAGGCATTACTTTTTGGAGAATTTGCCAAATACACAGCACATTGACTTAAAATAATTCTAGATTCGGGATACCCAATTACAGAAACGGCCTGAAAGGTATTATTTGCCAAAATTAAAGCGGTAGGGTTTGCATTACCTATGTCCTCAGAGGCTGCAATCAACAACCTTCTGGCAATAAATTTTAAATCTTCACCTCCCTCAATCATTCTCGCTAACCAATATACGGCTCCATTAGGATCACTTCCTCGAATCGATTTTATAAAAGCAGAAATAATGTCATAATGCTGGTCTCCAGCTTTATCATATCTAATTGTATTCTTCTGAATTTTTTCAAGCACCAATTTATTAGTGATCGTTATTTGTTCTTCATTACCAACAACTAATTCAAAAATATTCAACAACTTTCTTGCATCTCCGCCTGAAACTTGAAGTAAGGCATCAGTTTCTTTTAATATTATTTTTTTAGTAGAAAGGATACGATCTTCTTTTAGAGCTCTTTTTAAAAGTAAAATAAGATCACTTTTATCAAATGAGTTTAAAATATATACTTGACATCTAGACAAAAGAGCAGGAATTACCTCAAAGCTCGGATTTTCTGTTGTGGCTCCAATTAAAGTAACCCATCCTTTTTCTACGGCTCCTAAAAGAGAGTCTTGCTGAGATTTACTGAATCGATGAATTTCGTCGATAAATAAAATTGGATTTTTTGTAGTAAATAAACCAGGGCCTTTTTTTGCTTTTTCAATGATTTCTCTAACTTCTTTGACACCTGAACTAATCGCGCTTAAAGTAAAAAAAGGTCTGTCGGATGAATTTGCAATAATATTGGCTAATGTAGTTTTTCCTATTCCCGGAGGTCCCCAGAAAATTAGTGAAGGGAGAATTCCTTGTTTAATTAAATTAGTTAAAATTCCATTGTCACCAACCAAATGTTGTTGACTTATATAATCTTTAAGTAATTTTGGGCGTACTCTTTCTGCCAAAGGTTCATTCATACCTATAAAAATAGTAAAGATTTATGACAGAAGTTGTTAATTTAGTAAATGGATTTATTTTTGATACTTATATATCATGCAAACTGACGCTTCACTTACTTATCATAAAAATGTACTACTAGTTCCAGTAGTAACAATTTGTATTATTTGGTTTATTTATTGGTTAGAAATTAGGTTTGGATACAATTTTAATAAATATGGAATATTTCCAAGAAGTTTTAAAGGACTTAGAGGTATTTTCTTGTCTCCTTTTATACATAGTGATGTTTCACATCTTTTTAACAACTCAGCGCCTTTATTTGCCCTAATGGCTTCTTTATTTTATTTCTACAAAGAATTAGCGTTTAAAATTTTATTTGTTGGTACAATTTTAACAGGTTTTTTATGCTGGAGTTTTGCTAGAGATTCCTACCATATTGGAGCCAGTGGTGTTATTTATCTATTATTTAGCTTTATTTTCTTTAGCGGTATCATTAGAAAACATTTTAGGCTTATAGCCATGTCTTTGGTGGTTATCTTTTTGTATGGGAGTATGATTTGGTTTATTTTACCAACAGAAGATAGAATTTCATGGGAGGGGCATTTGTCTGGTTTTTTAATTGGACTGTTATTTTCAATTTTACTCAGAAAAAAAGGAATTGTAAAAGAGCAATATCAATTTTCAGAGACTGAATTTGACTTGTTATTTGATGAAAACGGAAATTTTTCACCGTCAAAAGTAGAGGAGGAGACTCAAGAAAAAGACAAGAAATAACTTACCAATTAGTTAGGGTATCCTTTGACGAATGGTTTCATAAAGAAATGCACCACAAGCTACGGAAACGTTTAGTGAATCTATAGAACCCAATAAAGGAAGTTTTGCTTTAAAATCTACAATTTTTAATACAGATGGATTAATTCCTCTATGCTCAGAACCCATTATTATAGCTATGGGTTGTTTAAAATCTATGTCGTAAATTAATTGGGTTGTTTTTTCTGTAGCAGCTACAGTTTTTACATCAGAAGCTTGCAATGTATATATTGCATCTTTTATATGACTAACTCTAGAGATTGGAATCTTAAAAGCAGCACCTGCAGATGTTTTTATGGTTTCTGCATTTATTGGAGCACTTCCACTTTGCTGAATAATTATACCATTAACACCCGTACACTCTGCAGTTCTAATAATAGCACCGAAGTTTCTGACATCAGATATCTGATCTAAAATTAAAAACAGGGGAGTGGGAGTTTTCTCTAAACTTGTTTCAATTAAAGTTTCAAGATCTGCAAATTCTATGGGAGATATTTGTGCTACTGCCCCTTGGTGATTGTTGTTTTTAGAAAGTCTGTTTAATTTTTCTATAGGAACAAAACTAGTAGCAATATTTTTTTCCTTAATAAGGGAGTCTAATTCATAGAATAGACTCCCTCTTAAACCTTTTTGAAGATATACCTTGTTAATTGTAGATCCGCTTTTTGAAGCTTCAATAATAGACCGTATGCCAAATATTGTGCTACTAATTTTTTATAATTTTTTTTCTGATTATTGATTTACCATGTCTAATACTCAAAATATAAAAACCACTAGATAAGTTTGAAATATCTATATTATCAGTAACATTATTTATGATTGACTTTTTTGTTTTCTTATAAACTATTCTACCTTGAGAATCATATAAGTTAATGATAGCATTAGAATCTGTTGAAGATATAAATGAATAATTTAAGATGTCATTCGCTGGATTAGGCCAAATCATTAAATTATTAGCATCCTCAAAAGAGGATATACCAAGCGATGATTGGAAGTCAGCTCCAGATATAACTAATGAGAAATCTTGATCACCTCCCTCAAATGGATTATCACCTTCTAAGGTACCTTTGTGTGTAACTATTAATGTGTAGTTCCCTGGCTCTGGCGTTTCTATTTCAATTTTTTCAACATTATCAACAAAATTGTCTACGGTATTGGTGTTTGAAAAGCCGGATGTGCTATCATAAACTAGGCTCCACGGAAAATAAGTAGTACCATCTTTAACTAGTCTAATGTCTAAGTCATTTACTAACTTTGGAGTTGGATCATTAAGATATTCAGAACCTGAAACTGCTGCACCTGGAGCATCTGTCCATGCTATTGTAGCAACTAGCTTTTGACCGCTGGAAACACTAAAGTCCATTTCAAATGTACCTTCATTTTCAAGAGTCAATTCGCTAATAAGAGCATCTCCATTAGAATCATCTGTTATTAATTCTGCTGACTTTTTTGCGTCTAAAACACCCCAACCATATTTGGGGTCTGGTCCAATTGTTATTTGATCATCTTCTGCTGTATGACAAACTAATGCCTTCAATGTGGCAGATTTCATGATATCTTCGTTTACATTTTTATAATGTTCTTGAACTAATATAAGTGTTCCTGTAACGTTAGGAGCAGACATTGATGTACCAGAATATACAGCATATGTGTCTCCAGATACCGTTGATAACACCCCAGAACCATAACCAGTAATATCAGGTTTTATTCTAAGATCATCTGTAGGTCCCTGGCTACTAGAGCCGTTCATTGCAATGGAAAGTACTTCACCTGTAAATGCATTAACTTGTGCATTTGCATTAGCTACTACTAAATTATTTTTTGCATTTTTATCACCAGTAAGTTTATCATAACCACTATATAAACCCCCTTCGTAATTAACGGTTCCAGAATTTCCGGCTGAATATACCATTAGATAGTAAGGATAATCACGAGCTATAGCATCTACTGTTGCTGCACCACCGTTATATGCACCCATATACCAGGGGTCTAGAGTCGAACCACCACCTTGATTTATTGGAATACCATATGAATGATTAGATAAAAACACATCAAGTTCAGTATTATCTTGTACCCCTATCATCTTACCGCTGTCACCATTAAAATTATAAGTTATGATAGAGACATCTGTAGCCATCCCTTTAGCTTGTTCATTATCTCCAATCGCACCAATAGTTCCCGAAACATGAGTAGCATGGTCATCGTCATTCGTATTTCCATCTATATTATTTGAATCATAGTTGGTAATTCTAGTACCTGTATTATCTGAATTTTGGAACTCTACATGAGTACTTTGAACAGGCCCCCCATCAAATACACCCACAGTAATTCCGGTTCCTTGAAGATCTAATTCAAGACTACCGCCAACTTGTAAATGGTTGGCTTTGGTAACAAGTGCTCCTACCTCATTGTCTAAAGTTCTATAAATAGGTTTGTTATCCACAATGTCATACATTACATATGTTTTTTCATTATAAACAATTCTTTTTTGTACATTATTTTGAGCAATGTATGTATTAATTTTCTTCTCTCTTGACAATTCATCATTCTCTACTCTTTGTTTTAAAGTAGAAGTTTGTGAATAAGCGTTAATAGCTATAATAAAAGATAAAAAGAATGTAATTTGACTCTTAAAAAAATTCATGATCTGGTGAGTTTTGTAGCGTAAATATAAGTTTTTTAAAGAAATTTAAAGTGCTTTTATATAAATTTTAACACGTTATAATGCTAATATAGAAAAACAAGTATGTGTGTATTTTAGAAGTTAATTTTTTTTGTAAAAAAAAAACCATCTCAATTGAGATGGTTTTTTTATTTATTTACTTTTTAATTAAGGACATACTACTGTGGTAGTAAAAGCTGTTCCAATAGTAGGTGACGGTAAGTCAAAGAATAAAGGCGCTCCACTAGCTGTAGCATTATCAAAAATTGCATATGAAATTTCGCTATCCCAAGCTCCTGAATTGAATGTTACACTCATTTCAAAACCTGCAGGTGCACTAAATGTTTCTACTGCAGCAGATCCAGTTAACGCAAATTCCACTGAAGGGATATCAACTGCTCCGGTGAAACTTACCACAACTGATGCACCATTCCATCCATCTCCGTAAGAATCTCTCATGTCTATTGAGAAAGTACAAAGTTGAAGAACTGTTACTTGCATTGTTTCTGTCTCAGAAACCATACCACCAGCTGTTGTTTCAGTAACAGATACAGTAGATGTACCTCCTACGTTAAACAATACATTTACTTTTGTATCTGTATCTGCCATTGGTATAAGATCACCACCATTAACAGACCAAGCAAATGTTGAACCCGCTCTAGGTGTTACTGAAAACATTCCAGTTTCATCTAAACTTACTAATGAAGGACCTGTAAAATCAAATACTGTTGCTATAACTTTATCTGTATCTAGGCCATAGTCTTCATCATTATCAAAACATCCTGTCAAAAGTGCAAAACTTAATGCTAAGATTGATAATTTACCTATGTTTAATATTTTATTTATTTTCATTATATAATGTTTTTAAGTTTATTATTATCTCCAACCAGAAATTGAATAGTCTTCTCCTGCAGTTCCGGTAGAACCACCAAATGTGTAGATATCAAAACCACCTGATAATAATACTTCACCAGGAACAGGGAAATGTAATGGTGTACCAGCTTGAAGATCATCTCTACCTCTCATTTCAAAGAAAGCTAATCCCATACCAGTATTCATTAATTCAATGGATCTTTCATAATGTATTGCATCAGCAATTGAAGCTGCATCAACAGCAACATTAGCTAAACCACCTCTAGTAGTTCTTGATCCAGCATTGATAGTAGCAGCTGCACCTGCAAGGTCACCTAACCTCATTTGTGCTTCAGCTTTGTACATATCATTTTCAGCTTTTAATAATTCTGGCATAAGGCCAGTCCATGAGCTTTGGTGATATCCTGCATCATATCTACTGTATCTATAGTTTGAATAATGATAGATTCCTCTAGATGCAATAAAATCTTGACTTGCTAAATATTGGAAGTCAGATACTAATCTTGAATCAGAACTTGATGCCGGAGGATTGTTACCACCTGCGTTTGTGTAGTAGTCTGGTGAAGCAGGGTCCATTAAATTAATAACTCTACTATCTACTCTACCCCATCCTGGATATATTTGATAGATAACCCACTCGTTACCCCAGTTTGTCCAGTTATCGGAAATAACTCCAAAATCTTGTGTTAATCCATTGTTTGCATATGCTAAAACTCTGCCCCAATCTAATGCAGCTTTTTGAGAAGCATTTCTAGGCATGTTTACCATTAAACGTGCTGCAAATGAATTCAAAAATTGAGACCATTGACTACTTGATAATGTAGATCCATTAACAAAGTCACCTGTTACAGTAAAGCTATTAGCATCTGCTAATGCAATTGCTTGGTCGATTTTTCCTAGACTCCATTCTAAAGCAACATCTGGAGATACAGACTGAGCATCGTTTAATGCACCAGTTTCATCCTTTAACCATACTTGGTCAAATACCAAAGCAACATATCCTAAAGTTGCTGCTTGTGCAAAACGAGTAACCGATTCTGTTCTTCTTGGAGAAGGATCAGCTGGATCATCACCCTCTGTAACTATTTTTGACATTAATGCATTAATATCATTGATGTTATTGTATAACGAGTTAAAAAAGTTTGTTGTAATATAACCACTCCCATAAGTAGGATCATTATTCCAAGCTACTCTTGGTTCACTAGAAGTATCTCTCATCCCAGAATTACCCCATGAACATGAACCCGTATCTGCCATTGTAGTTAAAGCCAAACCTGGACCATTATAACTATTTATAGTATTGTAAAAGTTTAGGTAAAAGGTTTCAGCAGCTACATAATTAGCTAAATCTGCGGATGTTGGGTTTTCTGCATATTGCACTCCAACATCAGTGCTTAAGTCTTCACAGCTTGAAAAAGCTACTGCAAAAACTAGCAATAAGTATAAATTTAATTTTTTCATTTTTTTATTTTTAAAATTTTAGTGTTACTGATAACGTATATGATGTACTAACTGGATATACTCCAAAATCAACAGCATAATACTGTGATGTAGCACCATCAAATAGTTGAACTTCAGGATCCCATCCTGAGTAATTTGTAAAAGTGAAAAGGTTAGTTCCTGTTAAACCAATTCTAAGCGAATTAATGAAACTCTTTTCCATATCATCAAAGGTATAAAAGATAGATGCTTCTCTTAATTTAACAAAACTAGCATCTTCAACCCAGTATCCATTATTTTGGTTTACATCATATAAACTTTGGTAATAACTTACAGTTTTTTGTTCACCAGGAGCCTTACCAGCTTGATCAATCATTTCATGTCTGTTATCTCTAGTTAACCATTGTCCATTTCTGTTGTATAAGTCACCACCTTGTTTCCAATCCCAAAGCATGTAGAAATCAAAATTTTTGTAAGAAATTGTATTTCTTAAACCTAGATTAAAATCAGCAGTTTGATTACCTATATCACCAACCCATACAGATCCGTCTTCGTTCTCACGTATAATACCAGATTCATATTTTGTACCGATTGTAGAAGCGTCAACAACAACTCCATCAGAATTCACAACATAATCACTTATTGATGCACCTGCAGGTAATTGAGCAGCCATAATATCTAATGATCTTACAAAATCTCTACCGAACATAGTTCCGTATTCTAAACCTTCTTCTAGTCTAAACATTTGACCATTACCAGGTCCTTGTATTCTTGGATTTATATTAAGACTTTCAATTGTATTGTTTGTTGTAGAAAATACAACTCCAGTATTCCAACTAAAATCTTTAGTGTCTACAATATTAGCATCTAATACAAGTTCTAATGTATTAGAGGTAACAGTACCAACATTCTGGTATTGATTAGCACCTTCGTTTGCAGGAGCAAATAAATCAACTAACATAAACTGATCTTCTGTTTTCATATCTGAGTAAACTACTTCTAAACTAAATCTGTCTAAAAAGTCAGCGTTTAAACCTACTTCTTTTTCAGTAGATTTTGATGGTCTTAATTCTGGGTTACCCACAGTTTGTGAAGTTGAAGGAATACCACTACCAATATTTCTTCTAGTGTATTGCCAAGCATAACTTGGTCTTTGCCCAGCAGTACCCATAGCAGCATGAATTTTTAATTCTTGAACTCCAGGGATATCAAAATCTTGAGATATACGATAAGCTCCAGAAACTCTGTAGTAATCATTTGTTCTAAAGTTAGAACCGAATAATGAAGACTCATCTCTACGGTACATACCGTCTAAAATATATCTGTCTTTATAATCTAACCCTGCAATCGCAAAGAAGTTATTTGTTACTTCATTTGCTGCATTTGAAGAAATTTGTGAATCAGAGTAGTTGTCTAAAGAAATTGTTCTACCACCTACTACTGCATTGTATCCATAAGCATCAAATTGATAATAATCTGAGTTTTCTAGAAGGTAACTTAACTTTGCGGTTAACGTTAAATCTTCTATAATTTCTTGATTAAAGTTAAGAGTAGCCTGTAGTTTTTGAGAAGTATTTCTGTAAGAACTCTGGTAAAAATTACCTGTAGAGTATGTTGCAAATAACTCTTCTCTAGTTCCACCACCTGTCCATGTTGTATTAGAAGTATAATCTAATCTTCTGTTGTCAACACTTTCAATTGCATATTCTAGGTCAAAATTTAACCAATCTGTAAATTTAGTATTAATTAAAAAACTACTTAAGAACTTAACTTCATTTGTAGACTCAGGATTAGCATAAACCGGATACAATGGGTTAGTTACTGTAGATGCCCAAACGTTTGGTGCATATTGGTATGGTTGACCATCGGTGTTAGGTGCATTTAAATTTACATCTGGGTCCATCACAGAAACATCGAAAAATATTCCTGTTCCACCACCAGGTGTATTATCAAATGTACGTACAATTTGATTTCTAGAACTAATCTTTAACCAGTCAGTTATTTTGAATTCTCCATTAAGTCTAAGACCATTTCTTTCATAACCTTGAGTTTCCTTTAAAATACCTTCTACATTATTTTTCTCTAATGATAAAAATAAGTTTGATTTATCATCTGCTGTAGATACTGAGGCATATAAATTTCTATTAATACCAGAATTAAAGAATTCTTTTTGGTTGTCATAATAAACACCAAAAGGATTGTCAGCAATTAAATCTGGTTCTTCTAATCTAGCTCCAGTTACGTTCTGGTAAGCTGAACCATCATAATCACTAGGGAAACTTACACCTGCATATTTAGTGTAAATACCACCAGCACTTTGCCAATCATCAGCTAGTTGATAGTGGTGAGATCTACTTAAATTGATGAAGTTATTAAGTTGAGTAATACCTACATCACTTCTTAGAGTAACTTGCATTTTTCCAACTTTACCTCTCTTAGTAGTAATTACAATAACCCCATTACCAGCTCTTGAACCGTATAGTGCAGAAGCAGATGCTCCTTTAACAACTTCAAAAGAAGCAATATCATCAGCATTTATATCCTGAAGACCAGCTTCAACAATAACACCATCAGCAATTACAAGTGGAGATTGGCTACCAAAAATATTTGTAGCTCCCCTCAACTGAATTGATGCACCAGCACCAGGCTGACCGTTATTTGTTACTGTTACCCCTGCAACTTTACCTTGAAGGGCGTTTGCTGCAGATGTAGTTGGAATGTTTTCTAAGTCTTTTTCACTTACCTTGTTTACTGTAACTGAAAGTTTCTTTCTACTTGTTGCACCAGCAACACCTGTAAGTACGATTTCATCTAAAATTTCACCTTCACTAAGAGTTACGTCGATTACATTGGAAGATCCAACATTTTTCTCAA
>Ga0206131_10003134_pt1 | contig 19300 bp, 8 predicted proteins | sample Helgoland_Spring_FD_148636 | JGI IMG/M metagenome (GOLD analysis project Ga0206131, IMG submission 148636) | Pelagic subsurface seawater microbial communities from Kabeltonne, Helgoland, North Sea - Helgoland_Spring_Bloom_20160517_1 | ecosystem: Environmental > Aquatic > Marine > Epipelagic ...
ATTAGAACCACCACCAACAGTTAATTGTTTATCTTCTCCTGGTGTTAGAACCCCACTTTCGCGATAAACCTCATCATTTGGAGATGTAATATTCTGAATAGATATATTACTACGGGGTTCTCCAAGTGGGGTTTTTGGATCAAAAGGTGAATTTTTGGCTGTTAATAAGTCATTTATAGGAGGTGGTTCATCGGGACTCCTAGGAGAATACTTATCTATGAAATCCGGAGGTGATTCATCAGGACTCTTAGGATTATATGGTGGGCTTTCATCCGGAGCATATGCCGGACTATTAGGATTATATGGTGGGCTTTCATCCGGAGCATATGCCGGACTATTAGGATTATATGGTGGGCTTTCATCCGGAGCATATGCCGGACTATTAGGAGCATATGGTGGGCTTTCATCTGGAGCATATGCCGGGCTTTCGGGTGTCCTAATCAAAATTTCAGGACTTTCATCAATAAATTGTTTCTTTTTATAGTTCTGTTTGATTGTTTGTTTTAACTTTTCAAAGTCGTCCATCTTAGATAATTTAAATACATCATTTGAAAAACTCATGTTCTCAATCTGTTCTATATTATCCTGTGTAATAAGTCTCATTTGCACATTAATAGCACTCAATTCTTGTATAAGAAGTTTCAAATTATACGGAACATTTACAATGGAGAAATTACGGCCATATTTGGTAACATTATTAATTAACATAGACCCATCAACAGAACCAGTATACTGTATTGGACCATCACACATAGGACTAATGAATATATTTTTGTCCGGATTGTAAATGGCCATCATACCACTATTGTTACACACGGCCATTTGATATTTATCACTACGTTCCATCATAGATTCTGTTAAGAAATCCACAATACCATGACTAATAAGAGAGTCACGTTCCATTTCTCCAATACGTAACCCACCATCATTCGCACGACCACTAACAGGTTGGCGTGTTAAAGATGCGTTCGGACCACGAGCTCTAAAATTGATCTTATCTTTAACCATGTGTTTCAAACGCATATAATAGTTAGGACCGATGAAAATTTCGCTTTCCATTTGTTCTCCTGTCATTCCATTGTATAAAATGTCATTTCCACTAGAATGATATCCATGTTTTGTTAATAGTTCTCCAAATACCCCAATCTTCTGTCCTTTATTGGCAAAAGCAGTGCAATCGCCAAATCCACCACTTATAACACATGCTTTACCCATTAGTGTTTCAATAAGTTGTCCGATGGTCATACGAGATGGAATCGCATGTGGATTAATAATAATATCAGGTTTCAATCCATCTTTTGTAAAAGGCATATCCGCCTCGGGAATTACTAGTCCCACTGTTCCTTTTTGGCCACATCGCGAAGCTAATTTATCACCTATATTGGGTATTCTGACTTCACGAATTCTGACTTTGGCAATACGCTGACCTTCATCATTATCAGTAATGAATGTTTTATCAACCAAACCTAATTGTCCCTTCTTGGGTTTTTTGGACATATCAACAAATGGGTTGTTAGGAGATTTATTATAAGTTCCAATAATAATGGTGTTTTCATCTACAAGTGTGTTCTCTTTAATTAATCCATATTTATCAAGTTGACTATAATCACAACCGGCTTTTAATCCAATAATATTACTAACAGATTCAATATTAGCAAATTTAGTTTCAATAAGACCAACAGTGGTGTCTTTCATTTCTTCATGACTCTCATAAGTAGTGTAATATGTAGTTTGAAATAATCCGCGCCCTAGACTACCTTCATTGATCAATACAGCATCTTCAACATTATATCCATTGTAACACATAATAGCCACAATAGTGTTTTCTCCATACGGCAATTTTTCATTTGTAATATGTTCTAAATATCGCGTTTTAACAAGAGGTGTTTGTCCATAATCCAAAACCACTGCAGATTTATCCATGCGGAGTTGGAAGTTAGAATGATAACGGCTACATGCCTGTTTAGATTGACCACATGAAAATAGATTTCTAGTTGGCGGATTATTTTCAGGGAACGTAATGAGATTACTCATTGAACCTAGGATAAGCGATTCATGAATTTCCAAATGAGTATGTCTAGTATTCATATTTTCCTGATTAATAGCAATATATGCATTTTCGCTTTCACTGGAATCAATATAATCAATAATCCCCTTCTTATTTTGAAACCGTTCAAACTTATTAGGATTCGTTTCACTATCAATACCGCTATATAATTCAAATAATTCATAAATATCATTGTGTTTATAGTCAAAGTTCTCAATCTTCTTTTTATTGAACCCGCTTACTAATTCGCTGTATGAAAAGTTGTATGATTCCAAGAGTTCCCTCATTTCTTTTTGTTCAAATGAGAACTTTTCGTCTTTGTAAAAAATGGGTCTACATAAACGGCCACTATCGTTATAGACGAAAATAGTATTAAGTTTGATATCAAAAGTCACACTTGTATCAAAAGGAATCAATGAATTCCGTCTATAATACCGAATTTTATCAATACATTCCAATGGATCATAAATAGCGCCACACCAACAACCATTAACAATAATCTTTGTCATTGACGATAAAATATGCGGTGTTAATTCACATAGCATTTTCATGGATATTTTTTCCCGTAGCCACATAATAAGTGGTTCTCTTGATTTAGAACCACGAGATATATATGTAGTAATGGCCAACGACTTATGAATACCGATATTACCTCCATCTGGAGTGTCTAATGGGTCAATAAATCCCCATTGCGAACCATGGAGAACACGAGGACCCACTAATTTCACACTTGCGTCCAGTGGCAAATTAGTGCGTCGCATGTGACTTAAATATGTATGAAAAGAAAGTCGGTTAAGGTCTTGTAACGCCCCAATACGCTTTGTATTTTCCTTTGACCCCCAATTACCCTTAAACCCTTTTCTGAACCCATCTTCTACAATGCGATTTTTGAAAATATCATTTTGAAAATCCATAATCAATGATTGTAGATTATTTCCATAAAGGTTTTGGTTCAATGTAAGACGTTTATCATATTCAACTCTGATATGTTTTTGTTGTTCATTGTAATACTCGCTAAATAAATCATATACAAGATTTCCAACCAGTTCAATGCGTTTATATTTAAAATTATCTCTATCTGTTGGTTGTTCTAGCCCACTGTGCACGCTTAATAATCTAAAGACCATATAACCCAAATAATATGCCTTTTCTAAGTAATTAACCTCTCCAATATGAGGTAGGAAATAATCACTTAAAATTTCCAAGACATGTTCAACACGCCGACCTTTGATAAATGTAGAAATATAATCAATCGCTAATTTTTGTGTTAATATACCACCGGAATCGTGGACACTTGGAATAAACACATCAATTAAGTGTTCATATTTCTCCATATCTAACAAACACATTTCAATAATAGCGCGATCGCTAAGGACACCTAATGCGCGGAAAAGAATGAAGAGAGGAATGGGTTTTCTTACATTCGGAATATTAACAACAATATTTTTATTTGTGAATTTTTCATTGGGACTCATCATGCGAATAGACAATGTTCGCTTAGGTTTAGCCACATTCTCTGAAATGGATTTTATTTCAGCAGACAGCATATAGTCGCTATTCTCGTCATTTTGCTTAATATATAACATATTATCCGCAAACTTTTCTTGACATACAACGGTTTTTTCTTTACCTTGAATAATGAAGTATCCACCCAAGTCTTGAAGACATTCGCCCATTTGATATCGTGCCTGTTTATTTAATCCATTTAAAATGCAAAAATTAGACTGAACCATAATAGGGAATTTACCCAAATAAACCTTTTCAATAGTCTGGGTGGTTTTCTGTATATTTGGACCAATCATAGAATCTTCCATAGCCTTTTTCATTTGAGCACTAACCGCAGTCGTCATAATAAATGGTTTTCTATTACGTTTAGAACGAGACGTTTTCTTTGGACCACCTCCTAATGTTTCTTTTATTTCAAGATTACCGGATGTTTTAAAATTATCAAACTCTTTTTCCTCTGCATACAATTCCCCACTTTCAACAAGTGAATCAATAGTATCATTTACAATCATTTTGGGTTCTTCACCTGGGTTCAATACATCAATATATTCAATGTCAATATCATAGTGAATAGTCATTCCATAAGTCATATTTCTTAACCTAGCTTCATTAGGAAACATATAGTGAACATTGTCTTTTTCGTCATAAATAATAGGCTTTCCCATATATATTTTGTTTCCTTCTTTCCCACCCAAATACAAAAGACATTTATTTCTATAATCATCAATAGATTCATCATAATTAGACTGTAATTGAATGGGGTTTTTGTCTTTAAAAATACGATATATATCTTTTTTAAAGAAGTCATTATAAGATTCAAGATGATGCTCAACTAAACAATGTTCATTTTCTTTAAAATGCGAATCAATTATATTCCATACAAAATTTTGGACATCCATAGTATTCTATAATTTGTATGTATATATAATTTTAGGAAATATATTATAACCTAATATATTCAATTTATTTGACGTTTTTTTGTTTGTGTAATATATAATGAGCTCCTATTTGGAATATTTCTTCGGTCCTCTTCCTGAGTACTATTGCCTTTACTTCTATGCTGTTTCCGTATTTGCTGCAGTAGTTGCCGCGATTGCACTTATCAATATTGTGTTTTTGATGTTTTCCAAGGGTGGAAATGGTCAAATGATTGGTTCATATGTCATGCTCTTAATTGTCTATTTCGTTCTTTATTTCCAGAACAGATTATTGAACACTATTTGCGAAAAGAGCCTCGCATAAATTTCATTTGTTTATAAAATATTTATAAACAAGTAAAAAACATAAATATAAAATGTTTTATTCAATCATAATGGAGAAAAATATCCCTTTAGACATACTGTATTATTCAAATTATTGCGAACATAGTCAGAAAATCATACAATTTTTATCCAAGGGTGGATTATTGGAAAAAGTGAACGCATTTAATATAGACAAGCGAACACGTGACGACCAAACCAATCAAACAATGATTGTTATGGAAAATGGCCAAAAAGTGTTATTACCACCAAACATACATAGTGTTCCAGCATTATTATTAATTAATAATAATTATAAGGTTTTATTAGGGAATGAAATAATAGATCATTTTGAACCAGAGATGCGTGGTAAAATACAAAACGCCACGCTGGGTAATGGAGAACCATTTGGTTTTACAATGAATAGTTTTGGATCGGGCGGTTCTAATATTGTGTCCGAACAATTTACATATGTTAATATGACGCCAGAAGAACTGAGTTCTAAAGGAAGTGGCGGAAATCGTCAAATGTATAATTATGTAGCAGCAACACAAGATACTGGCTATATACAGACGCCTCCAGATAATTATAAACCAGATAAGTTGGGTGACGGATTAACAATAGAGCAATTACAACAGCAACGTAATACTGAATTGCCTACTAACCAAGCACCTCAGGTTCAATATAAAAAAATGTAGTTGTAGTTAATCAAAAAATAATATAAAATCATAATATTTTTATTTAGTATATGGCAGATACTAGTACAATATTACGCGGTTTCAATAATCATTTATTTGAATTCTTGGATGATATTATTAGTATTTTTCCAGAAAATTCTGATTTAAAAACAGCAAAGACCTTTTTTGAATTCACGAAAAAAGGTAATGTAACTATATTGATTAAAATGTGGCATGAATTTGTATATAAACCTTATGGTGTTTTGTTAGAACAGGGGGAATTAGAACATTTTATTACAAAAGACTATTCTAATGATTTGGTTTATATGACAAATTCAAAGGATATTTTAGATGCGATTGATAAGATTAGAAAACCTTTGAATAACTTATCGGATGATTCAAAGACGATTTGTCTAAGTTACTTAAATAATCTTAATAAGTTATCAAATGCTTATAATGAAAGTAAATAATTGTTTAGTAAAAAATATATACAAATATACATTTTTTACATGTTTCTTTGTTTTTATGATTTTATGATTTTTATGATTTTATGATTTTTACTTTTTAACTACATGGAACTTACCTTATTCTTTCAGCGAACTCATCAAATAGAAGAACTGCTCCTTTGGCAACAAATCATCAAAATATGCTTTTACTACGCTCTTGGTAATGATTACCTGTGTCTCGGTTGTCTTACTGGGCAAATATACATCTAGGTGTAACTTGCAAATATGACTGAATATGTGCTTTGGAATCACAACCTCCTTGCCACGCTTCTGAACATAATACAATATGTAAGAATCGTGAATATGTCTCACAAAATTCGCACATTGCCTGGAAAACTCGTCAAACATCTTCTTATACTTTGGAAAATAATGGAGGAATTCCTGTAACCGATTGATCTTCGTCAAAGCAAAGTAATGATACAACAAATTCGGATTGTTTCCGCGTAATTCCTTCAAATAGACATACTTTGGATTCTCAACACTTGTTCGCACATTTGTTTCCTTGTGTGTTACCATGAACCCAGGGAATGTATCGTGTGTCTTGAACATTTCATACATCTCGTCATAATCACAAGTATATTCATACGGAATTATAATACTTGTGTTGTATGACACCAATGTATCCTTGAAAAGATACAACTCAATATTATGCACAATATTATCTACAATACTATACAATTGAACTAGATACAGTGCCGGGTCATCCATATTTAGAATAATATGATTCAACGGATGTTGAAGCACAAAACTGAATACATAATGCCTTGGACTGTTTGCGAACAAAGGGAACTCGTTTAGAGTATCTTCTGAGTTATGAACTCCCAACGCTTCACAAAACATATTGTAAAATGATGGATTTTCACGTCTCTCAGTAGTGCTCTGGTAAAATGTATTGTTTGCTCCAATGACCTTTCGTGTGGACATGACCCATGAACTCAATCGCTCGTCATAAAAGACATTGACCATTGTTCCCTCAATAATAGGAGTTACTAAATAATCAGTGTTATTTACACAAGGATGTTGTTCCATGAAATCATGAACATTCGCCGAATTGAATGGAGCCGCACACAATATGCGCTTGTTGTCATCAAGAATCACTGAGCGATATACACTGCTATCATTAGATGGAATCTCACCATCTTCAAGTAGATTTGGATCGCTATTTAGCATCACGTAATTCATACCCTTGAACTCAATATCACGACTAGTGACATTCTTAGGGAGATTGGTAAGAGAGATGGTAGTAGACATACTTTTAAATTCGGAGGGAGTAATATACGGTGTAATTATGTTATTGACTTATATTGGCATTTATATTTCAATTTTTTAAAATATAAATAGAAAAATACTCAATATTGTGGATTTTTTAAATGAAAGTATGGAAAAAATGTATTCGGAAATTCTATGGTTTTTAAAAATTATAAAATTATAAGTATATACTATATGGAAGAAAACAAGTCTATAAATGAGCCCATATATTTAAAATTAGGTGACATTATAGAAATCACAAGCCCGCAGAATTTGGATTTGCATTTACAAGTTTTTTATATTCACTATATTGATCAACATACTATTGATTTAATACAAGTCAATAATGAGAAAAAATATAGTTTAAATATTAAAGGTGGGTCTTTAAGTGATGAGTCTATTGAAATTATCAGCATTTTAAGTAGAAGTGAACATGAAGGATTTGCACGACAAAATGGTCTATTGGAAAATGTGTGGATAGAAATATACATTGGTGGTAATATACCTACTTCTATTACAGGGGAAATCACAAAATTGGAAGAAGATATGATTGAAGTTACGACATATCCCGAAAGATATGTTATATATATAGATTTTGAATATAAGGGAATTCCAAAACAGATTCCATTTCGCTCATTTAATATACGCAATAAACCTGTTATTGGAAAAGATGAAACTAATGAAGAGAATGTAGATAGTCCTTCAATGACAATGAATGAGAGTGGCGAATATAGTATAAATATTCCTGAAAATAGTCAACCTGACGAGAAGATAAGCGAAACGCTCCGTTCAAAATACAAGGACGCAGACGAAATAATCTTTGGAGAAATATTGGATGACGTCCAACAACAAGAAGAACTGAACATACATGAAAAACGTTATTCTATTGAAGTTCAGACCAATGACCTTTTAGATGAATTATTATCTGTAATACCATATGCAAAGAGAACCGATAGCGTTTTGAAGAAAATACACATATCCATAGAGCGATTCAAACAATTGCGACAGGAATTTTCGGTTTTTGATCAATATGATAATATTAGTACAAATATTTATAAAGGTCCAAAACATAAACCCTTATTAAATAGGTTATTGGAAATGGATTCAGATGTAAGGTGGATAATTCCTATTGTGTCTAATAAAAATAACATTTATAAAGATACAAATGAAGGCGACGAGATAGACGAGAATAATTCGGATATTCTTATTAACATGTTGAATTCATTAAAAGAGGCTTTTGATGTATATAATAATAGTGGCACAAATGAACGATATGAGACTCTTTATAGAACAGTTTTCAGAATATTATATCCATACAATAATGATGATGAAAATGCTATTATTTCAAAGAATGTGACAAACGATATACATGCTATAAGTAGCACAAATAATTTACTTGAATCCGAAGTATTTGGCAAAGGAGAGAAAAATATCAAAAAGATGCTCATACAGAAATACAATTTAAGTCAGAAACATGTCACAGGAAAAATGTCAGCAAGTGGACAAAAAGTATACATACATCAAAATCTATTGCCGAATGACAATGTAAATGTAAATTCATTGTTAACTATTCCTGAATCACATTTACTGAGAAGTAAGATGTATTTACCGGGCGTAGATATTTTAACCAAATCCGCTTTACATATGCAGTATTATCCATATTATTTGTTATTTCATAAACTTCAAACAAACGATTTTGTTATTGATAATTTGGAAAATGAACTAGATGTAGAAGAAATTACATTATTACAAAATTTTAATACTTATAAATTGGATGATTCATTGGAATCCAACGATCTATACAAGAAATTTTTGAATGTTATTATTCCCACAAATAGAAATATTATAAAACATATGATACCTCATTTCAAATACAAAATGAATTATAATAATATTTTGAAAACACTTGAACCATTTTACATCTATAATTCTGATATTAGTTATCCACAATATAATGAAATCCGTTATCAAATAAAAGAACTTATAAAAAAATATAATCAGGATTATGTGGAAAAGTCAAAAGAATTTTATGGTTATAAAAACTTTATATATCAATATAATAACCTTTCATATAATGATTTTGTGAATTTCTTTTTTAACAAAAAAGAGTTGAATGATATTTTACTTGATGGATACAATATTGCACATGAAAATATGCCATCCAATCACGAATTCTTATCCGCATGCTTGAAAGAAGACAATATGAAACTCTTTTCATCAATTTTGAGCTTTTTGAATTTCAAAAAACTAAACACACCGGAAGATATATTAAACGACATAGAATTACCCAAAATAGAGGATCAAAGCGACAAAAAAATCAAAGCCAACGATTGCGGACGAAAATTTTTGGCCAAGACATATGAGTCCTATTTGAACTTGGATAAAGACCAAAAGGAAGACATATTTTTTGACAGTGTATATGACGACACGCCATACGAATTATTAGAACAATACGCTCAAGAAAAGAAAACAATGAAAAATGAAGATTTCAAAATCTTCCTACGACAAAATCTGGTTGAAAAACACTTAATTCCAAATAATGAAGTGGATACCCTTGTGGATAGTCTTATAAATAAAGAGAAAAAAGTAGAAGATGGACATTATGCACAACTAGTAATCAAACCAAAGTTACCGTCAAATATAAACAAGGATACATTGTCAGAAAATGAGAAGAAACAACTCAAAATAGAAGAGGATACACGTGTTAAAGTTGGTTACTATAAAAGAATGAAGAATCAATGGGTAAAAGACCCATCTATTGACGAAACCGCTTTTTTGGATAATAGTACCATATTCTGTAATATCAATACCTGTATGAAAAACGAGAAAACCAAAATATGTGAGCCTGAGAATTTCAGTTCTCAACGTATGAATGCTATAACAAAGCAAAAAATGATGAATGAATTTGAAAATAGATTAACCATCTCATTTGAAGTCATGGAAAATCAGATAAAAGAAAACATGGCGATGTTTCATAAAAACATTAAAAAAAGGCAATTTTTGAGAACTAACGAAAGATATTTACATAATCGTGTTCAAAATGAATTGGGTAAATTGGCAATTGATGAAAGTATAATATTGAGTCCATATTTATCTCTTAAAAACGCAATATTGAGAATGACTGATTTCTCCAAAAAACAGACTAATATCCTGAAATTCATTGAAATGTTTTGCCGAGAACCATTACAAGACTTAGAAATAAAAGAAGACCAGTATTTTTATTATTGTAAAGAAACAAATACAAAATTACTTCCTACTTTTTACGGTATTCTGGCGAATGCCTTTATAAATAATCATTATAACGAAACTCTTGAAGAATTATGTAGTTCTATTGGTGAATTAAGTGACGACGGTGAATCCATTGTGGATGTTCACAGTGGTGAAGTGATAAAACGCAATGACTTTGTAAATGAAGAAACATATAACGCGGAGGGTTTCAAAGTAGTCAGTCATGATATTATACAAGATGATTTGGAAACACGTATTGGTAAAATTTTATCACCAGACCAATCTGTATATGAGAACCCACAGAATCAAATGATTCATAATATTTTACAAGCACTTTGCGGAAGTATGGGTATTAATGTTATCATGAAAAACGAAATGGATACGATGGAACAGTTTGTAATGAAATATACGAATCAACTAGCGGGAACTCTCATTGTATCAAAAGAAAAATACGAAAAACAAATGAAGAAGAAAGAGGACCAGCCTGGGGGTAAAAAACAGATTCCTTATAAAATATACAAAAACCGTCTTTTGTTTTGGATAATTAGTGCTCATTTACTTGTTGGCATACAAACATCATTAGAACCAATACAGTCTAAGAAAACATACCCAGGATGCATTAAATCTTTTGGTGGATATCCTTTATTTGGTAATGATATTGGCGGTATTGAATATATAGCTTGTGTATTATATGGACATAAAAGTGATATTGAACCATGGAATTCAATAAAGGTTTTGAAAAAGGAGAACTATGTTGACAAAATCAAAGATATATTGGAAACCAAAATCATGACAAATCCAGAAATCGGATTGCTATATGAAAATAAACACAAATATTTGGAATTACACCCACAAGAAACAATACCAAAAGAACATCATATTGATAAATGGACATCATTCATGCCTCCCGTTGTCCCTTTTGAATTAAAAGGATTACGAACTGTATCAAAAGATTTTGAAAAAGAATTACTTGAAGCCTTGAAAACTGGTAAACAAACCCAACATGAATTGTATGATGTCTTTGTTTCTCGTATGAAAAAATTCGGTTACGGAATCATTGAAATCATAAATCATATCGTTCAAAGTCAAGACCCTTTGTTGATGACATCCGCCAAAGGGTCTTTTCTAGAAAACGGTTGTTGTCATGACAACTCGCAAACATCATTGGGATATTTTACCAATGTGAATGAGAACCTGAAACAATATTTATCGGTTATTTCTTCTATGGATGAATTCAAACAGACTATTGACAACTATTCCAAAGCTCCATTTATTTTCCATAAAGAATTTACCGGTGTTAATTATCCACAGGTTGATCAATCCATGAGTGATGATAACTTATACTTGGCATTCATTGTATATTTAAATATGAATAATGATTTGCCTATACCGGAGAACTTGCGACACATATTCCCAGAGAAAATGGCGAATTTTCCAAAAAACACAGACATAAGCGAACAAATAGAGTATGTGAAAAAGGAGAAGAGTTTCCGCCGAGCTGATTTTGAAGCTTTAATGTCTATTATCAGAAATCAAAATCATAGAGATATCAGCAGCACTCAAAAGTATAATATGAAAGATGCGTTATTTGATATATTAGAAAAATTTAATATAATGGATAGCAATATAATTGACTCAAAACTTCAAGAATTATTGCGAGAACTAATTGATACATATGATCCTAGTGTTATGGTAAATGAAGTGCGTCCACAATTAGTGAAAACAAAGAATTACTTGGCATCCGCTAACGAACAGTTATACAACAATATTGTGGATTTCATGGATAAGTATGGAAATATGAATGATAACTCTTTTGATAAATTTCAGGATTATTTATTGGGTTTATTTAGCGGAGAACTTCACAGTAAATTCAACTTTGTCAAAAATTCAATCTATAATATGACAAAATTATATCCAAATATGATTGTTAATAATAACGAATACTATAGTAATATTCCAAAACATTGGGATTTGAGTAATTTACACGAAATGGATTTGAATAAGTTTATTAATAATTACTGGAAACCGAAAAAGTCGTTGGTTATTAGTGATATCATGAATTTGTTGATAAAGGACGTGCAGTTAAAACTCAATGACTTATTTTTATTTATGGACCATTTACCTTTCTTTTGTAATATTGAGAAAGAAGGTAACACTTTTTATTCTTTTATGGACGAAGAAACAGTTATATTGCTGTATACATATTTCTTTTATTCTACATTATTTGAATATATAACTGCATCCGAAGAAGGGGAATATATTATACTAGATGCTGAAAAACAGAAATCCATTATTCGCGAAGAGAATATTTCCACAATGGATACATCACAATCATTTGAAGCGGTAGATACAGGCGATGAAGAGGAAATGATGGAAGAAGTTAATATACAATTGGGTAATAAAGAAATGTTAAAAGAAAATGTGGCGAAATTATTATTATTTTACATAAATATGGAGTCGCAGGAGAATGTCATCACAATGTCATATGAACAAATTAGAAAGAAAGTATACAAACAGAAAATGATTGAGAAGAAGAAAGTCACGGATTATTTAGGTGGATTTGAAGACCAATATGAAAGAAAGCTTGAAGATCAATTCAAGAAATACAAAATGGGTAAGTGGAATGTTGGGTTACAAAAGGCACTCGTGCAATATAATCAAGATTTCTACGATAAAGAGCGTATGGAATTCGCAATTGAGGAGACGCAAATACATTTAGAAGAAAACGCACCAGTTGAGCCAATGTTGGAGGAACGTTTTGGTGAAGTGGAAGGAAACGATATTTCTACATTCACAGAGGAATATTATGACGGTGTTGAATATGAACAAGATTATGAAACATTTTAATTTTCACTGATTTAATATTATTAGGATGTTTAATTCTATAATTTTTTATAAACTAAAATTATAGAATGCTAACAAAGAAATTTATAAGGATAAATTTAGTTACATTATCTGTGTGTCTATTTCTCGTCTTTTTTGGAATCATTCATTTTGTTAAGCCTGAATTCATTTATACAAATGAAGGTGGTTTCCGAGAATTTGGTATTGGGTATAAACACAAAACAGTGGTGCCAATATGGTTAGTGGCTATTTTTCTAGCCATGTTATGTTATGCGTTCTTGTTAAGTCTTATAAAGTAAATTAGGTGTTCTATTTTAAGAAAATTGAATATTTTGGAGTGAAATACAAATAGAGGCACAAAATGGGTGTATATTTAATTATAGAGTTGGATAAGGATAACAATGATAGACTTATTGAATTATCCAATAGTCTATATTGTGAAATGATGAATGGAAACGATTTAACAGATAATATATCACACAAATTGGTTATAAAAAAGGAGAAGGAATATTTCAACTTTCTCTCTTTCTGTTTTATAGACAATGGCTTCTTTTATTCAGATTATCACTATTTTGAAGAAGCATTATATAAATTATTAGATGATAATAATTTATATTACCGTAAAAGAAAAAATCAAAAAAATATATCAATTGAGGTGAATTATGGTAATTCAACAAATAGTATAGGAATCCCCAATAATTTTGGCATTCATGAAGATACTGATAGTGTGCTTTTAGGATATAGTTACACAGTTATAATTTATGTAAATACAAAATGCTCCGAAGGTGAATTAATATTTTATGAAAATAACAATAATAATTATGACATTATTAAAGTCATAGATATTAACCCAAATACGGAAACATCAACCAAAATTGTCATATTTGATGGTGAAATATTACACAAACCGCAAAATTTTCATAGTGGTAGAAGATGTGCGTTTGTATGTCAGATTCTTAAATAAAACATGGGTTTTAGGGTTTCATATTATTAAAATGTATTTTCTACTGCTTCTTCGTCATCGTCATCGCTATCACAAAGGTTTGTTTCATATTTAATACCAACATTCTTCCAACCGCCCGCACTGCTTTTACCAAAACGTTTATCCATATATTCATGGACTTCTTTTGTTGTTGGACCATTGCGACCATATGTCCCCATGTACCAAATATTGAATTCATTGTTGATTTCGGTTTTTGTGATTTTACCGCCAGGTACTTCAGCGACCTTTTCACGAATGAACTCGGCAATGTGATCTTCGCGTTCGCGATATTTACTGCTTGCTTCAGTAACCATATCACATGGTGCAACACGACCATTTGTTTCCCAAAGGACTTCAACCAACATTGATATAAATACTTCCCGCCATTTGGGAAATTTTTCCGTTAATGTAGTATCTTTTTTGAATTGGTATGGCTGAGTTTCATCGCTATTGTCAGGACTATCACTGAAACAAGACATATAGTCAACCACCGCAATACGACGCCATGTACCATGATCTTGACTATTGACTTTCATGAAATTATTGGAACAAATCGCTATTTTCATCTGTGGAATAAATGTGACGGCTGTACTAAACAGGTTACGACCTTTAATAGGTTCAACACCACTAGTCAGTTCTTTCATTGCGCCATCGTTAATTTTATCATCTTTGGACGGTTCTTGCATAACCGCAAGTCTAAGACCTTTTAATGCTACAATATCTGGACTCGCCTGGCCTTGTTTTTGTCTATTTTGTGTGATTAAAGATAAAGGAACAATCGCATAATAATCACCCAAACATTGTGATAGCAAATCTGTTAATACTGATTTACCATTAGAACCACCACCAATATATATATGTAACTTCTGTTCAAAATTTACACCGATTAAAATAGAAGCCAAATGTTGCCACATATAATTACGCAATTTCTCAATAGGAAATAATTTATCCATAAAATCGTTGATTTCAGCGATCGTGGTTGCGTCGCGCGTTTTATCCAATTTGCGATAGTTTATGTTGGTGCATTTTTCCAGATAATCATCTGCGCGTCCTGGGCGGAATATTTTGTTTTTCGTGTCCAAAACTCCATTTTTAAAGCACATTAAATATGGGTTGCTATCCAATAAATCTAAAAATTTGACTTCTGGATCATAAAACATTTCACGCGCTTCTTTCAAAATATGGTCCTTGTGTGTAGTCTGACCCAATTTAACAATGATTTCCAGAACTTTATTTGCCAAGTTTTCATGTTTCTTCATTTCTTCCTCTGTCATGGTGCTATCGCATAATTTCTGTGATAATTCGTCACATTTATTCCTATATAAAGTTCGCAGAGACTCTGAAATATGTTTTCGCAAAGAGGTCCCTAATTCATCTTCCGCCCATCTATGTGTTGTATATCTATACCATTTATCTGCTTTTAAACCAGCACAAGCAAATGAATCCTTATACATCATATATAATATTTTCGCAATGTCTGCGTCACCACACCCAAGGTCCTTTTCCTTTTTACTAATTCCATATAGACTGATATTTTTTATGGATTGATTTAAATAATAATCTACACTGTTTTCATGGATTTTTTTATATTTCGTCGGATTATTTTCTTTAGCCCAATGCCACAATGACCGTTTCGTTAACCCATTTTTATTGAAACCATTCCACCTTTCTTGTAAATCCCCAATTGAATTATAATCAAAATCATTACATTGCGCACTAAATGCAACCCATATTATAAACATTTTTTGGCTAATATTACATAAGGCCCATCCAACGCGCATCCACTTATCATACGAACCACTACCATAAAAGCATTCTGGAAGTGCCATCACCAGTTCATATGCTTCTTTTAAGTCATATTCTGTTGAAGATAATCCATTGAGAAAGTCCTCTACTTGTGCGTCTAATGCTTCTTTGTTAGTTATATTCACAGGTGATATCAATGTATTATTGCGCACTGGTTTACTTTCCTTTTTATTTTCTGTTATAAACTTTTCATGTATATTTGCGAATTCCGTTGTATAAAAGAAATAAGGATGATCGTTGTATCGTATAGATAATTTTGGGAAGTCCTGATTCCAATTGAACTTTGATAGTTTAATGGACTTTTCTATCCACTGACCGTCGGTTGTATCAAACTCAAAATCAAAAGCATATGTCAGTTTGTATGTTTCGTGATCGGGTTTTCCGGAACCATATAACTGCCAATTAGTGCCACCTTTACAAATACCTTCATCAAAAACGTCTTCATAACTATTTTCTAAAGGTATGCCTTTGAAAATAGCATCCACATTTTCAACAATTTTCTTCCTAAGTAATATTTGTGTAGGTCGGTCACTTTGTATACCTATTATCATGTGAATACCGTCTTTTGTTATTTTTTTCTCCTCTAATGAGTTCACATGTGGTTTTTCAAATATGTATATAGGGAAGCTCTCGTCTTCTACAAACTGGTATATTTGTTTCAATGAATTCAAATATAAATATATAAGATCAATGATGTGTTGGTAAGTATATTGTTTCTCAGTAATTTCCAGTTTATATCTGAAATCACAATCTATTGCAATCGGTCCTGTATCCAATTGTTTTTCTGTCAAAAATTCTTCGCGTCCTTTTGATACGATATTTTCATAATATAATTTCAAAAATTCGGGATATTCCTTATCAGATATGTGATATCGCCCTCCTTTCAGACTTGTATTTGTTATTTGTTTTGAATTATCACCCTTTGGACATGTGTGATTTTTCATGAAACCATAATAACTGGCCTTATTAATTTTACTCATTTGAAACTATAATATTACATTATACTATATTTTCTATTTCAATTTTTTAAATGTTTTTCTTTCTAAAAAGATTAATAAATAATATAATTGTTACGATGGATGCCTTGATTATATTTATCATGTGATAATATGTTACAATATCATATGATTTCACAACTTTGATAACAGTAGTGAATTAAAATTCACTAGTATAAATATAAAAATAAAATATGAATATAGATTATGATATGAGTATAGATTATGATATGAATTATATAATTAACGATGATAATATACACGCTATTGTAAAATTATATATAGAAAACGATCCATCATGTGTGCCATATGGTCCAATAAGCACATGGGACGTTTCGCGAGTTACTAATATGGACTCTTTATTTGAAGACAAACAACAATTTAATGAACCATTAAATTCATGGGACGTGTCCAATGTAGTATCTATGAAATCATTATTTAAGAATTGCTTTATGTTTAATCAAGATATAAGTTCATGGAAAACACAATCGTGTAAAAATATGGAAGAAATGTTTTTTTGTTGTTCTGTATTTAATAAATCTATTAATACACAACAGGATATTTGTGGTAATTTGTGCTGGGATGTCAGTAATGTAGAAACTATGGAGAATATGTTTCATAAAGCGAATTTATTCAACAAATCATTAAATAATTGGAATGTAAGTTCTTGTATGAATATGAGAAATATGTTTTATTATTGTCAGATGTTTAATCAAGATATAAGTTCATGGGACGTATCCAATGTAATTTATATGTCAAAAATGTTTAACCATGCTTTGAAATTCAACCAAGATATAAGTTCATGGAATGTTTCTAAGGTACAGTCAATGGCCTATATGTTTTTTCATGCCAATAATTTTAATAAAAAGATTGACTGGGATGTTATGAACGTAGAGACCATGAGGGGTATGTTTTATGGGGCTACTAATTTTAATTCACATATTGTATTTCATAATATAGAAAAAGTGAAAATTATGTCTTATATGTTTTGTGGTTGTTGGTTTTTTAATAAACCTATTAACAATTGGAACGTTACTAACATTGAATCCATGGAATCAATGTTTCAAAATGCCAAATCATTTAATCAAGAACTCTCTTTGTGGAATCCTGAGAACGTAGAAAGCATGTCACATATGTTTTTTGGTGCATTATCATTTGAAAAAAACATTAAAATGTGGAACATAGATAATGTTAATGATTTTACTAAAATGTTTACGAATTGTCCTATTATGGAATTATATAACACAAATGAGACACCATTATACACATTTTTCACTATTGATTTAGACGATACTACTATACGTGATGCGGTAAAATTATGGATAAATGATGAAGATGAGGCTATACGTAAATATGGAAGAATTGACGACTGGGATACTTCTAATGTCACCAATATGACTGCATTGTTTAAGAATTGTTCTTCTTTTAATGAAGATATAACTTCATGGGATGTTTCTAATGTGGAAAAAATGGATGATATGTTTTATGGTGCGGATATTTTTTCATATAAATTAGATCATTGGAATATGAATAACGTAAAAACAAAGAAAAACATGATGAATCCTAAGCCCAAACCTATTATTGTCAATCAAAATGCACACAATGAAGTTCATAATAATGGAATGCTTATTTTCACTAATAAAAAAAATATTAAACTACAGCATATTCAACGACAGATACCAAAAAAACCCCGAAATATTGTCAACCTTTGAGTGTAAATGAAAAAATTGAATCAATATAAATATATGTATGTAATCATATAAATATATACTTTGGATATTAAGAATGACTACTGAATCAACTGAAACTTTTGAATGCTTGAAGGCTTTTCCATATGTTCAGAAGCTTATTGCTAAGAATAGTAAGTTGAAGAGACAAAAGAAGGAGTTAAAGCAACTATTGAAGTTACTTACAATGAATTTAAAGTATATTGTCCCTGAGATGGAAGATGTTGTCAAGAAGAGCGAAAATATAAAAAAAGAAAATATCAGTGAGAATGTTAAGATGGAGGTTATTGAAAATAATTGTATAGAATGTGGTGAAAATATGGGTTCTTGTTCCAAATATCAACAACTTTGTGGTAAGACATTATGTTTAAATATGGGATTTATTGAAACTGATGATGATGATGATGTGGAAATACTTGATATTATCAAGGAAAAGGAAGTTATTGAATTGGATGAAGAGGAAGAGGAAGAGGAAGAGGAAGAGGAAGAGGAAGAG
>Ga0206131_10003137_pt1 | contig 19299 bp, 15 predicted proteins | sample Helgoland_Spring_FD_148636 | JGI IMG/M metagenome (GOLD analysis project Ga0206131, IMG submission 148636) | Pelagic subsurface seawater microbial communities from Kabeltonne, Helgoland, North Sea - Helgoland_Spring_Bloom_20160517_1 | ecosystem: Environmental > Aquatic > Marine > Epipelagic ...
GCCGCGTCGCAGCACGCGCCCGAGGTCGCGCTCGTGCACGCACCGGAACACGCGCTCGCGTGGAAATGCTCCCAGGTAGGCTGCGAGCTCCCGGTGCTGCATGCTCCGCCGCTCTTCGTTTACGTCGTGCACCGCAAGCACCGTGCAGGCACACGACGGGCTGCGCGCGCCAAGCACCCAAAAGTCGCCGCCGCGCCGCGCCTGCAGCGCCGGCCCAAACACGCCGAGCAGCAGCTGGCACGCGCCGACGCTGGCGGGCTGCGGGTACGCGTAGACTGGACGCGCGGCGCCGGGTGGCAACGCTTGCATGTGCGTGCGTGCAGACAGAGACACGGGAGCAGGCGCTCGAGTCTACGGGCTTACATTGCGCGCGAGTTTTATTTTTGCTAAATTATTGTAGCTTGTGTTTATTGCACTCGAAAACAGTTTTCGGGTGCGTGTGCTCACGTGCAGACAGCGACAAGGTGCCTAGTGCTCCGGTGCCCCGCGGCAGTCCTCGCTTGCACCTGTCTCTGTGTCGCTCTGCGAGCTGCTGCCGCTGTCAGAGTCTGTGCCACTCGCGGCCTGCGAGCTGTCCGAGCACTCGCTGTCGTGCTCGGACGCGGACTCTTCTGCACGGTCCCCATCGGCGTCGGACTCGGACGCTGAGCCGGAGCCGGAGTCGGTGCCCGCGTCCGACTCCGAGTCCGAGCCCGAGTCGGACACACTCGAGCCCCGCGACCAGCTTTTGTCGGATGCGTCGGAAGCGTCGGACATGTCGGAGGCTGCAGTGCTATTCTCGAGCCCGGCGGCACTGGGGCTGCACTGCGTTGCACGCGGACTGTCGGGCGGCGTCTCTGTGCGCCGCCGCTTGCAAGGCATGCTAGTGGTTTGCACCTCCCACCACAGCTGCACACCGGCGCGCTTTTCCTGTTTTTTGTTTTTTGGCAATGCTTGCCGTTTTCGCAGCATCACGTAATGCGTTGTAAGAAGGTAAATCTTCAACATCTGCTAGTTCTACTGATATGTAATCCCGTAGCCACAACTGCAAGGTGGAGATAAAACGTTTGGTTGCATTGTCTGTGTTTCCACGTTGTCCGCACAAGAATGAGTTAAATGTTTTTACCACGTCGTAGTTTCGAAGCAAATTGATGTCACACAAGAAGTAGTGCCTTTCGTTTTCTAGATCCGAGAAAAACCCCTCTAAATGGTTAGAAAATAAGCCTGATTGAGTTCTTAATGCCCGTAGGTGCATGCATAGTGCACTCCAGGGATCGTTGTATTCACATCGTACCTGCATCAATGCGTTTGAAATCCACCGACATAGCAAACTTTCTTTGTTTGCTCGCAAGATATGGTCGTGCCAAAACTTCCCCAGGCTGCACGAGTACGCCCAGATGTCCATACGCTGTAACAGCGCAAGCTCTGTATTTATGTCCGGTACCGTGGCCCATCTAGCGAGTGCAAACATTTGACACATGGTTGTAGCCACAATCTCTGCGAAATAATAATTTATCCATGTGAAATTTTGTGAGGTATTCCAGAGCCAATGCACATTTTCTATTTTTTTGCTATAGTCTGTAGATGTTTTCATGTCATCGAGAGACATGATTACCAGTGTCCATATCTGATTCAAATGCGCTTCGTTTACATATGCTTTATAATCATCTTGCATGGTATAGAATCTCGAATAGTGAATATTGTCCCAATCACTCGGACGCCGCCCTTTTTCTCGTGCAAGACTTGCGAGTGTTGTCAATTCTTGTACAGCCTGTTGCATGGTCTTTTTCCGTAGCGTTTCACAAAAAACAGCAAATGAGTTCTCATCACCGTGTAGGTACAATAGTATACACAAAGACACCATGGCCAACTCTGGAGGCACTTGCGAGGGGCGTCCATTTTTGAGATCCCTCAGATCTGAAAAGCTCTTCAGCGGTTCGAACATTGTCCTACCCTCGCCAAACTTGACACAAAAGCCCCAGTCAATCACGTAAAATTTCAGCCCCGTTTTATGAGATACCGAGTCGAGTGCCAGCTTGCATGTCATGTTAGTGGCGTTCACGTCGCAGTGGAAGCAGCCCAGCCTCGGACTCATCAGCACGCGCAATTCCTCCAGGAACATTATCATATTGTATGCCGTCGTCTCGAGATCATAGTTTGCTGGCGGTGGGTTCGACAAGTCCAGGCCGACGTTTTCTTCGGTTGCATACCGGAGGGAATCGCGCGAAAGTAGCTGCTTTACCCACTTTTGCCTGGAGGACCGGGGTTTCGTGTTTTCTATTTCTGAAAGTTCCTCATTTGCAAACCAAGCTTTGTAGCGCTGAAGCATTGTATGCTGTATATTTTGCTCGTGTGCGTACAGCTGCACCGCTGGCACGCAGGTAATATTGTGCTGGTTCCGCAAGCTGCGCATCATCTCAAACTCCTTTTGGTTTGCTTCCGTATCGCGATACAGCATGTGCACAACGTCTCCGCTTTCGGTGTCTGCCACGGCCTTGTACGTGCCACCTTCTATGTGATGCTTGCGCGGACGACCTTGATCACACCATTCACACGTTGCGTCCGTATCCAGCGCAAACGCACATGCCTCCGCTGTGTCCGGGTGCAGCTCCGACTGATAGACAGCTCGCGTTGCGTACGTTGGCTTCATACACGCAGGCTCGCGTTCGCTGCGGCGACTTACACTCTGTTCCCCCTCTAGCAAACCTCCGGCAAACTTTACTGCGGTTACCTTGAGTTCGATTTCATGTCGCACTTTTGCAAACCAGTCCCTTTCGCCTATGCGCATGGGTACTAGTATTTTTTGCCATATATCCCACGCAGGCTCATAATGTGTCTTCGCATCGAGTATGTTAGCATACCAATATTCCCCGATGTTGCACGACAAGGCCCAGCCCTGCATGCGCTGCATCAGTGCGCGCTCGGGGGTGTATGAGGACGAGTCCGGTTTCCATATGTGTTCTAATTTTCCACTATCATTATATCGGCGTGCCTCAAACGCCGTGAGCAAAACATGACTTAACACACTGCAAAATCTCTCATTCTTTGTCGTATCATTTTGAGTCGCAAAACAGGATTTTAAGCTAATAATTATTGCTGTCAAATGATACTGCTCAAGCATTTGTTTAAAGGTATATTTTACCTTTTCCCATAGAGTATGGACGTCTGATTCTGATATGTACTTTGTATAGTTTTTTGAAAACTCTTGCATAAAAGAATGCACGTATACCTGTTTGAACTGTCTGAAATATGCCTCTGCTTCTGGTAATGATAATTGATCAAGTCTTTGTATAGATATATCCAACCGTCCTTGATCACATTTCATCGCCAAGAACATTATCAACATAGCAAACATGGTGAATTCGGGTGGCTTTGTATTAGCACTATTTGCCTGGAAATTTAAGAGTTGATATTCATTTTGAATGGCTGTGAACTCCGTTGTACTGGCATCGTTTTGCTGTGCCTCGCCCCAGTCAGGCACGCAAAACTTGATGCCATTTTCACCCGTCAGCGCGTTTTCTTCCAACTTGCACGTTATGTTATTCCCGTGCAAGTCGCCGTGAAAGTATGCATCCTTTGCGTCCATCATTGAAAAGACCTCGGACAAAAATGTGTACATGTGCAAGCACGTCGACAAGGTGTCGCATTGAGATGTTACGCCTAACGCATCTGTTGTTTGAGTGTCTGATTTTAGTTTTGTTTTCAATTGTTCTATACATTCCGCAAGTGCTTGACGAGGGGCAAATACATTGTAGCACACGTTAGTTAAATACTCTTGCACGTCCGCGTCCGGCGCTGCTGTTTCGAGTTTGTCACTAAAGAACTTGTGCAGATTTGAGCTGCACCGCCACACGTGCAGGCGTTGTACCATGGGGTCGCACTCGGACTTGTGCTGAGATTTAGCTTTTTTAAAGTACACCTGCTGTGCAAACCTCGTGCACACAAATGGAATGATTTCAAACTTTTTATAACCTTTGATCTCGTTGCATTGTCGCAGCACTGAGTTCCAAGCGATGTCACCGGTAGTCTTGCATAAAAAGTTTTTGATGCCCTCGATTGTACCTTGTTCACAGTGTGCTGCGTTCATGAATGTGGAATATACATCAAAACACGCATCTCGTACGGGCGTCCATACACGTCTGAAAGTTTCGACATCTTTGATAGGAATAACATCAAGCGTAGCTTGGTCGAAAAGTTGAAGTGCAAGCTGAAGATCATCATATGTCATAAACTTTTTCCATTCAAACTCTCCCAGGCTCATAAATATTGAGACAACAACCCATATCATGTAGAAATCCGGCGGAGTCTGGTGCGTGTCAATCGCATCAAAGTTGTCTATATCAAAATATTGTGTCAGATTATACTTGAGAGCACACTTGGCATGCATGCCATCTTGCATGCGGATGCCAGTTGGCATGCGCGCATGCGGATGCATGAAAAAGCCTAAACCGGCTTGCTCCGTGTTCAAGATGCCGCACTTGTACACCAGTAATTGGTCATCCTTTAAACCAGTGAATAAGCTTGAATCCCCGGCGTCGGCTTTTTGTGCAATTACTTGTAGAAAGTGCAGAACATTTGATAATGTGTGGTAATAATCATCTGCATCCAAGCGTGTTCTCTGCATACCCTTCAATGATTCGCTTAGGTACATTCGAAATTCTTGTGCGCACTGCACAATTACAGACCCCAGTGCGGAAAACGACGATTTGCTCAATACCCATGTCTTGAGTTGTTGCATTATGAAATCATGCAAACGTTGCTGTTTTGGCGTTACATACGTAGGCTGTGCTCGGTGCACATGTAGTAAGCTGGGCCAAAATTCCAAGAATGTATGTGCATACGCCCAGCAGTCGACTCGTTGCATCATGTTTACGAGTGCCTGCTGCTGTGTTGTTATATTGTATGTGTGCATAAAGTAATCAAGCATGAAACGCATGAAGGCTTCAGCACGTATCTTGTCTTGCTTGGCCCGCAACTCACTCAGCTCTGAATACCACTCATTCGTACGGCATTGCGCCAAAAAACACTGCGTGGATTGCCAGATTGCCTCCTTTTCTTTATCAGTACACGCAAATCGCTCGAACATGGCATATTCTTCAACCCTCTTCCACATTTGATGCAGCGTGGCCTCGCTAATATGTGTCAGATGGTCTTGTACGGTTTTCGTGTGGTCGGCTGTGCATGCATGAAAACACATGAAGCATGCAGCAAACTCATCTGGTATTTGCGGTGTGCGGTCCACACTCAATTGCGAGTCGTAAAAGAACATTGGTAAACAATTCGGGAGTTCCGTGTGGCTGTCCAACTGCTGGACAAAACCCCAATCGACTACGTAGAATCGCAAGCCATACTCTTGTGTTGCCTTGTTATATTCCAACCTGCCTGTGACATTTGGCGTCTTCACGTCGCAGTGAAATATTTTATTCTTGTCGCCAATCATAGTGTGTACATCATGCAAAAGTGACAAAAGGTTGCAACATGTTGTAAAGTAGTCGCCGTCTGTCCGTGCACTTTGATGCCTGATCATATTGTGCAAATCGATTCCGACGTCTTGTTCTTCAATGTACCATGTTTCGTCTTCTATTTGCTTATTTTCTAATTGTCGTAAAAATTGTTTTTTATATTGAATTTGCGAACGTAGAGTGTCTATTAATTCATCATCATGGACTGTATTAGTTTGTGCTTGTTGTAACTTGTTAGTCAACGATTCTAGTTCTGATTTGGTGCATGTTACTTTATTTGTCATTTGCATTTTTCGTTGCTTTTCGCCTCTTAATGTCTTGAGAGTAGAAATTATTTTTCTGTTTACTCCCGTATGCTGGTCAATTTTTTCTAGCCAGTCTTCTACGTCACTGAGTCCCAGCTCTTTTGTTTTTTCCATCACAGCCGGAACGCATGCGATTTGCATTTGATCGCGAAGTTTTTTCATTACTTCAAGCTCTTGCGTAATGTCTGGATCGCCGTGGACCAACATACACACCTTGCTTCCGTCCGGTACATTCGCGACAACTTTATACGAGCCCCGGTTAACAGTATGTGTCTGCGGCCCATACTTCCCGTCCTCGCAATCACACCACGCGCAGTTATCGACACCGAGTTCGTATGCGCACGCTTCCGCTGTGTCCGGGTGCAGCGCCGACTGATAGACAGCTCCCGCTGCCTGCGGCGCACACCAGCACCCGCCTGCACACGCCCCCGCCCCTGCCCAGGACATTGCACCCGCACCGCGCGCGCGCATATATAGCCGCAGAAACGCAAGGCCCCGACAGTCCGGGCCGGCGGCAGCACGCGCGCAGACATGCGCGCGGCGGCAACCTGGGAAAATGAGGAGTACCGCTGCCAGCTGTGCATGCAGCTCTACGCCGCGGACGTCGGCCACGCGCACACGCCATTGGTCGTGTGCCAGAACGTGCACACGGTCTGCGCGCAGTGCTATGGTACAAGCACGCGAGCGCGCGCTGCGAGACTCAAGCACGCACATGCGCGCGCAGGCGAGACTCAAGCACGCACATGCGCGCGCAGGCGAGCTGCAGGCGCGGCAGCCGCCCAAGTGCCCGCAGTGCCGCGCAGAGCTGTGGGCGGACGCCAAGGCGAACCGCGACTTTATCTCGGTGCTGAGCCGCCTGGAGCTGCAGTGTGGGGGCTGCGACAGCGACCTGCGCCTGAGCAACGCGGACGCGCTGCGGCATGCCAGCGAGTGCCCCAACAACCACCTGCGCTGCCCGATGCCGTCAGGTTTCTGCCTCTGTGCGTGTTTCCTGCCTGCGCGCGCAGGCAATCGTGTGCAGGGGCGTCCGGCGCAGAGCGCGCTCGCGACCTGAGCCCGTGTGCAAATGTGTGCATGCAGCGCACGTGTCAGCCGCGGGCGCGCGCCGCCCGATCGCCAGCAGCATGCACCAGGCGCGCGCCGCGCACGCGCGGCGGAGCAAGCTCTGAGCCTGCGTATCAACGCCGCAGGCGCGGACGGGCTGCACGAGTGCCGCCAGGACGTGACCGTCGCCAAGCTCTGGGAGCACTGCCAGATGTACCACAACGCGGCCGACAACAAGCAGGCATGCGCGCGCTCTCGCACACGCACACTGCTACGTGTATGGGTGCACACTGACTGGTCAGGTGTTTGCAGGTGCACATGCTCGCCGCCGCGCCGCTCTCGAGCGCGCTGAGCACGGTGCTCACCGTCGACCTGGACCTGAGCGCCAGCCGCACCGTCTTCTTCATCGTGCAGACACCCGCCGAGGCGTACCGCTTCTGCCTGCACCTGGTCGTCACGCCCGACGGGCGCGTCTTTGGCGCCGTGCGTCGCTTTTTCCCGGAGGCCGCGCTCGTCTTCGACAAGATCCTGCTCGCGCTCGAGGCCGGCGAGCTCTGCGGGCTCGTTACGCAGCTGCGCGCGCCGCTGCTCTGCTACGAGCGCCTCGCGGAGCTCGTGGACGCGCGCGCCGACCCCGAGCGCACGCGCGCCGCCGTCTGCGAGCTCGGGCTCCCGCTGCTGCGCCAGATGGCCGGCGTCGGCGCGCGCGACGGGACCGGCGTCCCGGTCAGCGTCAACATGCAGATGTGGTTCAGCGAGCGCGGCGGGGGGCAGGCGCCCGCACGCACGACGGTCGCAGAGTGCAGCAAGCAGGCCGAGGCAGCGGCACCGGTCGCGGGCTGGAGCAAGCAAGCCGAAGACGAGTTTATGCGCGAGGACTAGGCATGTGTCTGGGTAATATATATGCACGCGTAAATTTTCACGCACTAAACCAAAAACATGTCTACTCCAGTCCCCTCTGCTGTTAGACCACAGATCTACATGATCAGGACCACAACGCGTCTCCAACCCGCATCGCAGGTGGATATGCAGCTATTTGTCGCAGCTCAGTCACTGCACACTGCCCCCTCTCTTCCCACTGAGGAGGTTGAGGAAAACTGCATCAATCATGCTCACTGTGCCGGAAAGGCTATGCAGAAGAGCAACTATTGTGCGACCTGCGAAGGTGAGCGTAAATGCTTAAATTATCCTATCTGTGAGGAAAAACCCACCGGCGAAAAAGATTACTGCAACTGGTGCCTTGACGCACAAGAAAGTTGCGAGCGTTGTGACCAGAAGGTCGGCCCCAATGAGATCTTGTGCGATTCGTGCATGCAAAACCAATGTGAGAAGGACAATGGTTTGCATTGGTGGAGCAACAGCAACAGCGACAGCGAGATGGCATCTGGCGACGTCTGAAGCGCATGGTACTGCAACATACCTACTGGCCAAGCGCCGTGCGCGCGTTGCAAACAATTAGACCGCTGAGCCCCTGTGCCCAGATTCCTGCCGCACGCGCGATTGTGTGTGTAATAAAGCGCGCCTTTACGCCGACTTGTAATCTGTTTTGTGTTGAGACAAGCGCTCGGTGGGCTGCGGTGTGCTTGCTCCGCGTTGAGTTCTTTGTGTATGCTGAATGCAAATCAGTGCGCACAGAATGCGCGCTGCCGATGTACACCGGTACCCGCACGCGTTGAAGTTGAATTCATACAAAACTGCGTCGCGTTGGCTGTTGTGTCTACGCATATGTCGCAGAGGATTTTGCCACACTTGCTTGTTTGGCGCGCATGTGCTTCTTGTGTTGGGTATATATGCATGGGCAAGAGCTGTGCACCTCTTAGCACGAGAGACCAGGAAGCCCGACGCTTCCCGCTTCAGACGTTTACCGTTGAGACCTTTACACAGAAGCCAGTCAGACCTGAAAATGGCGTCCCCTACCCCGTACGACAAGAAGTACAATAAGAAGGACTTTATGCTCGATGAAGCTAAACCAGCAATCAAAAAGTTGATAAGCAAATATCTCAAACGTCTTGGCCCTAAAAAAGCCAATGAAGCGACAAGGAGGGAAATCTGCCAAAACATCCTGACAAACGACATGTGGCAGATGTATGAGCAGCACACAAACACTGGAGGCGATGATAAAGAAAAGCGCCATGAATGGAGGATGTGGATGGACACCATACAGCGAGGCATTTGCGAAGACTTGTCAGCTGGCAAAGATACCACCACTGCCAATGGCATGCATGCACCTCGAGTCGTATCGGGTGGCGCTGCCGATGGCACTGGCATGCCTGCACAATCGCAGTTGAGCAAAATGTTTGCTCATTTGCAGAACACAGCAGACGAGCTACGCAAAGCATCAGACGATATGGATGTTGTCGTGGAACAGTGTTATCGTTCCATGTTATCATTGAGACATAACCACGTACAAGTTTGCGGTCTTATATCGGATCTGCAAATGCAACTGCGCAAAGCCATCGACGCACAGGATGTAGGTGCGCCCGCCATGACGCAGATGCCTGCGCCCGCTCCGAGCAGCACGGCTTCCGCGGAGGCTGCTGCCGCAGGCGCTGCCATGCAAACTTTGTCCGATGCAAAGGTGAGCGCTCCCAGCAGCGATTCCCTCGCACTGGGCCAGGTGGGAGTGCCTGTATATGCGCTCGCTTCCCGCAGGACTGATGCCTCGGCGGGTGCTTCATCTCGTGCAAAGGCGGCCCCAAAAACCACGGTCAGAGATCACACAAAAAGGGTCGCTGACATTTACGAGGAAATGATGCGCGTTTTTTGCGTAAAGTATCACGATTACAACGAAGAGATGTACTCACAGTCGACAAAAGAAAAACATGTCAGACAATATTGCCAGAAGTTTCTATCGCGTAATATGACGCAATTAATGGCTCAAGACCGAAATCGAACCACGATGACATGGCACAGCGTTTTCTGGCTGTCGCTATTGTACAAGTTTGACGATCAGGTCAACGAATACATGGCCCAACACCCACCAGCATACGAGATCAAGACAGAGAAACAGAAGATTGAACAGCGAGCCGACGCTTGCAAATCTATTTTCATAGCTGCGACTGAAGGTTTCCAAAGCAAATGGGAAATCAAGGGCAGTCCTGGAGGAAAAGAAGACACGTTCGAGAAAGAAATCCAGCACATCAGCTCTGCTTTTGTTCGTTTGGGAATTGCATGCGATGCGTCAACGATCGAACGTCCTGTAGCAGCTGAGACACCAACACGCAAAAAGAAACACGGAAGCGTAGACGGTGACGGTGCACAAGCTAGCGGGAAAAACGGTTTCGACGAACAACCTGCGCAGAATCAAACTGTCAAACGCGAAAAAAACTCGAATGGCGATATCACGGAAGCAGAGGAATCAGACCAGGAATTAGTGTGGTTGAGTGATTAGGACGACCAATAACAACAACTGCGAACCTCGAGCGAGGGGTCCGCGTCTTTTGTTTTCAATAAAGTGTGTGAGTGACCCTGTTTCCGGCTTACTTGAGTTTCATGCGCGTGTGCGCGTGGCGACTTGTGCTTGCAAGTGGCAGCGCATGCTAGAAATGCACACAGCCGCGCAAGTGCACATCATGTGCATACCGCATAGCGATCTTTACAATGCACGTGAAGGCATGCGCGCGTGCACGCGTGCCGAAGTGTGATTGCAAGATTGAAGTCTACAGTGATGAAAAACCTGACGATGATAGAAAAGAGACAGTAGTGCGCCCGATTGTTTTTCGTGCCGATCATTTATTCGGAACGCGGGTTCAGATGCTCGAAAGTCAATTCCGTATCGCAAGGCACCATAGGGCGTGTGTGAATCCAAAAAGAAATCACATGCATGCAAGCACGTGCCCGCGAGTGAGAGCGTTACAGCAGCATGCAAACATCACTTGCGTACCGAATATTGATTTCCGAAGTATGTGTGCAAGCACGCAGCACGTGCATCTCGTGGATGGGTCTCCAGGCACGCGCACATACCGCAAAGGCCGTATTTGCGCGCACAGAGACGAAAGAAGCACACAACCACCGCGTAGGCAGAACAGAAATATGCACATGCACGCCGCGAGAGTGTGGCGCATGCTTTCGGCGGACGCGCTGGGGTGCACTGTCAGTGCGCGAAAGCTCTTGCCAGAACCACTGCACACATGCGCGCATCTGTCCTTTAGCTGCGCAGGTCCGATGTGCAGCATGCTGGCGAGAGACGAGTGTAGGCGTAAAGCCAGAAACGATGTGAAGGTATATAAGTCTGCATGAGTTCCCGTTTACTACCGACGCAAATGTCTCGCATGCCGTATGCTCAGAAAGTTGTCCCAATCGATTCCGATGACGATACTCCCCTTGCAGTGCTTTATGGCAAGAGGGCTCCATTGTCCGCCAAGGACGATGCAATCGTCAAAATCGTGATGCAGGCAGCTCAAGACGTCATCAACGAGCATGCTACTGGTTTCGGTGCTCGTTCTAGCAAAGAAGACAAGAGAACAAAGAAGAGCGAGACTTCACGCAAGGGCAAGTCCAACGCCTACGGTGCCGCCAGCAAGGTGTCGAAGGCACCTGCGTCACCTCTCGAAGAGTCGGGTGACTCCAGCGACAACCAGAGCACGGACGACAATGAGCATTCTGATGTGCGCAACTGTATAGTGTGTGAAGACAACCCGATGTCGACCGCCAACCCAGATTTCATGTGCGAGACATGCTATAATAAGTCCGCTAAATAAATCAGGCACGCCATGGCTCGCATCAAAGGTCATGTGATGACCAGAGCAGAAAGCCTTGTGAGACATGCGGGTTAAATTCACCAACGCTAGCAGGCATGTGCTCCTAGTTTACGCATAAGTGCGAATAAAAACACGAGTTTCACCACAGAATGCTACCAAAGTACACAAAACACACAGGAAGCACTTGCCGCAAAAACTACGCACATGCAACGCCCTGACGCTCATTGACCAGTTATCAAATGCGTAAGTTGCTGAATATTGATTGCAGAATGCATGTGCATGTACGTGTATGTACGCCAAAACACATTGCGAGCGCACAGTACTTTGGTACGATTGAACATGCACACGCGTTACGTGCACTTGCGGCAACAGCCGACGCGCATGCTCTCCGCCGACGCCCTCGCGCGGCTCACATTGGACCTCCACGCGGCCGAGTGGGCGCGCGTACGGCGCGTGCGCGTGTGGAGCGTGTACGCGGACAGCCGGGCGCGGGAGCGGCGCGGCGCGTGGGGCCGCGGGGGGCACACGTGGGCGGGCGCGGCGCGCGAGTCGCGCGCGGGGCGCGAGCAACGGCGGGCGTGGTTCCGGCGGCTCGGGCCCGCGCAGCACGCGCGCGGGTGGGCGGCGTGGAAGGCGGTGGCAGACGGCGGGGAGGCGCTGCATGCACTCGGGCTCGCGCTGCACGAACGCTTGGTGCACGCGCAGGTGTACGAGGGCATTGCGGCTGTGTTGTGCTCGAGACTGCCCGAGGAGCTCGTCGTTCTCGTGTGGGCGCACATGCGGCTCGAGGACGCGTGGGGGCAGGCCGACGGCGCCGCGCGCGCGTTCCTCTGGGCGCACGCGCGCGAGCTCCAGGGGCGCGCCCCGCCGCCGCCGTGGCGCCTCGGGTGGCAGCGCGAGAGCGTGCGCGCGCAGTGGTCGCGGCTCGTGTGTGGGCTCCTGCGTGCGGGGCAGGGCGGGGCAGGTGCCGTCTTCTGGCAGCGCGCAGCGTGCGGGGGCTGGGACGTGCTGGCGCCGTGGCGCGCGCGCGTGCAGCCGTGGCGCACGGGCGGGCGCGGGCACCCGAGCTTGTGAGTCACGGGCTAGCTGTGCGCGCGCACGGGCGGGCGCGGGCGCTCGGGCTTGCGAGTCACGGGCCAGCAGTGCTGGCGCACGGGCAGGCGCGGGCGTCCGAGTTTGCGTGTCACGGGCTGGCAGTGCTGGAGCACGGGCGGGCACGGGCGGGCGGGCGCGCCCGAGCTTGCGTGTCACGGGCCAGGAGTTCGCGGCGTGCAGGCCCATGCTCCTATTTCCAGTAAATTTGCTTGCTCCTATTTTGAGCGAAAATAATCATTTTAAACCACTTGCGTATTTCCACCATCAGTAGACTTGCCACGCTCACCGCATGGCACGCACGAAGCAGACCGCGCGCAAGTGCACCGGCGGCAAGGCCCCGCGCAGGGCGTTGGCGACCAAGGCCGCGCGCAAGTCTGCGCCTGCGACAGGCGGTGTAAAGCAAGCACATGTCGAGCACCTTCGCTTTGCGACTAGCGAGCATTGCAAGCTTCGTGACTTGCTAAGGGACGTCGCCTTCAAGTACCCGGACATCGACCACGAGTTGGCGAGGCGTCTGTCGGCGACGCACCAAAAGTCGCTCGTAATCGACGACAGCCCATTCGAGTCCAGGAAGTTGGCGCAGCAGTGCTTCAACGTTCTGCACATAGTGCAGGGCTCACAGCTGTGTGTCGGCGAATGGCGCCACGTGCGTGCGCTGTACGACCGCACGTCCTACGACGACGACGCAGACTTTGCCGCGGAGATCAAGAACAGTGAGGTGTACAGTCTCTTTGTGTACAACTTGCTTTGCATCGAGCGGGAGAAGCACGCCAAGTCGCGCGTTTCTCTCGAGGAGTGGCGCACCTTTCTGCACAAGGTGCACGAGGACGCACGACCGGCACCAGCTCCCAAGTGGGGCGAGGTTTTGGAGGATGCCAGCCGCTTTCACTCTGATAGCGAGTCGGAGAGCTCTGACGATGGCGAAGCATGTGCTGCGAGCGCTGGGAAGAAGCGCAAGCGCGTGTTGGACGACAGTTCCGAGGACGATGAGTAGGCGAGGGCACTTCTTAATGATAGCATCTTCTTTGGAATAAAGCTTGATTGTGCTTCACTTGAGGTGGCATGCTCCTGCACGCGGTATAAACGTATATAAAGGGCCTGTTTGGATACCTGCGATGCCTGCGCGAGAGTCCTGGCTGCTTGTAAGGGCGCTAGTAGCGCTTGCTGCACTCGCGGCAACGACGAACGCGCAAGAGTGTGCGACTGTGAGTGGAGTGCGCACACTGGACTTCACTGCCTCCACCGGCGTCGGTTTCTCGCATGCGATGCCGGGAGCTACCACAGGGGACATGTTGTTCGCGCGCAAGCCGACGGCTGCCGACCTGCGGCGCGAGGCCTTCCTGGCGCGCGGGGCCGGGGAGCTGCTGGCGGTGAGTGCGGAGCCCGACGCGCAGCTGCAGCTGCCCGACCTTATCCTCGAGCGCGGGCAGCGGCACACGGTGCTGTGGCCCCTGAACGGCACTTGTGCACTCAAAGCGTACGAGGCAGTGTTTGCGCTCGTGCCGACCGCCGGCTTTTTCGTGCGTGACGCGGACGCGCAGACAACGGCGGTGCTCGTGCCCAATACCTTTAACCAGGCAAGCCTGCAGTACACGTGCGCGGACGCGGCGCTCGGCGCTAAGCCCGGCACGATCTACGTGGCGCAGGCGCCGACTGCGCGCGTGCTGACCACGGCCTCGACGCCGGCGTCGGCGGTGCAGCTGCGCGCGACGCATGCTGCAGCCACTGCCTACCCCGAGTCTCTTGTGCTGCACGTTGAGCCCGGGTACGCGGGCGCCGGGGGCGCGGGCTTTGCGCAGCGCGTGGGGACAGCCGGGGCCTGGGCCGCGCAGACCGAGGTGCGCGCGCGGCTGGTGGCGGGCAGCGCGCAGCCGACGCCCGCGCACGGCGCGCACATGGCGCTTCTGCTCACGCGCGGCGAGCTGCGCACCGACGCCGACTGGAGCGGCCTGGTGTGTGGCACGCCGGCGGCGGCGGGTGCCACGCACGCGAGCTACGACGTGTGCCGCGGGGGCGGGGGCGCGCCGAGCCACGCGCAGGTCGTGGACGGGCTGGTGGTGCCGCTGTGGCGCGACGACTGCTGCTCGCTGCTGCAGCCGCGGGCGGCGGTGGCCTCGGTGAGTGGCGGTGGGCTCGTGGCGACCGCGACGCTCGGCACCGGGGCCGGTGCGCTGTGGGCATATCCTGCCCTCGCGCAGACGCGGCGGCTGTGCACGCCGGGCGCTGACACAGCAACACAAGTTTTTCCGTGCCGCTGGCCCGACGCACTCGCGTCGCCGTGGCCGACGGACGACGGCACCGCCGGCCCGTACTTTTTCGACAAGGTGCTGGTGCCCGAGCGCGGCTGGGTGCTGGTGTGCGTCGGCGGGGGCGCAAAGATTGCACACGCCGCGGGGCTGCAGGCCGCGCCGAACGCGCCCGCGGACGCGTACGCCTTTACCGCGGGCGCGTTCGTCCATGGCGACACCGGCCCGCGCGGGGCGTGTGCGCACACCTGCCCGGCGGGCGACACGTACACAAACGTGCGCGGGGAGCTCGCGTGGACGCCGGCAGTGCCTGCGGGCGAGGACGCCGCGCAGCAGCTCTGGCTCTACGCCGTCTTCATGCTCGGGGATTCGGACGCCTGCCTGCAGCACGCCTGCGACGCCTCGGCGCTCGACGCGCACGGGCCGGCCTACCTCGCGACCGAGCGGGCGGTGCACGCGCTGACCCTGTTTCCAGGCACCGAGCTGGACCTCGTCGCGCCGCAGTCCGGCACGCGCCGGCGGGTTGCGCTCGGAGCCCCCAAAACCGTGCCGCGCGCCACCGCGCTGCAGCGGCTGCGCGCACTCGCACTGCGCCCGCGCTTCGTGCACTTGCCCGGTGGCGTGGCGCCGCTGCCGGCAAATGTCCGCCGCAGGCTGCTTGCGGTCGCCAGCGACGCCCCGCGCGCTGAGGGTGCAGTCGCCGCGCGCGAGGTGCTCGGCGTCGACCCCTTGGATATGATCGAGCACGCAGTCTGCAGGGTGAGCAAGGGTACCGAGTGCCGGGCGCTGCGCGCGGACTTTGACGCGGGCACGCGCGAGCGCTACTGCCGTCCGGAGACCGAGATTATTGCCGAGCTGCAGCCAGTGTTTGCGCGCGCCATCCCGCGCTACCAGGTCATGGTCACCGGCGTCGAACGCCCGCAGTTTGACGCGCTCTGCGTGCAGGCAGGCCCGGGGCGGCTGCTGCTGCAAGACCAAGCGGCCATCTACGAGCAGTCCGCCAAGCTTGTCGTGTCGTCGACGGGCGAGATCAAGGGTATCTACTTCCTCGAGAGCGTGCTCAAGGACAAGGGCATCAACTCGATCAAGGCTGAGGAGGGCCGCTCGCTGCGCTCGGTCGTGCGCTCATGTGCAACAGTATCCGATTTCACCAACACGGACTGCGGCATGGTGCCCGAGACGAAGAGCGAGGAGTGGCCGTGGGGCATCTCGGCGCTCATTGTGTTTGCGGCGGTGCTGATTGCGGGCATGGCTGTGTTTCTTGTGACCCTGCGCTGCCGGGCCGCACAACGCGCTCCGAGTGGGCCGTGTGCACCAGAAGAAAACACATTGCTACCACCGCCGCAGATGCAGTACGCCCTGCCACCGCCGATGCAGTACGCCCCGCCGCCGATGCAGTACGCCCCGCCGCAGATGCATTGCGCGCCACCGCGCGTGCAACCTTACCCGCCGCGCTCTGCCTATATGCAGATGCCGCACTAGGCGCACTTTGTGCATTTATTAAACCATGCCCCACGGGGCTTACTTGGGCAGCTCACATGCACTTGACGCACTGATGCCTGTGAAAATGCACACACTCCACGCTTGCGCTCGCGCTACGCCACCTGGCATTTCGCCGAGTGCGGGCCTGTGCTCACAGCCACGCATCCTCCTCTGGAGCAGCTGTCGTCTCTGTAAACCGCGCGCGCTTGCGCCCCCGCGCCGGCAAGCTTGCGTCCACGAGCGGCCTCGCCTCTTCCGCGAGCGTGCGCAGTAGCTGCTGCAGCACGTGTTCGACGGCATTCGAGAGGACCACCGTGCCGAGGATGTGTGTGTACTGGCTCGTCTCAACCGAGGTCTCTGCGATGCGCAGTCCGCACCACGTGCCCTTCAGACTCGTGGTGCTGTATACATTGTGGTGAAGTTTGAGCCAAAAGCTACAAAACTCTTGCATTTCGCGCGGTGTGAGCCTACAGAGCGTGTTGTTGTGCAGGTCGTGAAAACGCGCGCGAGGCTTTTGCCACACAAGCACTTTGCTGCGGCTGCAGCGCTCAAGCCCCGTGACAAGGTAGTCAGGTACGTGCTCAGCGCAAACCTTGCACATCTGCACCTTGCCGTGTAGTGGAATATCGCATGTCTTTGAGTCCAGCACCACGAACACACTGCCCGCGCTGCCGTGTGCGTGTGGCTCTCCGACAACGTTGATGTGCTCGAGTTCAAGCGCGGCCTGGAAGTGTGCCGCTTCCCCAGCGGCCTGCATGCTATGCGTGCAAGAATTTCCACACACTTTTTAACCATGCATGCTCTATTTTCGTTTACGTTGTGTTTCGATTGCCTGGCATAATTTTTGCTGGTGGCCAGCGCGACCTCGCGAGTGTTCAGGCTCTGAGCTATGTGGTAAGTGCAGGAAGCGACTAATAAAGATTTATTCTGATCAAGCAGGTTCTGTTTTCTTGAGTGCTGGCTTCTCTCCAAACGTCAGACGATCCTTGCACGCCAACGAGTGCAGGGCGTCGAAATAATCAAACTTCTCAATCACCTGCTTCCTAAAGTCCTTGGTATACTGCTTGCTCTCACAAGCAGTGTTCTCGTTATAGGCCCGCTGCTCTTTCCTCGCCTTCGGCGCCAGCTCCCTCACTGGCAGCCGCACTAGCGTACGCACATCCTTCTCACTGTCTGAGCTGGCAAGCGTGCACAGATCTTCCTCAGCCTTCAGGCCGCGCACTAGAGCCTGTAGGTGGTTGTTAAAGTCACCGTGCCCCCCGTGCGCACAAAAGACTCGTGCGAGTCGCTCACAATGCTCAGGTGAAAGCCTCGAGTTCGCAACTGGCCCGGCCAAGCCCTTGTGCAAGAAGCGGAGCACCCGGTCCATCTTCTCTTGAGCGCCGCAGACGCTCGAGTGCCTGGCAGCAGGAGGAGGCATGTCGTGGTTCCGCGCTGCCGAGTTTCTCTTATTTTAATAGAGCCATGCCGAAAATATCGAAAATTTTCACCGCTTTTAGGACCACGTGCTGGGTTTTTTTTTGCGGGCATTTCCATAGTTTTTGCCCGCAGACATTCACGGCAGTTTTTGTACCAGTTCTAAATCCAGATAACGGAAATTTTTATTGTGGAAACAGCCTACGAAAGTGAAAAAGCACCAGACACGCATTTTCAGCACACACCGCCACGCACTCACCCGCGCGCATGGTGCGCATCCTCAGCCGCTGGCTCTTGTCCGAGATAGGCAGGTACTGCCCCTTGCTGCGCTTCCGAATCACAAAGGTACCGCGCACCAAAGCCAACATCGATCTTCTCAAGACGCTCTACCGCGCCGCCCACGGCAAGCCGCTTCCCGCGGTAAAGCAGCGGCTGTGGATGGCCGTGGAAGTTAGGTTTTATAGTAAGCTTGTGGTGGGAGTGAAGAAGGTGCCGAAAACGGCGGCGACTATGCGCGCGCTGCGCGGACTGTGCACCAAGGACATGCGCCGTCTCCCCGGTTACAGGCGCCTTGGCGTCCCGCGCAAGTACACGCGACGCGTGGATAGGCGCGAGGGCACACCGAGGTAAGGCGCGTTCTAGCGGAGCTTGCGTTTTTGAATACAGAACACGTGGCACTTGCCGTTTCAATAAAGCTAATTGAACGCCAGCACGCGCCCGAGGCCTGCGAATGCAACCGGGAGGCGAGTAGGGAGCACATGCTCGCGCAGGAGCTCGACGGTGAGCATGCGCAGTGGCGACTGCGCGCCGAGCCGAGTGTGCTGGGACATGAGAACTGCCAGCAGCAGCCCCGGCGGCAGCGCAAGGTAGCGCCCGATAGGCTCTCCTGCGAGCACTTGCTGCGAGACTCGCCGCACGAGCGGGTGCACCCACCAATCCCACGCCCCCCCGTCCGTGCGCACGTGCAGGCGCGCCTGCTCGTGCATGAGCAACCTGCGGCCCCAACCGTACAGCTTACCGCCGGCCGTCAGCACCGCCGAGTGGCCGTAGCTTGCGGCAGCAGCCGCGACCGCCTCCCCGCCAAAGCTGCTGCCCGGCACCGCGCTCGGGGAGGCCATGAGCTCGTTGTGCAGCCCACCGAGGCTGCTGTTCCACGAGCCGCCGCACACGTACAAGTCGCCGGTGGTGCTCACGAACAGCGTGTGGTCCCCGCCGCACGCGACCGTACGCGCGCCGTGGCCGCCGAGGCAGCGCGCGCGGAGCGCCGTCGGCACAAGCGCGGGCGCAAAGTGCCCGAGCCCGAGCTGCCCCGCTGAATTGTCGCCCCACGACCACATGCCTCCGTCTGCGCCCGTGGCCACGCAGTGCTCGTCGCCCGCGGCAAGGTGCGCGACTTGCTTCTGCCCAAAGGCATCGAGCGGAAGCGCGCACGGTTTGGCGCGCCGGATCTCGTCGCCGTGCCCGAGGCACCCGCCCGTCCCGACGCCCCAGGTGAACACGCGCGCGTCGTGCGTGAGCACCGCGCTGAAGCCGCAGCCGCAGGCGGCAAACGTGACGCGCGCATTGTCGA
>Ga0206131_10003142_pt1 | contig 19283 bp, 16 predicted proteins | sample Helgoland_Spring_FD_148636 | JGI IMG/M metagenome (GOLD analysis project Ga0206131, IMG submission 148636) | Pelagic subsurface seawater microbial communities from Kabeltonne, Helgoland, North Sea - Helgoland_Spring_Bloom_20160517_1 | ecosystem: Environmental > Aquatic > Marine > Epipelagic ...
AGGTGCTGATAACACTATCAACACAACATACTTCGGTACTTGGGGTGCTGCTTTCGACGGACAAACTGTACCTCATCACTTGAGTATAGCAGCATACAATGCTTCTTTTCCACAATTTATAGGTGCAACAACCACATACAAAGCTTACGAAAATAACGTTAACGATTTCTTTGACATAGGACGTGGCCAAACAACTTCTGTTGTGATGAACAAAAACTTTGACAATGGAAATGGTGTTAGTTTCTCTCTTGGTCACACGGACCAAGTTGGTTATGTTCCAGAGAACGCCTTAAGACGTTTAAACTTAAATTTTGGTGGAAGAGCACAATTAAGCAACAAGCTGGATTTCAACACAAGCGTTGGTTACACTAACACTTACACGAGACGTCCAACGCGTGACTTTTTTACTTTGTTAACGTGGATTCCTCGTAACTTGGATATTCAAGGTTTACCTTTCGAAGATCCAAATGACAATTCAAATGTTTACTATCGTGTTACTGAAAACAACCCACGTTGGATGCAAAAGTACACTGGATTTAATTCAAATACTGACCGTTTATTCGTTAAATCTCAATTTAATTACGAGGTAAGCGACAAAATCAACGTATCTTATTTATATAGTTTAGACAGTTACAATGAATTAAACAAAAACTGGTATAATGGGCGTAACCCATACCAACCACTAGGATATCTTCAAACTTACTTTAACGACTTCAGAACAACCAACCACAGAGTATGGTTGACTGCAAGTGATTTGAAAGTTTCTGATGATCTAAACATGAACGTTGTTGTAGGTCTTGAAACTAAGAATGAAAACTTCAAGCAGGGTGGAATGATCAGTGAGGGTGAAGTAGTTTTTGATTTCCATAATCATTCTAACTACACTACTCATACGCCATACGATTACAAATCATTTACAAATACGATCGGTCTATACGGAGAATTACGTATGGATTACAAAGATCAAATGTATTTGACAATGGCTGGACGAAATGATTGGGGATCTACAGTTGAAGAAGCTAATAGAACTTTGTTTTATCCATCAGTTTCATTATCAATGATTCCAACGTCAATGTTTGAAGGGTTAAAAGAAACTTTCGTTGATTATTTAAAATTACGTGTTGGGTATGGTACTTCGGCAAACTTTCCGAGTGCTTACAGAACAAGACCAACGCTTAATGCAAATTCTCAAGCATGGATCAATTCATTCTCTAACAACACCTTGATTACAAATGGCGTTAATGGTTTCTTGCCGAACCCAGACATCAAGCCTGAGTTGTTAAGAGAAGTTGAATTTGGTATTGAGTCACGTATGTTTGATAATCTTGTAGATCTAGAAATGTCTGTTTACCGTCGTACGACAACTGACCAGATATTAAGTTCAAGCTTACCAACTTCAACCGGTTTCTCTTCTACCTTGATCAACGCTGGTCGCGTTGACACAGATGGTTTGGAAATTGGATTAACACTAAACCTGTTCCAGAATCCTGGAGATGGTTTCAACTGGAGTATGAACAATCAATTTACGGCATACGAAACTACTGTTATTGATTTACCAGTTGATCGTGTAAACATTTCTTCTGGTTTAAACTACGCTATCGAAGGTGAAGCCTATGGCGTGTTCTGGGGTACTTTCTATGCGAGAGATGACCAAAACAATTTGTTGATCAACCCAGAAACTGGTAAAGTGATTTTTAGTGATGATCTTGGTCTTGAAAACAAAATTGTTGGTGATCCAAACGAAGATTGGAGAATGTCTAACATCAATACTTTTAGCTACAAAAACTTAACTTTAACAATGCAGTGGGATTATATCCATGGTGGTGATATTTGGTCATCGACTGCTTCTAATTTGTTAAGACGTGGTGTAACTCGTGATACTGAAGATCGTGAAGGGTCTTACATTATTCCAGGTGTATTGGCAGATCCAAATACTGGTGATCCAATTCTTGATGATAACGGTGATAAAATTTCAAACTCTATTCAAATTGGTGCCAACGATCTATACTTCATCAACTTGATGGATGTAGACGAAGGTGTTGTTTATGATGCTACTGTTATTCGTTTGAGAGATATCTCACTAACCTATAACTTGCCAGAGAGCTTGTTAGAAAAGACACCTTTCGGAAGCGCATCATTTACATTCTCAGGAAACAACCTTTGGTTCGATGCACCAAACTTACCTGAGTATATGAATCTTGATCCAGAAGTACTTGGATCTGGTGCCAACGGACCAACGAATGGTAAGGGACTTGATTTCCAAAATGACCCTTCGTACAAGCAATACTCTTTAGGAGTTAAACTAACTTTCTAATATTATAACATCATGAAAAATAAATTCTTTTCAATAAACGGTATGTTACCTGTTCTAGCGATGTTGTTTGCTATAACCTATTCATGTGAAACCACTGATCTGGATGTAAACGACGATCCTAATGCACTAACGGTATCATCTGCCGATCCGAATTTTGTGTTAAATGGTATCCAACTGACTTTTGCTGTTCAGCATACTGGATTATCTGGTTTAACCAGTGATATGGTACGCCACGTCAATCAGTTTGGAACATATGCTTCGAACGCTGGTACTGGAGCCATGAACGGTGCGTGGTCAAACACATACAGTATCACAACTAATCTGGATCTCCTTAAAGAGATATCAGCTATTCGTAACCTACCTAACCACGTTGGTATAGGTCAAGTGTTGGAAGCTTTCGCTTATGTCAACCTTGTTGATATGATTGGAACAGCTGTGTATTCTGAAGCTGTAAATGGTGACTTCCCTATGCCAAATTTGGATGATGGTGAGTCTATTTACGATGCCATGTTCGACCAATTGGATGAGGCTATAGTAAATCTTAATGCTACAGGGAGTATTCAACCAGAAGATATCTTCTATGACGGAGACTTGTCAAAATGGGTAGATTTAGCTAATACATTAAAAATTAAAATGTATGTCAGTACTAAATTAACCAATATGTCTGGAGCTGCTGCTGCAGTTAATGCAATTGTTGGCACTGGTAACTTCATCTCAACTGAAGCTGGAGATTTCCAAGGTCAATATGGTGTAAGTCAAACCAATCCAGATACTCGTCATCCTTACTTTACAACAGACTACATTAACGCGGCCAATCAATACCAGAGCAACCAGTTCATGTATATGTTGAAAGATGAAAAAGGATTTGAAGATCCGAGATTACCATATTACATATACCGTCAAACTTTATTAAGCCCACTTGAAGTAGGCGCTAATTTAGGTATAGGCACTACATTGTTACCATGTAGTGGTAACGCTGCATATGACTATTGTTATGTTGGCGATGGCTATTGGGGACGTGATCATGCAGATGATGAAGGTATTCCGAATGATGGTGCATACCGCGCTGCATATGGTATCTACCCTGGAGGTGGCGCCTTTGATCAAGGTCTAGGAGGTACAACTACAACATCTACAAATTTAGGTGGTGCTGGTATCCACCCAATGCTTACTGCATCTTTCACTCACTTTATGTTAGCCGAAGCTGCTCTTCCTGCTCCTGCTGGTTTAGGTGTTGCGGCTAATCCTAGAACATTACTAGAAGCTGGTGTAAGATTATCAATGGAAAAAGTAGCAAACTTTAGCGGTATCGCTATGGATTCAGATAATGTTAATGACTATGTAAGTATCGTTATGAATAATTACGATGCTGCTGCGTCTGACCAAGAAAGACTAGAAGTGATTATGAAAGAGTACTATTTAGCACTTTATGGTAATGGACTTGAAGCATACAACAACTATCGCAGAACAGGATATCCTGATCTTCAAGGCGTTGTTATCTCGGGAACAACTTTCCCAAGAAGTTTCTACTTGCCATCATCTGAATTAAACTCAAATGATAATCCTGATTTAGTTCAGAAATCATTAACTGATCAAGTATTTTGGGACACTAACCCAGCTAACTTCATCGATTAAACATAACAACTATGAAAAAAATATTTTTTATTTTAACAATTGTTAGCTTAGGACTAACTTCATGTACAGACGAAAGTACATTTAGTAATCCTTCTCACCATCAACTTTCAAACGGATCTTTCCTTCGTTTTGCAGATGACGGTGTTGCAGCCAGCTATCCCGACCCACAAGACATCGTAATCTCTGAGAGTATTTACGATGCCAATGGTAACACTTCTTCTTACAGCTTGACTGTAACTGCTGTGTTATCTGGTTCTCTTGTTGTAGCAGAAGATTTCTTAACGATTACTTCTTTTCCAGCTACATTAAATTTGACAACTCAATCTCTTGGTGAGGCATTAGGTGTTGATCCTACTACCATTACATATGGGGATACTTTCAACTTCGTTGCTAAATCAATGAGAAATGATGGTACAATGTTCTACGGACAAGCACCTTCATTTGATGATTCAACCAACACAGTTGGGTTAGGTAACACTGAATCCAATCTTACAAACATCGCTGCGTATAAAAGTGCAATGAGTTTTGGGTTTATCGTGTCTTGCCCGTTTGTACAGGCAGAAATGTTAGGTACTTACGATGTCGTATTTGATGATGGTTTCGTTGGAGCTTCACAAGACTTCGTTTTCGATGTTGTTGCTGGTGCAAATGCTAATCAAGTCATCATGCTAGATCCTTACGGCTCTTTCTACTCGCCTCTTGATATCGTTGTTGATGTTGATGATTTTGGAATTGCCACTGTTGACAGACAAGCAGCTTTCGGAACTGATGAGGTATGCTGTGCAGGTTATTCTTTAACGTATGTTGAAACTTATACAACCTCATTAGCGCTTTCATGTATTGGATATATCGATTTGAAATTATCTACTGGATTAGGAATTCCTCCATCAACCAGCGGATACACATTCGGTGATACACGATTCATTGCTCAGAAACAATAAAAACTAAAAAGAAGATGAAAAATTTAAATTTATTATTCTTATTAATTCCTGCAATGTTTTTGACATCGTGCGGGGAAGATGATTACTCTGAAGCTTATGTGGACACTGAGGCAAAAACCAATTTGGTTGCTACCTTAGAGGTAAACAGAACAAAAGCTGCAGCAGGAACTCAGATAGATGCTATGGTTACATTACCTCAAGCATTTGATGTGGCCTCTACTGTAACCGTTCGTGCTATTAATTCTAATAGCGGAGATTATACAGTTGGAACCGTATCTTTTGAAGCAGGTCAAACAATGGCCTCTGGTGCTATTATTATGCCCGCTAATATTGCAAGTCCTGGTACGTTTTACGGAACAGATGCTTCTGCGAATATTATGGTTACAGGTGTTGCTTTAGCTGAAGGTAACGACCCATTCACTTTAACTTCTAATGCCATTTCATTGACATTAATCGATTCAAATAGCTGGAATGGTAATGCTGATCAAGTACTTAAAGTTGCTTTAGATTGGAGTGGACCATATGGCGATAATGATATCGACTTATACATCCTTGATCTAGATTTCAATACTTATGAAGATTCAGCAAGTGGAAGCAGATTTGAAGGCGACTGGTTCAACAATCCTGCTAATGAAAACCACCCTGATGGTGACTATCTTTTACTTATCGATATCTGGTCAGCGGCAGGTGTTGTAGATTACAATTTACAGTTGACACATCCGAGTGGAACTGTAGATATGTATGAAGGTGATTTAGTTGCGGAGGATGGATACATTATTCCGGTTGGTTTCACAAAAACCACTGTTGATGGTGTATCTTCTTATGTAACATACGCATTCTAAGATCAAATATTTGATTTTGAAAAACACCTCCTTTTGGAGGTGTTTTTTTTTTACATTTATCCAATGGAAAACGATGCAATTATTTATGGTATTCATGCCATAGAACAAGCCCTAATGACGAATACATCAATTGGTAAAATATTTGTACAAAAAGGACTATCTGGACCTACTTTCAAAACGCTAGAGTCTAAAATACGTCAAGCGCAAATACCAACATCTTATGTTCCTGTTGAAAAGCTCAACAGACTAACAAAAGGTAACCATCAAGGTGTGGTAGCTCAGATCTCCCCAGTGGCATTTGTAAATTTCGAGATCATGATTACCGAGGCACAGGAAAAACAAGAGGCACCCTTGTTCGTCATTTTAGATCAAGTTAGTGACGTGCGAAACGTTGGCGCGATTCTCAGAACGGCCTCTTGCACAAATGTAAGTGGTGTTATCATTCCAAAAACAGGAAGTGCTCCTCTCAATGAGGATACAGTAAAAACCAGTGCTGGAGGAATTTTCGAGGTGCCTATAGCGAAAGTGGATCATATCAAAGATGCTATTTATTATTTACAAGCGTCAGAGATACAAGTAGTAGCCATAACGGAAAAAGCTGAAGAATCATTTTATCAAGCCGATTTTACCAAAGCTACCGCTATCATCATGGGATCAGAAGGCAAAGGCATCATGGATAGCGTACTAAATTTATCAGATATGCGTGTAAAAATCCCTATGTCAGGTAATGTAGGATCACTCAATGTATCGGTTGCCTGCAGCGTATGTCTCTACGAAACCATCCGTCAACGCAGATAATCAATTATGTCGAGCCCATTAGCAGAACGCCTTCGCCCTACTTCCCTAGATGACTTCATTGGTCAAGAGCACCTTGTCGGGGCAAAGGGTGTACTCCGAGCAGCTATTAAGTCAGGCCATTTGCCCTCACTTATTTTTTGGGGACCGCCTGGAACAGGAAAAACCACCTTGGCTCAAATTATTGCTTCTCATTCGGATCGGCCGTTTTACCAGTTAAGTGCCATCAATGCAGGTGTAAAAGACATCAGAGAGGTCATTGATAAAGCCAAAAAAGGTGATGGTTTATTTACAACCAAAAATCCAATACTGTTTATTGATGAGATTCATCGCTTTAGCAAATCACAGCAAGACGCCTTGCTGCAGGCCGTGGAAAAAGGATGGATAACCTTGATTGGGGCTACAACCGAAAACCCAAGTTTTGAAGTCATCTCAGCCTTATTGTCACGCTGTCAAGTATATATATTAAAAGCTTTTGATAAAAACGATCTCGAAGCACTACTCCGCCGAGCCATCAGCATCGATATCGCATTAAAGACCAAGCAGATCAACCTTAAAGAAACTGAAGCACTCCTCCAATTTTCAGGAGGCGATGCTCGGAAATTGCTTAATACTTTGGAATTAGTGTGTAACCATCTTGAGTCGTCTCAAGGTATAATTACTAACGAACTGGTGCAGTCGTTCATTCAAAAGAATCTCATTCAATTTGATAAATCTGGCGAAGAGCATTATAATGTCATATCTGCAATGATCAAATCCATTAGAGGGAGCGATCCCAACGCAGCAGTTTATTGGCTCGCACGCTTGATTGAAGGCGGTGAAGACATTAAATTTATTGCCCGCCGTTTGATTATTCTCGCCAGCGAAGATATTGGCAATGCTAATCCCACAGCACTCATCTTAGCAAACAATACATTTCAGTCAGTCGTATCGGTGGGATTGCCAGAGTCTAGAATTATCTTAAGCCAGTGTGTGACTTATTTGGCGAGTAGCCCAAAAAGCAACGCTGCTTATGTGGCAATTAGTGAAGCCCAAAAGTTGGTTCAAGAAACTGGAACGCTACCAGTGCCATTGTCATTAAGAAATGCTCCAACAAAACTCATGAAATCTTTGGGCTATGGTGCGGCATATCCTTATGCGCACAATTTTGAAGGTAATTTTGAGGCCCATGAATTTCTTCCTAATGAAGTCTCCGGTACTAAACTATACGATCCTGGTAATAATAGTAGGGAAAACCAAATCAGGACTTATTTAAAGTCACTTTGGGGTGACAAATATAAGTATTGATTATAGGTAGTTTTTGATGGCGTTTAGGTTTTCTATCACTTTTATATGAGGTTTTAACTCTTCTTTGTGATAGTTGAAACAAAGTGCTTCCATCCCAATGGATAATGCCCCCAATATGTCGGCTTCATAATTGTCACCTATCATCACACTATTTTTGGGCGTTGCATTGGCCAAATCTAAGGCAAAATAAAAAATCTTAGGATCTGGTTTCTTAACACCGACCATCTCAGAATTGGTTACTGTTTTGAAAAAGTGAGAAATGTTTGAATGGTCCATTTTCCCTTGTTGAACTTCTTCAAAACCATTAGTGATAATATGCAAGTCATACTTACCATATAAATATTCCAATATTTCAATGGTTCCATCAAAAAGATGGGTAAATGAGGTCAAATACTTGATATAATCATCCGAAATACCAAAAATATCTTGATCGCTAATATCAAATTTCAAAATATCAAAAACATCTTTCAGACGACGGTAGCGTAAATCATCTTTGTGAATTTTAGCCTCTCGATATAACTTCCAGTACTTCAAATTTACGGGCTCATAAACTGCTAAAAATTCATTCAAAGTCAAATTGATGTTACGACTTGAAAATATCTTTTCAAAGGTCAAAGCAGAGTTGCGATCAAAGTCCCAAAGGGTATGATCTAAATCAAAAAAAACATGTGTAATCTGATCTTTATTCATATTGATTTTTCGCTGGCAGGTCAAGTTCAGAATTTAAAAATTCGGTGAATAGGGTTCGGAAACCATACCAAGTATTACTTTTTCCAAAAGTATAGTTGTGAAATAAAAAGGTTAAAGTACCGTTTACTTTTTTGACCGTATCAATCAATACAGACATTTGTTGCTGTTTATCCAAAAGTGATTTATATTGAAATAAACAAGCATCCATGACTTGAAAAGGATGCAACTCAAGTGGCGTTTGAATTTCAAAATCCATATCATAAAACAAAAATGGCGTACAGGTTCCTGCTCGAAAACCAATAGTATCGTGATAGCCCATACTAAAATCGCGATGTATCTCCAGTTCGACAAGATTCCGATAACTTTCCGGTAAATTTAATTTATTGTGGGAATTTCTAGATCCTACTAAAGGGCGATTAATTATATTCTCTAAACGATCTTTGTCGCGTTTCATAGCAGTTAAACTAGATAAGTTTAAAAATGAATTTTTAATGCCGACTAGACTGTAATCGGATATAGATTTGATTAAAGAAACAAAGCCCTTTTTATTCAGATTCAAGTTATTGTCATAGGTAGAATACTTTCCGACTAAAAAGGTATAAATGAATCGTCGTTTGAATTGTTTTTGCTTGTTTATCAAATACTTATATGAATCAAACGGATCCTTTCTGAAATTGAGGAGCACCAAAAATTGATCGTACAAAGCTCGAAATCTAAATTGAATTAAATTAGTCAGAAGACTATTTATTGATCTCATAAATCCTTTATGTTTATACTGATAAGCCAACGGAACGTCAATGATTGGCTGAACTTGATAAACGCGATCAGGAAACTCCAACTCTGGAAATCTACTTTGCAAAGCATCTTTCAGTTTGTAAGCCCAAATATCGACCACAGGCTGGCGCAAGAAATGGTGTTTAAATGCCAAACTACTTCGATAAGAAAAACGACCATAGCCATCTGGAACGTGTGGCAAATATTCTTCGTAGCGACTCAACAGATAAAACGAGGCCGCGAAAATATCATAGGGCAAACCACTGACCTCTCCTCTAGAAAAAAAACCAACAGTATCGTCCCAATCCTGTATATGAATTTCAACATCAGAAATGCCTTGTTCAAAAAGAAGGCGGTGACAATGAATAAAAAATTCGTTAGAAAGGGGCTTATGAGTGTAGGACAATTTTGGGCCTTCATGCATCAAAAATAAATCAGCATCATCAGTGTAATTGACTTGTAAACCCAAAATACGTTTAATCAAATGACCAAAAGAAAACTTTAGTCGAGGTGAAATACGATGTGAATAGACCAGCAGCATGGATCAAAGTTAAAAAACGTAACCGAAGTCATCGCTTTAAAATTGTAATAATTGATAATCACATCAGGCCTTGATCTGCAAAACTGAAATAATCATTTTGAGCCACAATAATATGATCTAACACATTCATATCCAACTGATTTGCTGCTAACTGTATTTTTTTTGTCAAATCTATGTCGGATTGACTTGGTGACTTTTGCCCCGAGGGGTGATTATGCACTAACATTAAATTCAGCGCGCCTTTTTCTAATGCCGTTTTGAGCAATAACCGGGTATCGACCACCGTACCTATCATACCTCCTTGGCTGTGTCGCTCTTTAAATAGCACTTTATTAGCACGATTCAAATAGAGAACCCAAAACTCTTCATGATTTAGTGGTGTTAAAGATGCTCTCATGAGTTCAAAAACATCATAGCTACAAGTTATTTTTGACCGTCTGTTAGATGGCATTTTTTGCACACGTCGGCCTAATTCAAGTGCTGCGCAAATGGCCACTGCTTTTGCTGCGCCAACACCGTTATAGGACATCAGTTGATCAACTGAAAGTTTCTCTAGTTTAGTCAAATCGTCAGATAAGTCTGAACGGATCGTTTTACATATATCTAGAGCGCTTTGGTCGGGCGTTCCTGTTCTTACTAATATGGTCAATAATTCTGCATTGCTCAAGTGACGGGAGCCATGTTGAATAAGTTTTTCTCGAGGTTGATCATCCTCTGACCATTCCTTAATAGATAATTTGTGATTTGATTTGGGCATCCACAAAGCTAAAAAAAATGTAATTTGCAGCATCAAAAACTATAATGAATAGTATTTTCGAACAGTATACTGTCCAAGACTTACTCCGAAGAATTGGTAAATTGACCGCTGATCATCAACCTCAATGGGGTATGATGAGGGTCGATCAAATGCTAAAGCATTGTCAGCAACCATTTTTATATGAATCTAAAACGATTCGAAAAAAAAATTTAAAAACGAGAATCATTCTATGGTTCTTTAAGCCAATGATGTCTAACAAAAAACCTTTTAAGAAATTCCTTCCTGCACCAAAAGCTTATAGGGTTGATCAAACTAACGGCTTCACTTTAGAGCGCAACAAATTAATTGATCTTATAGATACATTTAGCAAAAAAACCGATGACTTTCCACTTCATGCTGTTTTTGGTAAATTAACTAAGACAGAGATGGGTATCGGTATGTACAAACATTTAGATCACCACTTGCGCCAATTCGGAGTTTAGTTTAAATAATTTTTTTCAGAGCCGATAAGTCAAGTCCACCATAATTCCCGGAACTCATCATGAGCAAGGCTAATGGTTTTTGAGTGAGATTATTAAAATAATTGGACAAAGCGTCAGGGTTGGTAAAAATGATCAAATCATCACGCTGAAAAGCTTTAGCGATCTGCATTTTGTTTAAAGGGTCAAGGCCTTTTAAGGCAACAGCATTAGGGGTATAAAATACAACTGCTTGATCTGCACTATCCAACGAGCCTCTGTATTCATTAATGAAATTAGGATTCAAACTGCTGAATGTGTGCAATTCCAAGCATGTTATAAAATGATGATCAGGAAACTGATTGCGAACCGCTATGGTAGTTGCTGTGACCTTGCTTGGAGCATGTGCAAAATCTTTAAAAATTACTCCATTGGTGGTGAAAGCCAATCGTTCTAACCGTTTACTCGCACCTTTAAAACTGGATACAGCTTCATAAAAATCATCTTCATCAACACCCATTTGTTGGCAAATCCATTTTGCACCTGCTAAATTGCTCAAATTATGAGCTCCAAACAATTCAATAGGCATTAGTCCTTCAGAGGTTTCCAAAAAAGTTTGTCCATTTTCAATAGTATATGAACTTGTCCTATAAGGTAATTTCCTGATAGGATTTTCAGATTGCTCCACCAAAGTACTTAAAACCTCATCTTCAGAATTATAGATCAAACTGCCCCCAGCTACGATTGTATCAATAAATATCTTAAACTGTTCTAAATAAGATTCAAAAGTGGGAAATACATTAATATGATCCCAAGCAATGCCGCTAATTAAGGCGACATTAGGTCTATACCAGTGAAATTTCGGTCTGTGGTCGATGGGTGAACTTAGATATTCATCTCCTTCCAGTAAAATAAAATCATTGTGATCAGAAAGTTGCACCATGACGTCAAAACCATCTAACTGAGCGCCAACCATAAAATCAATTTCTTTGTTGTGAAAATGAAGGACATGTAAAATCATCGCTGTGATCGTCGTTTTGCCATGACTACCCCCTATTACTACCCGAGTTTTGTTTTTAGATTGATGGTATATATATTCTGGGTAGGAATAAATAGTCAAACCCAAATCTTGGGCTGTCAGAAGTTCTGGGTTTTCAGGTTTTGCATGCATCCCCAGAATAATAGCATCAATACTTGAATCTAATTTGTCTGGAAACCAACCCGTCTTTTTTGGTAACAAACCATACTGGGCCAATCTAGATTTAGATGGCTCAAAAATAGCATCATCACTTCCACTAACTTCATCACCTTTTAGGTGCAAAGCAATAGCTAAATTGTGCATGGCCGATCCTCCGATAGCAATAAAATGCACCTTCATTTCGAGTATATTTTTTGTTTCAAAGACAAGGCTTCATCCCAATTGGGCTCGTTTGTTAAAGCTAAATTAACATATGTTTTTGCTTGGTCAAAGTCCTCAATTTGATATGATAGATGTGCTATCAGTAAGTAGGCCTCTTCAATGGTGGATTGGTCAATCGCACTATATTCCTTACAAAATCGTTTTAAAAATAAAATGCCTTTTGATTGTTGGGATAAATTTTGATATGCAGCTTTGCCATAGGCAAAGTGAACCGCATTGGCATGCATGCAATTTGATCCCGAACACCAATCCGTGGATAAACTCAATACAATTTGATTTGCCTGTTCTCTGAGAATCTTGTCATCATAGTAATCATAAATCTTTGACCGGGCCAATGCTCCGATAGCAGGATCAATGGCTACTATTTTTTCAGCAAACGTTAATGCAGCAGATTTACCTCCACCCAGAATACCAGGTAATTGAGTATACAATTCAGTCTGGGCCCATATAACTTCAAGATAATTCGGTTGTAACTCAAGGGCTTTTAACAATGCTTCTTTTGCATCATCCACCAGTCCCATAGCTTTAAAAACATTTGCGTTTTGAGCTATTTTTCCAATAACCCCGCCAAGCTTGTAATAATATCTAGCTGTTTTTGGGTCACTTACAATTAAGGCTTTATAGTTTTTTGAAGCCAACTCCCATTCGCCGTTACGACACTGCGCATCAGCTTTTGCTTCCAACTTTAATAGATCTGACGACTGACCTAGCATAAGTATGGGAAAAAGGAAAACAGTAGCTACTATGCAGATTAGTCTTGTAAAGCCAACCATAATTTATCTTTTAATTCCATCAATCCCTGTTGTGCAATAGCAGAAATCAGCATAAAAGGAACCGGTAATTCTTCTTTTAATTGAGCCGTGAGTTCGTCACGCAACTCTTCGTCGAGAAGGTCGCATTTTGAAATCGCTACAAATCTCTGTTTATCTAGCATTTCAGGGTTATATCGACGTAATTCATCTAAAAGGACGTCATAAGATTCACGAATATCTTTACTATCAGATGGGATCATAAATAAAAGAACCGCATTGCGCTCAATGTGACGTAAAAAATAATGTCCTAAACCACGGCCTTCTGCAGCACCTTCTATTATTCCTGGGATATCGGCCATTACAAAAGATTGGTAATCACGATAGGCCACAATACCCAAATTGGGTTTGAGAGTGGTAAACTCGTAATCCGCAATTTTTGGTTTAGCGGCTGTAATAGCAGCTAGCAAGGTCGATTTACCAGCATTGGGAAAACCAACCAATCCTACATCGGCAAGGATTTTAAGTTCTAGGATGACCGTTTTTTCCTCTAATGGAATACCAGGTTGTGCATAACGCGGTGTTTGATTTGTAGGTGACCTAAAGTGCCAATTACCCAAACCACCTTTCCCTCCTTCACATAAGATCACGGCTTCACCATCATCGGTCAATTCAAATAAGATGTCTTTAGTTTCAAAATCACGAATTACTGTCCCCAATGGCACATCGATATATAGATCTTCACCATCAGCCCCAGTGCTTCGGTTTTTACTTCCATGTCCACCATGACCCGCTCTAAAATGTTGTTTAAATTTCAGATGAAACAAGGTCCAAAGATTTGACGAACCTCTAACATAAATATGACCTCCACGTCCGCCATCACCGCCGTCAGGGCCTCCTTTAGTAATAAATTTTTCACGATGTAGATGCACCGAGCCCTTGCCTCCATTTCCTGAAGTACAATAAATTTTAATATAGTCGACAAAATTTCCCTCGGTCATGAATCTAGTTTAGAAACTGTTAATCAGTTCTTGCAAGCGTTCAGTAATCTCATTAATACTGCCGACGCCATTAACACCAAAGTATTTATTTTGAGACTCGTAGTAGGATTTCAAAATTGCTGTATTGGTATAATAGGCTTTTATCCGATTTTGAATAATTTCAGTATTCGCATCATCAGGCCGTCCGCTCGTTTTGCCACGCTCCAATAATCGCTCCACAAGCAATTGATCAGGGACTTCTAAAGCTACCATTGCCGTAATGTTTGTTTGGTAGTTGTCTAGCAAAACATCTAAGGCCTCGGCTTGTGCAACTGTTCTTGGAAAACCATCAAATAGAAATCCATTAGCATCATGGTTTTTATCCACCTCAGCACTCAACATATCTATAGTGACTTGATCTGGAACAAGGTTACCTTCATCCATGAAGGATTGAGCCAATTTCCCTAAGGCTGTCTCGTTTTTAATGTTACTTCTAAAGACATCACCGGTTGAAATATGCACCAAACCGAATCGTTCTTTTAAAAAACTAGCTTGGGTACCCTTGCCGGCCCCAGGAGGGCCAAAAAGCACAATGTTGGTCATTTGAATAGGCATGAGAATACAATTAAGTGAACAAAGATAATGAAATCCACGGCACGAGGACGTCGCTAAATAAATGACTTCAATTATCCTCTCACTTAGACAATTTAATCGGCTTCAGGCAAAATTGAATCTGAGGTTATTTTTTGAAGACATCAAAATTAGGGGCAATTCATCAATAAACCGTATTTTTGCAATCTCATGCCATCATTAATATGGAATATTACTCATCTTCTTTCACTTTAGGCATACTGGGCGGTGGTCAATTGGGTAAAATGTTGCTCACCGAAACGCGAAAAATGGACATCGCTACAAAAGTCCTCGACCCAAGTAGCGAAGCCCCCTCAAGATTGGCATGCAACTATTTTGTTCAAGGCGATTTGATGGATTTTGATACAGTAGTAAACTTTGGTCAAGATGTAGATGTTCTCACCATAGAAATTGAAAACGTCAATGCCGATGCCCTTCAAGTTCTTGAAAAACGGGGAGTTAAAGTGTATCCGTCGTCTGAAACTTTAAGAACCATTCAAAATAAAGCTACCCAAAAATTATTTTACGTCGACAATAACCTACCCACTGCACCTTTTCAACGTTTTGCTTATAAAGACGAAATGCTTCATGCTATCGACAATGAGGCTCTTGATTTTCCATTTGTATGGAAAAGTGCTCAATTTGGTTACGATGGCAATGGTGTTAAAATGATCAAAAATCGTAGTGATATTGACAATTTACCAAACAATTCTTGTATCGCTGAGACGGTCATTGATTTCGAAATGGAATTGGCCGTAACCGTAGCCCGTCGTCCATCTGGCGAAATGAAATTGTATCCAGTCGTGGAAATGGATTTTCATCCAGAGGCAAATCAAGTGACTTTTGTTATTTGTCCTGCACGTATCTCTAATGATATTGCAAAAAAAGCTGAATTGATCGCCTTAAAAGTAGCTGCCGCATTTGAACATGTTGGTTTATTAGCTGTTGAAATGTTTTTGACCAAAGAGGGTGATATTTTGGTGAATGAAGTAGCGCCACGCACTCACAATTCGGGTCACCATACCATTGAATCGTCTTATACCTCTCAATTTGAGCAGCATTTAAGAACTGTTCTTGATTTACCATTAGGGAGCACCAATTCTAAAGCCGCAGGCGTAATGGTCAATTTGGTGGGTGCCGAAGGATTTACGGGACCAGTATATTATGAAAATATTGAAAAAGCCCTAGCTCAAAATGGTGTGTCGGTTCATATCTACGGTAAAGCCGAAACTCGGCCGTTTAGGAAAATGGGACATTGTACGGTAGTTGCTCCAACCGTTGACGAAGCGCTCCAAATAGCGAAAAATATTAAAGACCAGTTAATCGTAAAAACAAAATAAGATATGGCTCTAGTAGGAATCATTATGGGGAGCGACAGCGATTTGCCAATCATGCAAGAGGCAATTGACATCCTCAATGGATTTGATATTGAAATCGAAGTGGATATCGTCTCAGCACACCGCACACCCGAAAAATTAATGGACTACGGTAAAAATGCCCACACTCGGGGGCTTCAGGTTATTATCGCTGGTGCTGGTGGCGCAGCCCATTTGCCAGGTATGATCGCCGCTTTATCACCCCTACCAGTGATTGGAGTGCCAATCAAATCTAGAAATTCTATTGACGGATGGGATTCTGTGTTATCCATTTTACAAATGCCAGGTGGTGTGCCAGTGGCAACTGTTGCCTTAAATGGGGCTAAAAATGCGGGAATCCTTGCTGCTCAAATCATCGGAACTTCGGACAAATGCACTTTAGATAAAATCTTAACCTACAAAGAAGGTCTCAGAACCATAGTAGAAAAAGCCTCGTCAAAGTTGACCTCCAAAAAATAAGAACGCCTAAAATGGACATACTGTTACAAGATTTTCAAACGCCGTTTGACACCGTTCCTTTTTCTAACATTGATACCACCCAATTCACAGCAGCTGTCAAAATTGCTTTAGAGAGCGCTCAGGATGATATTGATGCTATTACTAATAATAATGAGTCCGCAACCTTCGATAATACAATCGCAGCTTTGGATTATTCTGGGCAAAAACTCGGTCGGGTCAGTCGTATATTCTTTAATCTGAACTCGGCAGAAACAAACGACAATCTTCAATCCCAAGCAGCTGAAATTGGACCAATTTTAACAGCATTTCAAAATGATATCATTATGAATTCTGGTTTATTCGCAAGAATTAAACGGGTTTATAACAATCGTGACCAGCAAGAATATTCTTCAGAAGAACGTATTCTTTTAGAAAAAACTTACAAGAGATTTGTCAGAAATGGCGCTTTATTAAATAATGTTCAACAAGCTCAGTTGCGGGCCATTGACAATCAATTGAGCCAGTCTGCTATTGAATTTGGGCGACGGGTATTGGCCGATACGAACGCATTCGAGATGCACTTAACCAACGAGTCTGATGTTCAAGGCTTGCCTGAGCGAGAAAAGCAAATCGCCTCATTCAAAGCTGAAAAAGCAGGAAAAACTGGATGGCTTATCACCTTAGATTATCCAAGTTACCGAGCCTTTATGACTTATGCCACTAACAGATCATTACGTGAAAAACTTTACAAAGCGTTTGGTGCTCAGGGTGCTCAAGCCAACGAAAACAATACAGAAGAACTAGTTTTAAAAATATCTAAGCTAAGGTTAGAGCGTTCAAAATTATTGGGCTACGACAGTTATGCACATTTTGTTTTGGAAAACCGAATGGCAGAAACTCCAGAGAACGTGATGGATTTTCTAGAGAACCTTAAAGCCTATGCGAAGCCGGCAGCGATTAGAGAGTTTGATCAATTGCATGCCTTTACTCAATCAATTGGGGGTCCTGAAATATTGCAATCTTGGGATTTTAGCTTTTATGCTGAAAAACTTAAACAGAAACTTTTTGATTTTGATAGCGAAGCGCTCAAACCTTATTTTCCTATTGAGCAAGTTGTCGATGGAGTGTTTGAAATCATTCAAAGGTTGTATGATTTACGCTTTGAGCGAAATGAAAACATTGATGTCTATCATAAAGAAGTCAAAGCCTATGAGGTAAGAGATGGTAAAGGTGAATTGACCGCCATTCTTTACACTGACTTTTTTCCACGACCTGGTAAACGCGCTGGAGCATGGGCAACATCATACAAAACTCAATATCGACAAAATGGCATCAATGAGCGACCTCATGCCTCTGTCGTATGTAATTTCAGTGAACCATCGGGAGAGCAAACTTCTTTATTGAGTTTTCGAGAAGTTTCCACACTGTTCCATGAGTTTGGTCATGCCTTGCACAATATTTTGGCTCAAACCACCTTCCCTGGGTTATCTGGTACTAGTGTTGCTTGGGATTTTGTTGAATTACCAAGTCAAATTTTTGAAAATTGGTGCTACGAACCCGAAGCACTTGCCATTTTTGCTAAACACTATCAAACTGGAGAAGATATTCCTTTGGAGATCGTTGAAAAAATAAAAGCCAGCGGGAATTTTCTAGAAGGTATTCAATTTTTAAGACAATTAAGTTTGGCCAAATTGGATTTGAGTTGGCACAATAAAACTGCTGACAAAATAAAATCTGTCAAAGACCACGAAACTGAAGTTATTAAGGATATGACTCTTTTTCCGAAAGTCAATTCTGTTTGTACAAGCACAGGATTTTCACATATCTTCCAGGGCGGCTATGCTGCAGGTTACTACAGTTATAAATGGGCTGAAGTTTTGGACGCAGATGCATACGACTATTTTAAATCGAAAGGGATTTTTAATCCGGAGGTTGCACTTAAATTCAAAACACTTTTAAGCTTGGGTGGCACCGAAAAACCAGCAGTGCTTTATAAAAATTTTAGAGGCAGATCTCCAAAAACTGAACCACTCTTAAAGCGCGCAGGATTAATCTAACCTGCTTAATAATAAAGAACTCAACCAAATTAATGGAATTCCCTCTACCCAAAAAGCCGTGAAGTAAAACGGTCGTTTCGCATTGCTCAAAAGGATTGAAAGCGTCAATAATAAACAAGCGATCAACATTGGAATAATGTCAATGTCAATATAAAATGTTAAAAACACCACGATCATTGTTCCAAAAACACCAACAATTTTTGTTCCAATCAATCCTAAAATTTGAGGAATAGTCGCTAATCGAATTTGATCATAAATAGTATCACGAATATCAAAAGGCAGCACCAAAGCCATTATAAAAATGTAGCGTTGCGTTAAATAAATCCATCCGAATTGATCAAATGAAATTTGAATATCAATAAATGGTATAAGGACGGTCATGCTTGTCCAAACTGCAGCGATGATAAAAATTTTCAATCCCGAAACTTCTCTCAAGTTTTGGTCATGAATCACAAGATTTTTCAAACCTAGAGGCCTGGCATATAAAAAAGTAACTAAGCTCGACATCAATAAAACAATCACGACAGGCCACTTTAAACTGACAAGTAAAATGAGTATTCCCAAAATTGAAACTATAGAAAGCCATAAAATTCGCTTTA
>Ga0206131_10003144_pt1 | contig 19272 bp, 27 predicted proteins | sample Helgoland_Spring_FD_148636 | JGI IMG/M metagenome (GOLD analysis project Ga0206131, IMG submission 148636) | Pelagic subsurface seawater microbial communities from Kabeltonne, Helgoland, North Sea - Helgoland_Spring_Bloom_20160517_1 | ecosystem: Environmental > Aquatic > Marine > Epipelagic ...
CCTTATTAATAAGTGTTTCGTTTGTTCCTTACAATGATATTTAGCACCTATTTGGCAAAAAACAACGTATTTAGCCTTGCTCATTCAGCATACTCGCAATGCGTTTTAGGAAACTGTGACAAGTTGCCATTTTATAAATAAAAGAAAACGAAGAGACTGAGCGGAGTAAAACATGGCAATTTGGAACAAATTAACACAAGCATACTTGCAAGGCAATAAAACACTATTCGAAGCGTTTATGCTTTCAGACAAAGATGGAAACATCATCAATACTTTTGGTGAAGCGGCTAATATCCCAATTGCTGCTGGTCTTGTAGATGGTTATTCCGCAGTTCACAAGTTTGGGCTTATTGATGGTACAAACGATACAAGTTGGTCTACTGTATGGACTCAAGGTGAAGTTAACGGAAACCAACTAGTACCTTGGAAAGATGTTGCTGATGCGGGCGTTGTTACAGTTACTTCATCCCTTGCTGGTGATACCACTGATGTTACACTTGAAGGTTTAGATGCAAGTTATAATTTCCAAACTGAGACATTAACTTTAGCAGGTACTGCTGATGTAGTTGGAACTAAAACTTGGCATCGCATTAACCGTATGTTTATGGTAGAAGAAACTAACGTTGGCAATGTTACTGCTACGGTTGACGGTGATGTAGTAAGTTCTATTAAAGCAGAACGTGGTCAAACGCTTCAAGCATTCTATACAATTCCTGCTGGTAAAACTGGTTATCTTACTCACATGCAGGTATCTTCTAATAAAAACCAAGCTGTTGAAGCATCACTCTTTGTAAGACCATTTGGTGGGGCATTTAGAGTAAGCGGTGGAACATTACTATATCAAATGGAACACACTATACACTACTCTTCCCCCATTGTAATTACTGAAAAGAGTGATATGGACATTAGAATAATTGGCGCATCTAATGGTTCTGCATCAGCCTCGTTTGATTTAATATTAGTTGACAATCCAACTTAATTTTTCAGACGCCTCTCAAGCGCTCTTTTTACTTGTAACATAAGAGTTTCTTCAGTTTTGTTAACCCCAGACCATTGTGATCTGGGGTTAATGTATTTCTTGGTCTTCTCTTGGTGTTCCATATAGCGAGACAATGCTTTCAGTAAAGTAGAAAGCAACATACGATCTCTCGTAAGAACTATCTTCCTAACAATTTTATTCATTATTCACTAACTGATCTGAAATTACTACAGAAGAAGCTGGGGACAGGTCCTTGCCCAAATCCAGAGCCAAGGTTCAACTTTCTTGCCAATGCATTAGCATCAGTTTTAGTGAGAAAGAGGGGGATGATTGTATCCCACTCTGTTTCGTGAATGTGGTACTTTCTTCCAACTTGTTTAACTACGTAGCTCATGTGATACCCCCTGCGCCAAATAGGCTTTTCTTTCCATTCTTAGGATTACTAAACGTTGTCTTATCGAATATTGGATCGTCAAGACCAGCTTTTGTAATTGCCTTGACTGGTGTTGTGTTCGCTGTAGTTTGACCTTGTTGAATTCCAGATTGCGCTGAGTCTTCAAGATCAAAGATTGACATCTTAGCCCTATCAATACCAACGACGAACCTTCGATACCAACTAATATCACCCCAACGATTTTTCAATTGCTTGAACATAAGTTGACCAAGACCATCAAGTTCTTCAGATGTGATCAAACCAAGAATACAGTCGGCTGTGTGGGTAATACCCATAGACTCAGAAGTATTGGTAAGATCAACATCAGAGTTGCCGTAACCGTCACGGTTGAACTGCGAAGATGTAATTACAGCACAATCGAATTCCATAGCCAAACCACGGATTTCTTCAGCGATAGACTTGACTAAGGTATAGGAGTTTGCCGCCGCCGCACCTTTAATACGAGATGAAGCACAGATGTTTAGGTAATCGATCATGATGATATCAGCTTTGAAATTGCGCTTCATCTTAAGCTCATTGAGTAGATGACGGAAGTGACCCGCATGCGCTGAACCAGTAGGATATTCTTTAACAATAAGTTTGCCAGTTGATTTGGACTTGATGCGATCAATTCGCTTCTCGTATGTAGCCTTATCCATATCCTTAATCTCATCAACACGAATACCCATCATGTTAGCATCAATACGCTCTGAGATGCGCTCTTCAGCCATCTCCATAGTAATGTAAACAACGTTCTTACCCATCATCAAGGCAGATGCCGCCGCATGACATTTGACCAATGATTTACCACCACCAGTAGTCGCCAACAATACAGTCATAGACTTGCGTGGCAACCCACCCTTAGTGATCTTGTTCAAGATATCAATATCGAATGGGATACGCTCTTCTTTGCGGTGGTAGAATTCATATCGGCTTTCGTAGTCCTCAAGATAGTCGTGACCAACAGAAGTATCAAAACTGATGCCAAGGCTATCAGACAACATCTGAGGCAATGCACCCTTATCGATCTCTTTCTCTTCACCATCGATAACCAGAATAGCCTTTCTGATGGTATTGAAGAGGTCTTTGTCTTGGCAGAACTTTTCTGTTTCTGAAACAAGCCAGTCAGTGTTGGTATCTTCGTCACGCTTCAGATTTTCTACAGTAGACATTACTTGCTTGTAAGTCTCTTCGTTCATATCCTTACGCTTATCTAAAGAGATTTTAAGAGCCTCAATAGATGGTGCGTAGTTGTATTCATCCACATATTCACTGTAAGTAGAAAAGATTTTCTTGATCCCATGATCGTCAAAATAATCAGACTTTATGTAAGGGTAAACGCGGCGATAGTATTCGTCGTTGAATACTAAGTTAGATAATACTGTTGCTTCTATCATATCAAATTCCATACGGCTGAGTTGAATGATGGCGACCAATGAAATTAGCCGCCATCTTAAGGTATATAATATTACACGAATCGTGTAATGTCAAGAAAATTATTCTTCGTTATCGTCGATCAGTTCGTCAATAACTTCTGCACTTACTTCGTCATCACGCATAATTGCGCCTGATGCACCGATAGTAAATGAATCCTTGATATATTTACCAAAGTTTGTTTCTTCAAACATGTTAAGCCAAAAGTCTTTGTTGTCAACAATTTCCTTTGCTCTCATCAACTTGTCTGAGAGTACCACGCCAGTTTCTGGATCAATAGCTTCGTACCAACCCACTTTAGGCTTAGTTAGATAGCCACCCTTCTCAGCAACTTCCATAAGACCAGACCACTTCATAATACCGCTATCCCACGATACAGAGATTGGAATCTTACTCTTCTCTCGTACATATCGTGACTTCTCAATATTAATCACAAAGTGATAACCTTGAATTTCAGTACCTACTTTGTCTTGTTGACGTCCAATAATCCAGACAGTATCTGCACTATACATGATACCAGTACCACCAGACACAACCGCCTTAGAATACATCTCTTGTGTTTGATACGTGTGATTAACCGCAATCAATGGGATGTTTTTAAGGTTAAGGTGTGGTGTTACCATACGGAACAAAGACTTGATAGATTTAGCTCTGGACATGTCAGCAACTGATTTACCATCAAGTGAATCCTGTACCTCTTTCTTAGAAGCTAGGTTACCAATAGAGTCAACAACCATAACGATATTGCCATAATGTTTAGGCTCAATTTTATCAAGTTGTTGCATCATTTCAAACTTCAATTGCTCGACGTCTGTAATTGGAATGTGAGCTACACGATCCATGTCGATGCCAAAGCTTTCGAAGTATGCTTGGGGAGTACCAAACTCTGCGTCAAAGAACATCAGAATTGCATCTGGGTTCCGTTTCATGAAAGCACCTGCCATAAGTAGGGCAAAAGCTGACTTAAAGTGTTTGGAAGGTCCTGCTAAGACTAGCAGTCCCGGTGTCAAACCGCCATCAATACGTCCAGACAAAGCAACATTGACCATAGGAACCTGTGTAGGAGCCATGTCTTTCTTGCCATATACCTTGGACTTCATAATAGGGGCAGTCATTTTAATCGTACTGTTACTGACGATTGAGTTCAATAAATCATTCATAATTTAACTACCTTCTACTATTGATTTAAGTTTGCTCTTATAAGCCTCAATCTTTGCTACGCGATCAGGCCAATAAATTGTTGATTTCTCAGAGTTCTTACATAAGTTGTCCAAGAACGGTGTTACCGATTTAAATAATAGTTCTAAACGATATTCAAGATCGTCAGCGGCGAGTTTAGCATCAGTTAGTTGATCTTCTAACGTCTGCTTCTCACTGCTAACTCTCTCAATAGCAACCTTGGCTTCAGCTTCTTTCTCTTGAAGCTCTTCATCAATGAAGCTGAAACCAAAGTCAAAATCTAAAACCTCTTCATAGGTTTTATTAGCCATTCGCAAGTTCCTTGAAGATTGACAGATCATCATCATCGTCATCGTTCATGGACATTGACGGAGCCGCTGATTGCGCCTCTGGCATTACGTTTAGTGTTGGCTCTGGTGCGTCTTTAGCACCAAAGTTTGACATGTCGAGATCGTCAGCATCTTCCGCTGTAGGAGTAGAAGATGTGAAACCATCAGCGGCAAGCACACGATAGAACTTCGCTTTAAGTTCATCATACGATTTGAAGTTCTTTGGATCAATCAATTCCTTCAATGAATGCTCTTCGTTAAAGATGCGTTCCAATTCAGAATCATCATCTGAAATAGCAGATGGTGTGTCAAAGGTTGATTTATCGTAGTTAGGATAACCAGCGACTTTCTGAATCTTCAAGCGGAAGTTAGCACCTTCCCACATATTGAATGGGTCAGCCGCAGTTTCATCATCAAACTGTGGATTCATAAGCTCTTGAAGCTTACCAAAGATTTTTGCACCATACTGATACAAGAATACCTTGCCTTCATTCTGTGGGTTTGATGGGTCTGAAACCACCAAGATATTGGAGACATACTTCAAGCGACGTTTCATCTTACGTGCTTCTGCTTTGTCCTCTTCGATACCAGAGTTCCACAACTTACTGTTGTACTCTGATACTGGATCATCACGATCCAATGTAGTCAAAGAGTTTTCGATGTACCACAGACCTGTCGGTCCTTGGAAACCATGATCCCAAATACGAACAAATGGGTAGTCTTCTCCTACTGGTGCTGGTAGAAAACGAATTACAGCAAAACCATTACCCGCTTTGTCGCGTGTAGGCTTCCACATTTTACCTTCGTTGGGGTCTGAGTAACTCTTGCTTTGAATTTTTTCAAGCTGTGAGTTTAGTTTGCTCAATGAACTTGAGCGGTTCTTTTTAAGTGTATTAAAGTCCATGACTTGTATCTCCTAATTTTGCTTTTTATAGCGTTGTGTATGTTATATTGCGATGTATAGTGAACTAAGTCCACTGCTTATTTATATCAGAAAAAGTGTTCTCGAATAACTTTCTTGAACTTTTTTTCATCAATATTCAAGAAATTTCTGTATTTTCTTGATTGTTTAATTATATCATAGGCAACGATTTTGTCAAGTAAATTCTTTTCCCAGTAGTCAAAAATATTTGCAACGTGAACCAGAATTGTAAATGTCTCTAATGTTATCTGCCTTTGTAGATATAATGATATGATAATAGGATGCTGACCTTTAACTGAAACGAAGTTGGATTGCCAATCATCGTCTAGTTGGTTCAGATCATCTTTTACCACTCGTGTCAAAGATTCTTTCTTACGACGCCATTCGTTATAGCGTTGCTTGCCTTCATCTGAGATTATGTCCCTTACCCACGCTTTCTTGTTGTGGATAAAGTTTGCTAATATGAGTTCTTCTATGTTATCTTCTTGCGACAGTCTAAAGAACGAATACACGTCATTCCGTGTCCTAAAGCTTTCTACTTTAACATTGGTTTTGCCATTGTATTTGTGGTAATCAAACTTATCAGTATTAAAGTGTCTGTGCATTGCTTGATACATGCGATATGCATCAAACGATTCTTTAGTTACATAACTCCGTGATATCTCTTTCATCTTTAGCCACCATTTTCATCTTCACTGCCTCAGTTCTTACTTTTTCTTTTAGTATTGAGGACTTTTTAACTATGTCAGCGACTGCTTCTATCTCTAAGTCATTCTGACGTGCATATTCAATTAAAGCATCAATGTAATTGACGCCCTTAGATAACATATCTGATATTTCGTGATGAACCTTCTCAGGTGTTCTTGGGGAAATTGAAGGTTGTTCTTTATCCATTAAGAGATTTGACACCCGAAGTCCAATTCGTTGCGGCACTCTCTGCCCAATGAATAGACTTTCCTTCATAGAGTTCTTCTTGGATGAATTCTTCGTTAATGAAACAACGAATTCCCGATCCGTTGTCAGTTTTAAAATATTCTGCTCGGAGCGTTTGCCCAGCCTTTTCTACAATAATATTATCGCCTGCCATTTCACTTTCCTTAATGTTAGAGGTTGCCTTTACCTGCCCACAGCCTTCGCAGTAGTGTACAGTTATCTTGAATGCATGATTATCAAAAACTATGTAATCTATACCTTTACATATAGACATATTACCACAACAACCGTTAATTGTCAAGTTATTTTTCCTCGAATAGTACGTTGTTTACGTAATCATCCTTGTCTTCTTCGCTTATCCCCATAGCAAGAATTGACCTATGAAGATGTGGGTTTAGCTTTTGGTTTGAACAGTATTTGTTCAGTAATGGAAGTGTATCACGGTTTGATACAACAGCATGCTCTTCCATGCGTTTTAAATAGTATGTGACTAATTGAGATGTAACCGAAATGAACTGACCTAGCTCATCACCTTCTCGTATGTTACCAACTGCAATCATATCCTTTGAGAATATCTCTGTAGCCCAATCTGGCAACTCGCGTGGTTTATTCCATGATAATCCTTGCGTAGCCACATGCATATATTCATTGTATGGGTGATCGTATCCATGCAGTGGAGAAAAGTCCATAAACGATCCAGTGATCTTTTTAGGTCCTGCCACAATGTCAAAGCCCATGATTGGCAATTCTACACCTTCATTTGGAAAAATGTTAATATGCATCAACCACAAAGACTTGGCATCCTTAGGTTGGATGGTCTTTAGATGACACTTCCCAATCTTATCACTACGCCAAAACGTATCACTCCACCCCTCGAACTTCATGTTGTCGGTGTACTTGGGATTGTCGTATCGAACAAAACTGTTGTCGAAACGTTTTGTCAAGCTGCTGGCGTAATCGTTCAATTGGTTCCACAATGGAAAATTCATTTTTTGTTCTCTCTATAACCATTCATAAACTTAGGATAATTCGTAGATCGTTTGATCTTTTCATATTCCTCTTTGTCTACAACATGTGTTTTGATAACAACTTTATCTTCGGACATAGCATGCAAGTACATTAGTGGATCACCACACTCAAAATCGTACTGCAAGTCTTTAGTGATAAACATGTTAATATGTGTACTGTGTTGGTACTTATAATTAACAACACCTGGGGGTATTAATATAGTAGAATTGGTTGTGTTGAATGACCAGAATGCCTGTGTCTGATAGAAGTTGATATCAGAATTTGTTTTCAAAAACCATGGAGATAGGATTTTGATATGCACTTTTGGTGCAAACGCTTTGATAGGCGAAGTTTCTGGGTCATTGTGGTATGCCGCACCATAATCATAATCGGAATGAGGGAACTGTTTATAGATGCCTTTGTCTGTAGCTTTGACAACAAAGTCTGACCAAGCTGGGATAGTAAAGCTATGCTTGAGGTTATCAATCATACCAGGACATCTCTTGAATGTCGAAGTCTGTATCACCATCTCATTTTGGACGTGAGCCTTAGTAGGCTTCATATCTTTAAACCAATCAGGAATGTAGTTCACACTAGGAGCAATTGGTGTCTTAGCAATACATTCCTGATCAGTAAACGCATCTACTGTTATAGTTTTCTTTTTAAACTTAAATAACATTATTTGTTCTTACGTTCCCTACGCAATCTATTATACTCATTAGTCGTTCGAGTTTCTATGATAGTTTTGCGATCTCTGCGGCGATCTCTAGCTGTTACGCTTTTATGAATTCGCAACGCTCTATCTTTAGGTTTAAGGTTAATTTCTTCAGATGCTTGATCTTGCATTTTAGACTCTCCTTATATAGTATTAATATCTTTATTATATAACAAAAACTTCAATTTGTCAACTATTTTGACAACTCATCAAATAGCTCTGAGGCAAAGTCGAAGCAACGTTTAGCTTCGTTTTCCATGCCATCATGTAACAGCTTTCTGAACTCTTCGATAAGAACTTTAGTGTCCCCTTCAAATTCATACATGACACCCTTACCTGGGGTCTTGGCTTTGATTATCTGACCACCATGCAATTCACCAAAGTGACGAACGTACATATGTGATAGTAGACCGTCATTATCGTCTGCGTCTGCAAGACCTTGCATGTGTACCATACATTTGCCCACAGACTCAGGGTAATGATCGATATCGTCAAAACCATAGATTTCACCCAACTCTTGAATATCTTCAAGAATGCGTGGCGCTCTATAGATTGTAGTGAGATTGGGGGGAATGATCACAAGGTCTTCAAGCATCTTGTAGACTAGATATTGGCAGTTAAGAAACTTGTAATATACAAATGGATCGATGCCACCACTGATTAATTGCTTTGCGAACTTTCGGCGTTCAGCGGCTTGGTGATGCGCCCATGTGAGTTGTTTTAGTTTATTTGTCATAATAAATCCTCATGCTAAATGTTTGATTGTATTTATACGAAAACGATAAAATGACAAAGGGGAGAGCCGAAACTCTCCCCTATTTACCCTATAGAGTAAATTTGCAGTTTTTACTGCGTAGCGTAACTTAGAAGTTGAAAGCCAACGTTACAGATGGTGCAAGCACTTCTGTATTCAAGTTATAGTTTACTGCGCCTTCTACTGTCAGTTCTGTACCCATTGTGTAAGAACCACCAACGTTTTGCGTTAGGTCATCTGTGTCACCGTTCAAGTAACCAGTGATACCCATTACAGTAGCATCTGCTTCGTAGCTTGTCTTTTCGCTTAGAGTACCGTATGATACTGCACCACCAAGACGTACACCTTCAAGCATACCTGCTGTGTCTGCACGACCCGCAAGAACCCACTCTTGGTTGTCTACGTTATAGTCAGCCGCTGTAGCCACGTCAAGAATTGATAGGTTCATTCCATATGAGAATTGTACGTTTTCCAAATCTGTGACGTCTGTACCGATTGCATCAAAACCAAGTGCAACAGTTGCACCCATTGCTGATACTTGCAAACTTTCGTCAGCCATTGTTGGTTCTTCGATTGTACCGTTTACTGCGGCACTTTCTGTATCAAACCAGATGTTACCTTGGTCACCAAAAGACAACGTTGCCGCGCCTACAGTTGTACCAATGTGCCATTCGTCAAGTGCCAAATCATTTGCACTGTCTACCTTGAAAGACAAGCCACCAGTTGCTACACCAGAAGGTGCATTAACGTCGATATCAAAAGATGTAGTTGCTCCATACTTATCGTTTGCAGATTCTGCGATTACTGTTTCGATTGATCCGCTTACCAAACCTGATGGCAAAAGAGCCTGATCAGCATGTGCTGTACCTGCAAGAAGTACGGCTGTTGCTATCGTTGTTACTAGTCTATTCATTACATCTTTTCCTTTTATTGTTTATTTTAAAAACGACTTTTCTGTTGCTAGGTAAGTCGCCAACCCCCTTTGATCATGCCGCTAGGGCATATCCAGATGGTGCGAAATTTTCATTTGCATTTAGTTTAATTGATCTATACGCGATCACCCGATGAACTCCACTCAGCTATTCCGTCCGTCGATCCTTGTTCATCCCCATCAAAAGCACATCATCTTCAACCCTCGTGAGGTCTGTGTCTCTGCAAAAACACCTTATTGCAGTAAGGCGTAATGTGCTTGTGGTGGAGATGTGGGGTACTGCCCCCCAGTCCGATCCGTATTCACGTCACTTCAACGTTCACATATAATATATATAACAAAAAAGGCTGAAAGTAAACCCCTCAGCCTAATTGCTTTTTTAGTGTGACATATTTGTCAGATTTTCGTAGTGTCCTTAACGACATAGAATTTGGCATGTGGTTTCTTCATCGACAACTTAAGCGCCAAATCTTCAAGTGCTTGCTTATTATTACCACGTTTTCTGACGTATGTTTCATAATTACTCTCAACTACTAATTTGTAAGCCATTATATAGTCCTTTTAATTAAAATCCGTTTGGTACTAAGATGTAATGGATAAGTAGCACGATACCCAAGGATGCGCCAAGACCCACCATCATCTTCATAAAGTCTCGCCCAATCAGTGGGAAGACTGTCTTAAATTTTGCCTTGCCTGTGTAACTAGCCATAGCCAATTCACGCCCACAAAGCAATCCTACAAATACCCAAGTCGTTGACATTGGAATATCATTCAGTTCCTTAAAGAAGTATAGGATCAACCAATACACCAGATCGATGATTGTAGCAGATCGAACGTAGCGAGTGTTATGTTTCTCGACTACAATCTGTTGAATCTTACCACCACCTTCACGAAACATGAAGCCAAGCCCAATCACAAATACTGCTGTGATCATAAGCATTAATGGTACGTCTAACTGACGTGGTAAAAACACCGCGATGTTAGCCATATCGTGTGATAGCCAAGTAAACCACAGGAAGCCTGTAGTGACCCACTGAGCCACTCTCCATGCCGTTTTATGCTTTTCCTTGACAGGTTTTGCTTCGTCCAACAGGCGGCTTACTACAAGCCATATCAAATATGCCGCCACAGCCGCAACTGCATAACCCATCATTGACTTCATTAACATCTTTTCTAATACGAATGTACTAGCGAATGCTGATAGAACCAAGAATGATGTTGATACAGGGACACCAATACGTGTCAATGCTAACAAAACTGCGGGTGCTAATGCGTGATACCATTTAACTTCTTGAAATGGAATTTTGTTTAATCGTCCATAACTGATGTCTCCACCATTCATGTACCATCCATACCATAATGTATAGACTAGAACAGCCGATGCGGCTATCCACATTGTTCTCCAATGAAACTTTTCATTGTTTGATGCGATCCATGTACCTAATGTTTGTACTGAATCATTTGCTATTACGGCATAAGCGGCGAATATAAATCCTACCACCATCCATAGAGTGAGTGCGTCCATTTGTTTCTCCTTTGCTTGACAGTTTTACCCTGTCGCTCACATAAAAAGAAGAGGCCATCATTGACCTCTCCATGCACTTATTTAGGTTTATTTAATCAACCATGTTGTTTAGTGTTTCCATGATCTGTCTTTGTTCGAAATCTTGAACCAGAATTTTACCCAAATCAATTTTCTCAAAAATCAAATCTAGCATATCCAAAGCTTCTTGGTCGTTGTTCTTTTCAGCAACCCTTGCTTCATCCCAAAGCTCTCTCAACTGTTCATTAGTGACAAAACGGTTCATGTGATATTTGTGTATCATGCTACCTCACATTCTTGTGCCATTGACTGGTCAAGACGATCTGCGATTGCATCATAATCTTCTGCGATCATCATGATTTCTTCAATGATGTCTTCACGGCTTTTGCCAAACATCTCAGAACGACGAACTAGGCTACGCATGCGTTTTGCGGTTTCTGTTGCTACGTGAATATCCATTACACTTCTTCCTTTTCTGCTATATGCCATTCTTCAATGAAGTTCTCTAGGAACTCACACTGTTCTGCGTTAACATCTGTTTCAAACAAAAGCTCATCAGCGCTCATACTAGGCAGATTATTTTCTGCTAGGAACTCATCATATTCAACACATAATTCATCTATTGTTTTTGACATTCTATTCTCACTTTCGTTTTGATTACATATATCTTATGCCATATTGATTCGGGCTTGTCAACCCCCTTGGGTATAAAAAAGTATCTCAAGACCATCTTTTCTCAACTTAACACGTGGTTCGTTGATGCGATCATCATCGTGCTTCTTTTGATATGCGATATAGTTGACAGTAAGCTCTAATGCCAATAACTCTTTGAACATATACGCATCTTTAGTTTTGAGGAAGCCACGATACTCCATGCCGTTACCCATAGGAATTGCTTTGTACTCCATGGGTTCGATCTGTTCTGGTTCGCATTCCATACCTTTACGACGTATCGTGTAGATAGCACTGCGAATTATCTTTCGTATCATTGTGTCATATGCATTCATAAACATTATTCTACACTATAAATACTTGTTGTCAACAGTTACTTTTTGCTTGACAAACTTTCTAAGTCATGTATAATAGGGTTATCCCTTATGATATACAATAAGATTCTAATTAAGGTAAATTATGTATTATAGAAGCAGTGACGTCCCTTGGGTTAAAATGAACTTTAATGTTCCTTGTCATGATATAGAACAAGAATACTTATCAGTCAAAGAAACATTAACAATCAATAGACCACAAGATGGTCATAAAGACTGGTTTGCTGTATCTTTGTTCTTAAAAGATAATATCACAGAAGTAGGATTGAAATGTCCTAAGACTACAGATTTCATTAAGTCATTACCATATGATAAAATAGATGATTGTAGGTTTCTGCTTATAAAGTCTGGTGGTATGATTGCTGAACATAGAGATGTACCAGAACACAATTGGCTTGACACTCTTAATATGTCAATAACATATCCAAAAGGAAGTAAGTTCATATTAGATGGGAAAGAAGTTCCTTATCACTCTGGGGCATCATTTGTCCTTAATGTGCATTACCCACATTGGGTTGAGAACAACTCTAACGAAGATAGGTTGCATTTAATCGTACATGGTAGAAAGAAGAAGAGTTTCTGGGATAACGTATAAATAGACAAAAGGAGATTAAATATGGTACAACAAACAGTTACTTTCACACCACCAACAGATATCACTACAGATGAGGCTCTTTCTCATATTGCTAGTTATCTGCCTTCTGATGTATTATCTTTTCTCAATGAGCAAACTACAAATGGTGGTAGAACAACAACTACGTCGGTAGACTCAGGGACACATACTATTGTAACAAACTGGACAGATGAAGCCGCTTCTCAATACACTACTCTTATGGCTAATGTTTCTGCTTCTGCAAAGGCATCTTTGATTTCAGATGGTTGGACTATTTCATTTACACCAGAGACTGCCGATCTCTAACAATTAGAGTATATTATGAGAAAAAATGATTTTGAAATCGTTAATCCCGATTTCCTGTATAAAATGGATGAACACACTACCTTTTGTTTTGAAAATGAACCAAGGGGTTTCTTTTGGCATCCAATATACAAACACTGGATAATATTCTCAATGGACAGGCTTAAAGAAGCCTCAAAGATGAATGAAGAATTCAGTTTAGCAAAGACAAGCCCAGCACCTTTTGACCCAACACCACTTGGTGGTATATGGAGAGCAGGCTATGCTCTTACATTAAGAGAAGGGGCGCACCATCATTTAGCGAAGAAAGAAAGTCTTAATTGGGCTAAAAGACGTTCTGGTTTTATGTTAGACACTCTAAACGCCAATATAGACAAATGGTTTGATAAGATAGAAAAGAACAAACCGTTTGTGTCTTATGATATCATTGGTAGAATTGTTACAGATACTCAAATACAAACTATAGAATTTCCTTGGGCAGAGCTAGATGTAACAGAGGATCATGTCAAAGATGGGTTCCATGAATGGATGCGACCTGGGGGCGTATTCTCTAACTTCAATCCAGACTTTGATTACGACAAGCCAGTTGCAGAAACTACTGATTTTTACAATATGTTTGCACGTATCGTAGATGAAGCAATCGACTATTATCACCTTGATGGTGTTGATGACGACACGATGATTAACATGACAAAGAACTTAAGTGACAAACAGTGGATATATAATGACAATCCACGTAGGATGGGGTACATGTTTATCCAAAGCTTGTGGACTGTTGTGATACCAACTTTTGCATTGAGTATGTACCAGAACTTGGTCATGAACCTTGCCAAGTATCCTAATATTACAAAACAAGTAAAAGAGGATAGATCACTCGTTTCTAAGTTTGCACGAGAGAGTATGCGCCTTGCACCACTAAAAGGTGGTATTCGTGATATAACAGAAGACATAGATTACCATGGATTTAAGTTTGACAAAAATGGTAGAATTCTTCTGTATACTTATGGGGCAAACCGCGATCCAAAATACTTTAAAAACCCATTAGAGTTTAGCCTTGATAGGGATGATGAGCCACTCCCAGTAACTCTTGCTTACGGACCTCATCACTGTACTGGGGACTTTCTTGTCAAGCATTTTCTTGAAATGATTATTAACAATCTGCTTGATAGGTTTGATAACTTTGAAATCACGAGAGAACCAGAACTACTACCTGCGATGTTTGGTTCGACTACCGTATATAAGGATTTGGAATTCAAGTTCTCATGATACGTACTAATCAACTACATGAAGTCACACCCCAACTATTAACCTTCATAGAAGAATGCGACAAACTTGGTTATAAAAACAACAACTCATTAGAAGTCATGAATTTCCAAAGAACCCTTGATGATGGTGGTGTGTGGTTCGAGACATCAGTTGATGATAAGATAGTGGGTATATCTGGTGTGCATGAATTTAGAGATGGTGTTAGGGCTTTATATAGAGGATGTCAATTATACTCAAGACCAAAGGGTTTGAGTAAAAACCATATGAACTGTTGGATGTTCTACTACCATCTTCCAAAGGTCATATATGCTACAAATGATCCGATATATATTACAACCAACATAAATAACGATGCAAGCGGCAAGATGGGAAGACTTAATAAGTTATATTACATCCTTGAAAGAAATGGTTTAGTAGATTTAGTAAGCACTGAAGAAGTGTTTGGGGTAGATCAGAATATTTGGTTGTTGAATGAAGATAGATATTTGGAAGTGAGGGGTGAAGAATGAAAATTGCTATATTAGGTGCAGGAAGCGCTGGCATCTTAACCACCGGCTGTATTCTAAAAGATTTTAAAAATAGGGGTGTTGTTTGTGAGGTAACTCATATTTACGATAGCAATAAACCTATTCTTGGTGTTGGGGAAAGCACCACTTCTGAAGTAACATTTGCAATCGGTCAAGCCTTTGATTTTATATTTGCAACTGAAAACAAAGAACTCAACTCCACCACAAAATATGGTACACACTATATTGATTGGCGTGACAAGGATATTATCTTTCCATTCCAATCTGGTTATCATGCTATTCATTTTGATGCGCGTGACTTTGCTAAGATGGGATTGGAACGATTAGCAAAGATGTACCCAAACTATTGGCGTAAAGATGCTAATGTCGAATATGAAGACTTAGATGAATATGACTATGTGATTGATTGCCGTGGCAGACCAGAAGACTTTACTGATTATAAAGAGTGTGATTTAATTCTGAATTCCGCACTTGTATATGACGATCCAACGCCATCCGATTTTGGCTACACTCGCCATGTCGCACACAAGTATGGGTGGATGTTTGTTATTCCCCTGCAGCATAGAACATCACATGGTTTCCTATACCATAAAGCTATGTGTACACGAGAAAATGCAGAAAAAGAACTTATTAGAATTACTAATGCAACTGAAAAAGATATAGATAACTTTAGAACCTTTGATATGAAACCATATTATTGTAAGAAGACAATTGATGGTCGCATTCTTAAAAATGGCAATCGCGCTGTATTCTTTGAACCTATGAGTGCCAACTCATTATATATGGCAGTTAAGAATGTTGAAATTCACTCTCAATATATGCGTGGTGAGATTACCCAAGATAAGGCAAACGAACTCTGCATTTTAAACTATCGTGCTGTAGAAGATTTGATCAATCTAATTTATCATGGTGGATCGATTTATGAAAACCAGTTTTGGGAATTTGCTAAATGGAGAGCTACCGAAAATCTAAAGGAAACCGACGTTTTAAATAGATATGTTGCAAACCAAAACGATGAGATGTTCAAAACGATTACTGAAAGATTTATGGGTCATCACGTATTACGATACGTAGACAAAGAATTTGAGTTTGGTTACTTTAATGATTAGACAGTTTTACGATAAGTATGACAATGCTTACTTTAACGATGTCATTGAAAATGGAAAGATCATCTATACGTCAGGTACAAGTGGCGAACCAAAAGCAATCGAACAGACACCATCAAAGATAGCAATAGATGCGAAGAATGCTTGTGACGTGCAAGGCATAGACAATTCTAGTATAATATACACATGTCTAAGTCCAGAAAAAGCTGGGGGTTTATTTGCACAAACGATACCTGCGCTTTCTGTAGGTGCGACAGTTGATCTCGTAAGGTTCGATCCTTACGTTTATGTTAGAAATGTAGCTAAATATACACACAGTCACTTGACCCCCAAGCAAGCCAAGGGTGTGATGAAGACTAAAACATTTAAAACTCTTGATCTTGAAGGTCACGTTTTTCTAGTTGGATCAGAGCCTGTTACATATGATATAATAGAAGCGTTTGTTGAAAGAGGGTGTGAAGTTATACTTATATGGGGCATGACTGAAATAGGACCTAACGCAATTATGCATCGTTTTTCTGACATGAATGAAGTAGAATATGCAAAATCAATTACGCCACCCAACACTACTATTCTTGGGGACATAATTAATTGTTATTTCAAGATAATGGATCGTAGACATCTGTGGGTTATGAGTGATACGTGTGTTTATGATGATTGGTATGATACAAAGGATCAAGTGTTGGAAAGTGATGGTGTATTGTTTTACAAAGGCAGAGACGGAACTACAGTAGACTTTAATAATCCGAGAAAAGGGTAAAATGACATACGATGTAATCATCATGACTGAAGGAAGTGATCCTGTATTCAACGTGGCACGTGCTGTTGGCGGCTACAAGATTGCGTCTTACCTTAGAAACCAAGGATACTCTGTATTTGTCCTAAACAACTTCTCTCACTTCGTTCAAAAGGGAAACATCAACGAAATTCTTGATAAGTTAATTGGCGACAACACATTATGGGTTGGGTTTAGCTCTTCTCTATTCATGAGAAAAAGTAAGGATGTTTACAATAAACGCCATACTCGTGACAGCGCAAGACAGAACATCCTTTGGCGTTGGCCTATCAGCGATGAAGAAGTCAAGGATATGACTGATTATATTCGCTCGAAAGGTGTCAAGACAGTCTATGGCGGTATGATGACTTACTATCGTGCGGCTGAAGTTCGTGAGAGCATTGATTACTTTGTTGTTGGTATGGGCGAAGCACCAGCACTTCACATCACAGAACATCTCAAGAACGGAATAGAACTCAAGTACAATAAGGAATATGGAGACTACCCATACGTTATTGACTATGACCAGAAAGGTGCTTTGTTTGATTTCAGAAACGAACGTGTGAACTATGTACCAGAAGACTTTTGGAATGCTGAAGATGCTATGGGCATTGAGTTTGGTAGGGGTTGTATATTCAAATGTAAGTTCTGTGCATATCCCCTTATAGGTAAAAAGAAAGGTGACAACTCTTTTCTCAGGAATAAAGAATGCATTAAGGCTGAACTACAACAGAACTATGATCTGTATGGTACTACGAAGTACGTTATTATTGATGACACGTTTAACGAACAAACAGTAAAACTAGAGGCTATTGCTGAGGCTATAGAAGAACTGAACCTTCCAGTCAAGTTGCAGTTCTCTTCTTTCATTCGCATCGATCTTATAGCGGCATTCCCACAACAGTTAGATTTACTTAAAAGAATTAATGTGTGCGCGTGGTTTCTTGGTGTCGAATCTCTTAATTATGAGTCAGCCAAATCAATTGGCAAAGGCTGTCCAAAAGAGAAAGTGTTTGAAACGATTGAAAAGTCAAAAGAAGTATTCGGTGGATCGTTAAGTGTGTATGGAAGTTTCATTGCTGGATTGCCACACGACAATAGAGAAACAATGGATGAATGGACTAAGGAATTATTTGAAAGAAAGGATTTGTTTGATGCTTATTCTTTCAGTCCTCTTGAACTTGGTACTGCATCCGAATTATCCAAAAGATCAGATTACTTTGGTTATACCATTGATCGTCAATCTAATATGGAAAACAAGTGGTCTAACCAATACTGGACAAGTGATGAGGTTGTTGAGTACGTAAAAGACTTGCAAGAAGGATATTTTGATGACATAAAAGTGTCTACATTTTTCTTGATGTTCTACCAATGTCTTGGATTTGGATTCGAAGAGCTACGTAAAATGACGTTCACAGAGTTGTTTAACAATCCTACAGTTAAAAGAAGGGCGCGTCAATACCTACACAATAGCTATTACTCAAAGGTTGAGAAGTTCTTGGGTGTTGAGAAGAAAGAACCTAACATAAAATATATGAAGAACCTACCAGTTACTCAAGAGTTAAAAGATGCTTTGATAACAGAATACCACGAGCATAAAGATAAGTCTAAAGCATTTACTGCTTCTAACGAAACAGAAACGAAGACACTTGAAATGCTACAAGTGATTAGATTTGATGATGTGGAAGACTGTGAGGTTGCGAACGAGGTTGCGTGGCAAGTGGCGTCTATCGTTGGGTGTGAAGTATTCCCACGATATTATCACCAAGAAGCTGGCAGTAACCTTGCTCCCCATCGTGATCATGGCACGGCAACTGCGATAAATATAATTCTAAACGGTTCTGGTCCTATTACATGGGACGAAGACATTGATGTTTATTACGAATGTGCTTTGTTAAACGTACAACAAATGCATAGCGTACAAAGTGAAGATGATAGAATATTTTTGAAACTAGCAATCTTTGATAAGAGTTATGATGAAGTCCTAGCGGCTATTGAAGGAAAAGAGAGTGAGTTATTTAATAATGAAATATTATGAAAATATAGATTTGCCACAGTTTAATGGGTTGATGGAAGAACTTGATGTGTTGAATTTGGGGTGGACTAAAGCTTCAAACCCTCTTAGTGCAGATCAAATTTGTTTGAATGCGGCTCCAGGATATACGCATGATTTTACATTTGGTGCTGGATATTTTGCAGATAAGGGAAAGTCTGACTTCTTTATCAGGTTAACACCGAATGGTGATGAGAGAATACCAATGTCACCCAAGTCTGTATATGATTGGGAGTTGTGCGATGTATTTAAGGGTACGTCCTTTGAATTGGCATACAACGCTATAGAGACGAAATATGCTGTTGGTCGAGTTCGTCTTATGAAATCCAAACCATACACTTGTATGAATTGGCATATTGACCCAATCCCAAGATTGCATTATCCGATACAAACAGACGAAGCCTGTCTTATGATTATCGAAGA
>Ga0206131_10003148_pt1 | contig 19264 bp, 11 predicted proteins | sample Helgoland_Spring_FD_148636 | JGI IMG/M metagenome (GOLD analysis project Ga0206131, IMG submission 148636) | Pelagic subsurface seawater microbial communities from Kabeltonne, Helgoland, North Sea - Helgoland_Spring_Bloom_20160517_1 | ecosystem: Environmental > Aquatic > Marine > Epipelagic ...
CAAACTGAAAATTCTTAACATAATCAAGTATAGAATATTTGTTTGCTGATGGGTTATCTGGGTTTGACCATTTTGCTTCTTCCCAGTTATTTGCCGAGTTCCAGAACTCTCCAGACCCTGAATAGTGGCTAAATACTTTCATCCATTGTCCGTCAAATTCTACAGGATATCCGTTATATGTTGATGTTGTCATTATATTAATTTATATTATTTTCAACGTACCAATCAGAACCGGCTAATATAGTATGCATTTCTGAAGATGTATATGGACCTTCTTTAGTTGTAAGTGATGCAACACAAGCTGGAATAAAAGGCGTTTGCTCTTCAATAACTTGTGATTGTTGATTAGACGGTAATGGCATGCCATCTTCATCTAATTCATATTCGTATATTATTGGTTCAGCTGATTGCTGTGTACTTTCCCATTTAACAAAAGTCTTGTTACCATCTATTGATTTTACAAGCGTGTCCTGTGATGTCTGTAATACTTCTGAAAAGTTAATTAAATTAATTTCGCTACAGTTGAATATTATATATTGTCTTTGTGACATGATTGTGTTATTTTATATTTTATTTAAATCTCGCAGCTTGTGCATTATAATTTTGTAAGACCTCTTCTTGTGAAAGTGTTTTTGAATAAGCCTTAGCATTAGCTATTTTACCATTGAAGTAGTAACTTTCACCAGGGCTTGTTCCTAATTGGAAATTTCCACTCCCGGTTGTCCAATCTAATGATGTATTAGTTACTGATTGTTTTTCTAAACCATCTTGATAAACCTTTGCAGTTTTTGTTGAAGCATTATATGTAGCAACTATATGCGTCCATTCACCAGCCACTAAAGTTCCAGCTTGAGTAGTTAAAACATTAGTATCTAATCTAAAACTAACACCTGTACCGCTTTGGGCTAATCTATAATTACCATAAGTTTTACCCATCAGATGTTTAAACCCTGACGTAGCTGCTGGGTTAATCCATATATCTAAAGAAAAATCATCAGCATGTGAAAATTGAGTAGCTACTGGATTACCATAAGTAATATAATCATCAGTACCGTCAAAAACGAAAGAACCGCCATTGCCACTATCAAATTCAACACCATTAACTAATAATCCATCAGAATCAGAGTCATTGGGATTTATCATTGAATATGTGTCTACTGAACCGTTTTCATAAGATATTAAATTACTAGCATCAGATGCAAATACTAAACTATCAGTTACGATAGGAGCATCGAAGTAGTTTTGTTTAATTTCAGCATCAGTCAGTGATCTGTCATATGCTTTAACATTTGATATTGAACCTGAATGATAATAATTATAACCTAAATTAGCACCTGGTGTTACATTTGTCACACCCGTTAATAATGTAGCAGCACCATGATTTCTATGCACTGTAGTCTGTTTTACACCGTTTAACCAAATATCATAAGTACTACCGTTCCAATTAAAAACAGCATGATTAAAATCTGTATCAATTGTAGCTGTAATACCAGTGGCAAGACCATTAGTCCAAATAGAAAGAGTTTCATTTGTCATACTGCCAGTCCACTCATATACATTTATACCATTTGCCGCTGTTCCCGTTGTAGTAATCCCACATAATGAATAATCTGAATTATCAGGACCTAAATTCGGTGTAATTGTTTTATGTGGTTTAAACATAATTTCAAAACAATACATGTTAAAATTAGATGCCGATGGAATATTAATATAATCATCAACCCCACTAAAATCAAACCACTTACCATTATTAAATGTAGGGTTATTTATTAGTGTACCAGTATTAGTACCGTTTAAATTATTTATAGTTGTATTTTGTGCACGAGAACTTGTAGTAAAACTAGAAGGTGTATCTCTACCTGTCTCTACTTGAAAATCACACATGTCAATTGCGTATGGTGCATTATTACTAGATGGCCACCAGTACGAATAAAAATTATAAGTTACTGAAGCTGTCCAAGTAGTTGTAAATCTTTGCCATTCAGTCGTAAGTCCACTGAATGTAGTACCATGTGCACCATTACCAGCACCAAAATACGTTGAGTATCCTAACGTAGCATCTGGTTTTGTATTATCTTTTAACTTAAGCCACACACTCATTGTGATTGTATCACCTGCAGTTACAGGACAATAAACACCGTATGCCATACCATCACGAACATTATCTTCTCTGAATACATTTAATCTCATTGCATTTGTACCAGGGAGTCTTCCACCGTTTTCAACAATTTCTTTAACAAGTGCAGAGTTTGGTAAATGAGGTGCACCCCACCACATTGTTGGGAAATTTGCCGCACTTATAGATACCCTTTGGTCGTAATGATATGAATCATGTACTTTATGACCGCCGGTTGCGTCATTTATGTAACCCTGTGATCCATTTTGAGAACCATTATATGCATGTAATGAAAACGTATTAGCTGATAATTTTTTAATTACATAATTAGTACCTGCTGAAATACCACCGCCGCTTGTTTGAGCTCTAAGTACATCAAAACTTCTAATATTTCTACCAACAGTACTGAGTGTTACAATATTATTAGATACTGAACCTATTGTTCCGATTGAAAAGTATGTATTACCGTTATATTGATTGGTGTTGTAAGTTGCCCAACCATTAGACGTTGTAAATCTTCCGTTGTTTTGGGCGCTAGGCACTAAATTAGTAGTTGGTTCATTATCTGTAAAACTTTGTATATGTTTTGCATCTACGTTTAAAACTAAACCATCTGTTGAAATATTATTAAATTGATCGCTCAATACTAATACATTATTAGCAATTGCCCAATCCATAGCAGTTCCAAGACCGTCAATTTCTGTTAAACTTGCACCTAATTTATTTAAAATATAAAGTAACTCTTCGCTATCAGCTGCAATTCTTGCATTAACACCTTGTGTATAAACAGCATAGCCACCTGTTGGTATTTGTACGCCATTTTCAAATCCGGTTGTTGAGGTCGGTCCCATTCCAGTGCCTTGCAAACCTACTGACCAGTTGCCTATATTTAATGAGTTAGCATCTGTGCCAACATTATATTTTATTCTATTTGCCATTATATTGGTTTGTTTTATTTAAATCTAGATGCGTGTGCGTTGTAGTTGTTTAGAATCTCTTGATCAGTTAGTGTATCATTATATACTGAAAGCGTTGCATATTTACCATCAAGCATTCTACCGCCGTATCCACCAAAATTATACATACTCTGTGAAGTACCACCTGATGTATTTGAATCTGTCCAATATAAAACACCATTAATGTAATGTCTAATTACAGAACCGTCCCATGTTGTTGTAATGTGAGTCCATTCATTATATGGAACTGCACCATTACCGGAAGACCTCCAATAATCATTGTCAAAATCATATGACCAGAACTGAATTGATGTTTCTACAATCTCCCAAAAGTTTCTAAGAATAGAATGTCTTGAATTTGCACCAGTAGGGTCATTCCAAACCCAAGTAGAAAGTGAGAATGTAGCCATATTACCAGTATCTGGAATATCAATATACGCATTAGAATCTCCAGTCCACTCTAAATAACCCATCTGGTTATTATAAGAAATCGCCGATGCTGTATTTGTAATTGCAGAAGACTGTGATGGATTTACAAGATTTCTAATTTCATTTTGGCCCGTTTCATAACATACAAGATTACTAAAATCATAATGTTGTTGTAAGTTCCTAGTGATAATAGGACCTCCATAATAGTTTTGGATAGACTCAGCCGTTGTGAGTGGTCTATCATATACCATTATTTTAGCAACTGAGCCATTCATGTTCCATGAAGAACCATATAAAAACCAGTTCATAGAATCCCAAGCACTAAAGTTAACATTTTTAGCTTCTACCATATGGTATCTACCGTCTCTAACACCTTGTGTATTAGGATTAACTACATTATTTAAATCAGAATAATATGTTGGAGAACCCGAGCTTTGGTGATAATAATTATTATTATCTGAAGCTGCAATGTATTCAGAACCAGTATCACCTCTTACCCATAATTCTCTGCTATCTGTTGTTTTGTACCACATAACAACTGTACTATTAGTAGACTTAGTTGCAGCATTTGAGATATTAAAACCTTGAGTTTCGTTTAGTGTAAAGTCTCTACCATTATTTACCGGGTTATTTACCACATTGTGGTGATTATTACTACCTGATAAATCGTAAAATTTATTACCACCCTTAGGATACGATGTAACGGCACCGGCATCTAAATATAGTTTTAGACCGTCTTTAACCGTGTTATCAATATGTCTATTTAAAACCAAAACATTATTATCTCTAGCCCAGTCTAATGCTTCTTGAATTGTTGTTGCTCTTCTACCGGTAAGTGGAAGTGCTAAATTTAAGTGGGCAACAGCTGTATTTATATTTTCTTTAACATAAATTTGATGCGCTGGTTCATTAACCTTACCTACTAAGATATATTCAGGTCTACCACCTTCATCTATATGCCTTTGAGGTAAACCAATTTCCATAAGTCTTTGTGTTGTACCTGTAGTTGATGTATTTCTTTCAGCAGCATGTGAACCTATTACGATGTGTGTTGCATTTGGAAAATTAGCTTTAATGTTATCGTAATCTGCCTGGAAAGTAGCATGTTGGTTTGGTTGACCATCATAAGTATCGTAACAGTGGCCGTCAATTCTTTCACCATTAAACCAAGAATTATCTAACCATGTATTTGTATTTTCATCAAATACATAATAGTTTAAATCTCTACTCGCATAGTATAACTTGCTACCTGTTATATTATCAAAACCTGGTGTAATACCGTCTCTATTAGCAGGTGCATATGCGCTTTCAGGATATGTAATTGCATACAATGTATACCACTGTACTGGTGCTGAACTTAATTTATTAATAATGCTAATAAGATCATTATCGTTAAGCGCTATTCGAGTTGAAATATTATCTGAATATACGGCATAACCACCCTCTGGTATATCAATACCATTCTTGAATCCAGTTGAAGCTGAAGGACCCATTCCTAAACCAGAACCAACTGACCAATTACCAATATTTAGAGCATTTGCATCAATACTTGAATTATATTTTATTTTATTTGCCATTATGTAAAATAATCTTTTTATTTCTGTTTTATATATCGGTATTAAATAGAAAGAGGCCCGTTCAGGGCCTCTTTTATTCAAAAACTTCAATAGTTTTTTCGCGTTCAACTAAATCTGTCCACCTATCAACATATCTAGTAGCTTTTACAACATGATTGTCAACCCAATGGTAATTTCCACCACGTGGTTTACCCATTAAAAGACCATGATATTTAAAACCATGTTTGTCTAACCATGTTTCTGTGATATCACGTACCTCTTCAGTCCTTGATGTGAAGAATGTGATAACATGACCTTCATCGTACCATTTGTTTAAAATTTCTAAAGCATCTGGAAATGGCTGTACGACTGCCATTCTTTCCGGTTCCTCGTTAGGTACATCATCGGTGACTGTGCCGTCTATATCAATTAAGTAATTCTTAACGCCATCTGGAAGTCCAGGACTTACTAATTGACCGTCATCACCTTGACTTGATTGTAGTTTAATTTCTTTCTTCATTCTATTTTAAAATTGATGTGTTTTTGATAAATGATACTGCAATGTAGCGAGTACCTGAATAAACTGGGCGACCACCATGTCTATGGGTAATCATTCCAGGGTGCATAAATGCGTTACCATTACGTTTAGGTATTGCGTTTACACCATATTTAGGAAAATATGTACCACCGCCTTCAAACTCATCATTTAATTTCACACCAATTGTGTAAGATGAATAATCATGGTGGACTGAAAGTTGACCCTGACGGTCTGGTCTGTAACGTATAATAAAAGTCTCATCTTCTACAACATCCCAACCTTGACCTTCTAAGGTATAATACCAAGTTGCCAATGGTGCGACATACTCACGAATTACTCTTGTGTAAATATCTTTCATGCCTAATGTTTCCATTAACATGTCATTTGTTGGATAAAACTCATGACGTCCCATTGTCCACTCACCTTTAGATTCTGCTAATTGAATTAACTCTTCACAGAATGTGTCGGTAAATAATGGGAACTCTATAATATTAGGGCCCAAGTTATCTGTCATTAGTTCATAATCTCTCTGTAACATTACAGGTGCTACATACCTTTGAGTCCATGCTTCCCAATTACTTGTATTTAGTATTGGAAAGTCTTCTGATATTGAATTTTGCATAATTGTTGTCTGTGTAACATAATGTAAATTTGGGCAATTGAACGCGTATATTGAAAAATTGTCTGCTTTAAATCTTTCATTAACTTCGGGTCTTGGGTGAATGTGTGCAAGTCCTGGAATTAATTCGTCCATGGGTATAATGTCAATTGATGGATTTACTGCGAGTGCTTTTTTAATACCAGTGGCTGAAATCACATATGCATGTGAATTGTAAACATAATTTGATATTACAATATCTTTAGAATACGGTATATCTTCATACCCTGGAACTCTACGGCGACCTACATAAAATAAATCATAATCACTAGGGATTTGGTCCCAGATTTCTTGAGCTGGCCAACCGTTACCTTTAGTATTAAAATCTTCTTCAAGAATTAATGCGTTCTTGCTTTTATCTAAAATTGCTTGATTCCATGCAATAGTATGTGATAATGTACAACCTATTTCAGCTGCATTTATATCCCTAGACCACCATTCATTTGTATGACCTTCTATTTTCCACCATTCAGCAGCTGACCATTCCCAATCAAGTTGAGTTTTACCCGTAACTAAATTACGACCATTGATACCATTAATTATAGTATACGGAACACCGCTTGGCATTTGTAATTCATTTAATCTATCAACAATACTTTCAACACTACTGCGGAGATTTATAATATAAATATGATCAATTTGCATTTTTCCTAATTAATTGTAACCATTCTAGAATTCTAATATTCCATGACTGTTGCTTAGCCCATTCATGTCCCTTTTCTCTTAATCTTTGTTTACGTTCAGGTGAACGCTCTAATTCTTTTATTATATCCACAAACGCGTCGTCTGTTTCATTAGGGTTTAATAAAACACCTCTATCACCGACAACTTCACCTAACGCTGCAACGGGTGTTGTAATTGGAATAACGCCAGCATACTGCATTTCAAGAGCTGTAACACAATAAGTTTCTTCATAACTTGTTGGGTATAACCAATATTCAGACTTCATTTGCCAATCATGTAAAACATCTTGACTAACAGTGCCATGGTAAGTTACACCTTCAGGCCAAATTTCAACATTTGGCTTACTGTATCCTGGACAGAACACGTTTAAAGTTGCATGTGGCATCACTGCTAAAACTTTGGGCCACATGTGTAGTAATCTATACAATCCACGCTCAGCCGCTGAGGAGTAAATAAAACTACCTCTAATCTTGTCTTTTTTATTAAACGTTTTTCTGTCAATTGAATTACCAATTACATGAACCTCTTTTTTAATACTGAAGTTATTTAACATAAAATCTTTATGCCATTGTGTTAATGTAATTAAACCGGTCATGTCCCATCGGTTAATATAATCTATATTGTAAATATCTTCACCATCTCTCCATGGATACCAATCTGTGTTATGTAGCCACAAAAACTTATATTTAGAATCAATTGTATCTATAAAATGTAAATAGCTTGATGAAATTACCATATCAAAGTGTTTAGAACCACATTGTGATATATCAATCCATTCTACACCATTATGAAAACCATTATTTATTTGACCGCCGAAATAAGCTTCAATACCATACTTTACTAATGTTTCTGCTAACTTTAAAGAAACTATTTCAGTACCACCAATATGATTACCTTGAATAAAATCATTGTAATCAAGTTGTTTTGCCTGGTAACCTATATAAATTAATACTTTCATTTATTTGTAGTGTTGGCCACCAACCCAAAGAACAAAAGATCTGCGAGTACCTTTAGTTACTTTAGAAACTCTATGCATTAAATAACTTGGGAAAAGTACTACAACACCGGCACCTCGAGGTGCATCAACATATGATTGACCACCATAATAAAATTCAAGGTCACCACCTTCATATTCATCTGCATCTGAAAGCTGTACTGTAATTGATACTTTTCGAGTAGAACCCATTCCAGGTCCAATATCTTGGTGCCAATCATAATGTCCACCCTCTACATCATAATATTCAGTATATTGAATAAGTTCAGGCGCTGATATTAAATCAAAGTTCCAAAGTTCTTGATTTGCAACTTCAGCATAATTCATTAAAATTTCATATAACCATGACCACTCTTTTGTTTGTGGAATCCATTTAACAGAAGATGACCTAACACTTGTGTCATTATCATCAGAAAATGTAGTTGCTTTTTGAATTGGCAATTTAGCAACGTCTTTATAAATTTTATCTAATTGTTGTTTTGTAAAACCTTTTTCAAAATAATAATACTGCTGTGGATCATTTTGAGGTTGTTCGAACATTGTATTCATATGTATAACGTTTAATAACTATTATACGCATTACTTTAGATTTGTTTATAAAAAAAAGGACCCCTCAATGAGGAGCCCTTTTAGCTTTTATCTTTATTAGATTACGATTTAACGATTCTAGAAAAGATTCTGTATTCACCATTAGCTAGAGTGTCGATGTGTTTAAGTGCATCTGCATTTGAGCTAAAAGCTTTAGCATCACAACCTGGGACATATTGTCCCGGGGCTGTGTTAGACATAACTACCAAACCAGTAGCTAAATCTTCAATGTAATAATTAACTGTTGTCATAATTTTATGTAGTTATTTTTTTAAGCTAGTCTAGTTACTGTTACAATACCAGGTGCACCATCAACCACGATTGATGTAAATGGACCACTACCGTCTAATAAAATAGTTGATAACCATGCCTTCTCACCAACACCCATATCTACCACAAAAGTACTAGTTACAGTTGAACGATGACCGTATGCATTATGTCTGAAATACTGAACATTATTACTACCTAGCATTGCAGAGTTAGCTCCACGTGGTTCACCAGAACGCATCTGTACACCAAAACTAGATCTATTAGCATATCCTGATTCAAACGTGATTGAATAAGTTATCATAAATACACCAGATGTTGTTGTCCTGAATCCATACCCACTTAAATCAGGATCTGAATTCAAATCTAAAATACCTGGATTAGACTGTCCTGCAGCAGGTGAGCCAAAGTCTACATAGACTTTCTCTCCAGTTCCACCGTACGTCACACCGGGTGCAACCGGGAATGAGAGTGAACCATATACTGCACCCGTAGCACCTTTAGCACCCTGTGGTCCAGTTGAACCGCTAGGTCCAGTATTACCAGTATTACCTTTAGCACCTGTAGTACCTGTTTGACCTTTTTGGCCTTTAGCACCTGTAGCACCTTGAGCACCTTGGGCACCTTGAGCACCCTGTGCACCTGTACCACCACCTGGTCCACCAGGACCTTGTGGCCCTTGAGCACCTGTACTACCTACATTACCTTTAGCACCTTGAGCACCTTGAGCACCTTGAGCACCTGTTTGGCCTTTAGCACCTGTACCACCACCAGGACCTGTAGCACCTTGAGCACCTTGAGCACCTGTTGCACCTGTTTGACCTTTTTGGCCTTTAGCACCTGTACCACCACCAGGACCTGTAGCACCTTGAGCACCTTGAGCACCTGTAGCACCACCGCCACCTGGATTACCTTTAGCACCTGTAGCACCTTGAGCACCTTGAGCACCTGTTGCACCAGTTTGGCCTTTAACACCAATTGGTCCTTGGTAACCTCGAGCACCTTGAGCACCTTGGGCACCTTGTGCACCTGTACCACCACCTGGTCCACCAGGACCTTGTGGCCCTTGAGCACCAGTATTACCTTTACCACCTGTAGCACCTTTGACACCTTGTGGTCCTTGGTAACCTTGAGCACCTTGAGCACCTTGGGCACCTTGTGCACCTGTACCACCACCTGGTCCACCAGGACCTTGTGGCCCTTGAGCACCATTATTACCTGGATTACCCTTAGCACCTGTTTGACCTTTGATACCTTGATAACCTTGAGCACCTTGAGCACCTTGGGCACCTGTACCTCCACCTGGTCCGCCGGGACCTTGTGGCCCTTGAGCACCATTATTACCTGGATTACCCTTAGCACCTATAGCACCTTTGATACCTTGGTAACCTTGAGCACCTTGAGCACCTTGAGCACCTTGTGCACCTGTAGCACCACCGCCACCTGTTGCACCTGTTTGACCTTTTTGGCCTTTAGCACCACCGCCACCTGTCGCACCTTGAGCACCTTGAGCACCTGTAGCACCTGGATTACCTTTAACACCAATTGGCCCTTGGTAACCTTGAGCACCTTGAGCACCTTGAGCACCTTGCGCACCACCGCCACCTGTTGCACCTGTTTGACCTTTTTGGCCTTTAGCACCTACAGCACCTTGAGCACCAACAGCACCTTGAGCACCTTGATTACCAACAGCACCTTGAGCACCTTGTGGCCCTTGTGGCCCTTGTGCACCCATAGCACCTGTAGCACCATTAACACCTGATGTACCTGAAATACCATCAACACCCGCAGCACCTTGAGCACCTTGATTACCTTGATAACCTTGAGCACCTTGAGCACCTTGAGCACCTTGAGGCCCGATAGGGCCAGTATTACCAGTGTTACCCTTAACACCTGTAGCACCTTTTTGACCTTGTGGCCCTTGAGCACCATTTACGCCTGATGTACCTGAAGTACCTGAAGTACCATTATTACCTGGATTACCTTTAACACCAATTGGCCCTTGGTAACCTTGAGCACCTTGTGCACCTTGTGCACCTTGTGCACCTGTAGCACCACCGCCACCTGTTGCACCTGTTTGACCTTTTTGGCCTTTAGCACCTTGATCACCATTTACACCTGATGTACCTGAACTACCTGATGTACCATTAGCACCCGCAGCACCTCTAGCACCTTGAGCACCTTGAGCACCTTGATTACCTTTAGCACCTGTATCACCTTTGACGCCTTGAGGTCCCTGTGGACCTTGAGCACCTTGAGTTCCCCTATCACCTTGATTACCTACAGCACCTTGAGCACCTTGAGCACCTTGGTTACCAGTTTGGCCTTTTTGACCTTGAGGTCCTTGAGCGCCTTGGTTACCAGTTTGGCCTTTTTGACCTTGAGGTCCTTGAGCACCATTTACACCTGATGTACCTGAAGTACCATTTACACCTGGATTACCTTTAGCACCTTGAGCACCTTGAGCACCATTTACACCTGATGTACCTGAACTACCTGATGTACCATTAGCACCCGCAACACCTCTAGCACCAACAGCACCTTGAGCACCTTGATTACCTTTAGCACCTGTATCACCTTTGACACCTCTAGCACCAACAGCACCTTGAGCACCAGTAGCACCAGTATCGCCTTGAGCACCAGTATCGCCTTTAGCACCCGTAGCACCAGTTTGACCTTTTTGACCTTTAATACCATCAGAAGTACCAATCCATCTACCTGATGCACTAATAACTGGTGAAGCACCAACATATACTGCACCATCTGGTCTTAAATATAAATTACCATCTGCATGGATTTCTAAATCTTCTGGTGTGTTTGTATTTGCACCGATAAATGTATTTGTAACATCACCGAATGAAATTTGATTGTTTGCACCTAATGTAATATCACCTACATTAAGACCGTCAGCACCTGAACCTGTAAGAGTACCAGATACCGCTAGGTCACCAGATACAGATAGTGTACCACCTTCTGGTTGGATTGTCTTTAAAATTGAAGGTAAATTACCATCAGCATCAAAAACTACTACCAGATCACCATTTGTCTTTTCAGCATAAATAAGTGGGGGTAAGCTTGTATTGTTTGCATCTAAACCTAGTTGTCCTTCTAAGAATCTGTGGATGTCTGCTATCTCTGTTTCTAGAGCTTTAACACCATCAACAAGATCTGATACAACCGGTCCTAGCTCGTTAATTTGTACATACGTCTCATTTGCGCCATATGTACCAGGAGCTGCTGTGTTACCACTTGTCTTCTTTGCATCTTTATTGAAGCGGCCTTTTAATGAAGCCGCATCAACACTTGCAAGTTTGAAGGCAGATTGTAAGGCAGCTAAGTCCTTTAATGAAATTCTTGCCATTTCTTTAATTGTTTCTTTTTTATTAGAAATTAGGGCCAGCCGAAACTGGCCCCTCATTCATTGTTTACTTGTTTTCTAGTGTATTTATTTTAGCTTCTAGTTCTTCTACTTTCGCATGAAGATCTTTAACCACCTTGAATAGGTACACTGTCATTTTATCATAATGCATCGAGATGAAACCACCTTGACCGTCAGAGACTGCTAGTCTCTCGTCAAATGCAGCAACTTCTTCTGCTATGAAACCGATATCACTTCTTCCAGAATCTTTCCAGTCGAATGTTCTTGCATCTAGTGATAAGAACGCAGATGCGTCAAAGTCTAGATTTACAACATTCTCCTTAAATCTTAAAGAAGATGCTTGATAACCAACACCACCATTTGCCATATCATACATCATTGGTAGCGGAGCTCCCATTTCAGCATCTGGTACGATTGTATTTGAATCAATATTAAAGTGATATGGTACGTTGTATTGTGCGCCAGGAACGTTTGTAGTATTTGCTAACATTATCTTACCATTTTGGAAAGACATTGTTTGACCATCAAACGTTAGGCCAGATTCACCGTTTACGGTAGAACCACCAGTTGCTGTAATAATTCTATTGTTAGAGTTATTAACAACTGAAAGTGTTGGACCAGTAGCACCTTGTGCACCCGTAGTACCTATAGCACCCTGCGCACCTGTATTACCAGTTTGACCTTTTTGACCTTTAGCACCTGCAGCACCTTGAGCACCAACAGCACCTTGAGCACCTGTAGCACCAACAGCACCTTGAGCACCTGTAGCACCAACAGCACCTTGAGCACCAACAGCACCTTGAGCACCTGTAGCACCTGTTTGACCTTTTTGGCCTTTAGCACCTTCAAGACCTTGCGGCCCAGTTGCACCTTGAGCACCCGTAGCACCTGTTTGACCTTTTTGGCCTTTAGCACCTTCAAGACCTTGCGGCCCAGTTGCACCTTGAGCACCCGTAGCACCAACAGCACCTTGAGCACCAGTTGCACCAGTTGCACCTTTTTGACCCGTAGCACCTATTTGACCTTTGATACCTTGAGCACCAACAGCACCTTGAGCACCTGTAGCACCAACAGCACCTTGAGCACCAACAGCACCTTGAGCACCTGTAGCACCTTGAGCACCAACAGCACCTTGAGCACCAACAGCACCTTGAGCACCTTGATTACCGATATTACCTTGTGGCCCTTGAGCACCTTGATTACCAGTTTGGCCTTTAGCACCAGTTGCACCTTGTGGTCCAGTTAAATTATTTACCTGATTCCAAGTAGCACCAGTCCATTCAAAGACTGAGCCAGTTGCATCAATATAAAGCTGTCCAATAAATGAACCTACAATTTGACCGTTTGGATCACCATAGTTACCTGATTTAGCACCATCATGTCCAGATGAACCTGACGTACCATGAGCTCCTTGAGCACCCTGAGCACCTGTTGCACCTGTTGCACCTTGAGCACCTTGTGAACCAGTGTCACCTTTAGCACCTGTTTGACCAGTAATACCTTGTGGACCTTGAGCACCTGTAGCACCTGTTTGACCTTTAGCACCTTCAAGACCTTGCGGCCCAGTTGCACCTTGAGCACCCGTAGCACCTGTTTGACCTTTTTGGCCTTTAGCACCTTCAAGACCTTGCGGACCTTGAGCACCTGTTTGACCTTTTTGGCCTTTAGCACCTTCAAGACCTTGCGGCCCAGTTGCACCTTGAGCACCCGTGTCACCTTTAGCGCCTGTGTCACCAATTTGTCCCTTGATACCTTGAATACCTTGAATACCTTGAGCACCCGTATCTCCTTTAGCACCAGTTTGGCCTTTAGCACCAGTAGCACCAGTAGCACCTTGAGCACCTTGAGCACCTGTTAAATTATTACTTGGATTCCAATTTGAACCATTCCAAATAAACACAGCACCACCTGCATCAAAATAAACCTGTCCAACGAATGAACCTGAAATTTGACCATTTGGATCGCCATAGTTACCTGATTTAGCGCCATCTAAGCCTGAAGTTCCTGAAGTTCCTGAAGAACCTGAAGAGCCTGAAGAGCCTGAAGAGCCTGAAGTTCCAGAAGTTCCAGAAGTTCCAGAAGAACCTGAAGTTCCAGAAGCACCTTGAGCACCTATAGCACCTGTTAAGTTACCAACTTGAATCCATGAATTTGAATTTGGATCCCATGACCAAATACTACCGTCTATACCATAATATAATTGGTCGCCGAATTCACCTTGAATTAAAGGTGTATTTGGATCAATTTGTGTACTTTGTTGTATATTTCTACCATCAACACCTGATGAACCTGATGTTCCAGATGTTCCTGAAGAACCTGATGAACCTGATGAACCTGATGAACCATCTGTACCATCTGTTCCATCCGTACCTGAAGTACCCGATGAACCCGATGAACCCGATGAACCGTCTGTTCCATCTGTCCCTGAAGTACCTGAAGTACCTGAAGTACCTGAAGTACCTGAAGTACCTGACGAACCGTCTGTTCCATCTGTTCCTGAAGTACCTGAAGTACCTGATGAACCTGATGAACCATCTGTACCATCTGTACCATCTGTACCTGAAGTACCTGAAGTACCTGAAGTACCTGAAGTACCTGACGAACCGTCTGTTCCATCTGTTCCTGAAGTACCATCTGTACCACTTGAACCTGAAGAACCACTTGTACCATCAGTACCTGAAGTACCTGAAGTACCTGAAGTACCTGATGTACCATCCGTTCCTGACGTACCATCTGTACCTGATGTACCCGATGTACCTGATGTTCCTGAAGAACCTGATGAACCATTTGTACCATCCGTCCCTGAAGAACCATCTGTTCCTGAAGTACCTGAAGTACCTGAAGTACCATCTGTTCCTGAAGTACCTGAAGTACCTGAAGTACCCGATGAACCTGATGAACCATCTGTACCATCTGTACCATCTGTACCTGAAGAACCTGATGTACCTGAAGTACCTGATGTACCTGAAGTACCATCTGTTCCTGAAGTACCCGAAGAACCCGAAGAACCATCTGTACCATCAGTACCTGAAGTACCTGAAGTACCCGATGAACCTGATGAACCATCTGTACCATCAGTGCCCGAAGTTCCGTCTGTTCCTGAAGAACCTGAAGAACCTGATGAACCTGACGTACCGTCCGTGCCTGAAGTTCCATCTGTACCTGAAGTACCTGATGTGCCGTCTGTTCCATCTGTTCCTGAAGTACCTGAAGTACCTGATGAACCTGATGAACCCGAAGAACCGTCTGTACCATCTGTACCTGAAGTACCTGAAGTACCTGAAGTACCTGAAGTTCCATCAGTACCTGAAGTTCCTGAAGTACCATCTGTACCACTTGAACCTGAAGAACCGTCTGTACCATCTGTACCTGAAGTACCCGATGAACCTGATGAACCTGATGAACCTGATGTGCCATCTGTTCCTGATGTACCATCTGTTCCTGAAGTACCTGATGTACCCGACGTACCTGATGAACCTGATGAACCATCTGTACCGTCTGTACCGTCTGTACCGTCAGTACCTGAAGTTCCTGAAGAACCATCAAAGCCTGAAGTACCTGAAAAACCTGAAGTACCGTCTGTACCTGAAGTACCGTCTGTACCTGCAGTACCGTCTGTACCAGAAGTACCGTCCGTACCTGATGAACCTGAAGTACCGTCTGTACCTGAAGTACCTGATGAACCTGAAGAACCGTCTGTACCATCTGTACCATCTGTTCCCGAAGTACCTGAAGTACCGCTTGAACCCGAAGAACCCGATGAACCGTCTGTACCATCTGTACCATCTGTACCTGAAGAACCATCTGTTCCTGAAGTACCTGAAGTACCTGAAGAACCCGAAGTACCATCTGTACCCGAAGTACCGTCTATACCTGAAGAACCTGAAGAACCCGAAGAACCCGATGAACCATCTGTACCATCTGTACCATCTGTACCTGAAGAACCATCTGTTCCTGAAGTACCTGAAGTACCCGATGTACCGTCTGTACCCGATGAACCTGAAGAACCTGAAGAACCATCTGTTCCTGAAGTACCATCTGTACCTGAAGAACCCGATGAACCATCTGTACCATCTGTACCATCTGTACCTGAAGAACCTGAAGTACCTGATGAACCTGATGAACCATCTGTACCATCTGTACCATCTGTACCTGATGAACCTGAAGAACCGTCTGTACCATCTGTACCATCTGTTCCCGAAGTACCATCTGTTCCCGAAGTACCTGAAGTACCATCTGTACCTGAAGAACCCGATGAACCATCTGTACCATCTGTACCTGATGTACCTGATGTACCGTCTGTACCCGATGAACCTGAAGAACCATCTGTTCCTGAAGTACCATCTGTACCTGAAGAACCCGATGAACCATCTGTACCATCTGTACCTGAAGAACCTGAAGTTCCGTCTGTACCGTCTGTACCGTCCGTGCCTGATGAACCTGAAGTACCTGAAGTACCTGATGAACCATCAAAGCCTGAAGTACCTGAAAAACCTGAAGTGCCGTCCGTACCGTCTGTACCGTCTGTACCTGAAGTACCTGAAGTACCTGAAGTACCGTCCGTCCCTGAAGTTCCTGAAGTTCCTGATGAACCTGAAGAACCGTCTGTACCGTCTGTACCCGATGAACCGGACGAACCGTCCGTACCATCTGTACCATCTGTACCTGATGAACCTGAAGATCCGTCTGTACCATCAGTTCCTGATGAACCTGATGAACCCGAAGAACCTGAAGTACCAGCTGTACCTGAAGTACCAGCTGTACCTGATGTGCCTGAAGAACCTGAAGAGCCTGAGCTTCCAGAAGTTCCGTCAGTTCCCGCTGTACCCGAAGTGCCTGAGCTCCCTGATGTACCTGCAGTTCCTGATGAACCCGAAGAACCTGATGAACCTGAAGTTCCAGCTGTTCCTGATGTTCCGGCTGTGCCTGAAGAACCATGCGTTCCGTCATAACCTGAAGTCCCATTAAGACCTGAAGTACCCGACGACCCGGTTGTTCTAATAATTGGTTGTGCCATTATCTATTAACTTTATTTTTTTATACACCCTGTGCTCTTTCGTACATAATATCAATACTATCATCAACTGTTAATTCAAACCCTGCTACTACAGCGTTCCAATACAGTTCATCACCTGCTTCGATATTTGCGATTGTTTTAGCGGTTGCACCGCCATCGTTTGAAAAGTAAACCGCTGCAGAATCTCTGTCGCCGTCCGCTTCTGATAAACCAAGACCATTAACTAAGACATCAACCGATGAGTCTAAGAATGGTGTGTAAGTAATTGTGATACCCGTTGCCGAATAGTTACCTGATGTAGCTACCGGTACTAAGTCTCTTTGGTAAACTTGAACCCCTAACTCTAGGTCTACTGAAGAACCTACTGAAGGTCTCCATGGTAAAACATGAGCAGTTGTACTTGTGATCGCCTGCATGACAGGGTTAGAAAAAGCGTATGCGTCGTTATCTGTGAATAATGCTGGATAGCCCGTTCCTGAATCGTCTACAACGTAAAAAGCACCCGGAGTAAGGTCCCAAGTGCTAACTTCTACAGTACCTAATTGAACACCAATAAAGTTGTTCGCGTCTGTGATTGATTCAATAACTATTCTACCTAAGTGATCTTCGGTAGATGCATCCGCAATTACCCAGTTTCCGCCGTCAAACGCTACAATCTGACCCGCTGAAAATCCGTGAGCAATTTCTGTAAACGTTGACTTCACTGAACCTGAAGTAATCGAAACAATAATTGCATCTAAGACATCCTGCAGACCTTCGATCTGTTTGATTTTAATCTGAGACATAACTGATTAATTTGTTATTTTTTATTATTATTTTTTGCGAGGTTTTCTCGCTGTATTATATATATCGATTTTTATAGCGAATGTTTGTTTTAAGCTATAATAATATACTATTAATTAATTATTAAACTTCTTTATTATATTTGTGTCGTATAATAATTGAATATCTATGAGATGTGTTGTGAATTGTATATATACTATATATTATGGGTAGCGATAAATTAAAGAAGATTGAGTTTAAAAGAATGCTTAAGAAGTACGAGTCAGCATTAGAAGACTTGGAGTACCTCCGTGAAATGGCATCTGAAATTAATTCTGAATTTAGTAGTGCATTAGCTGCTAAAAAACGTCAAGATCTTTTTGAAAGCAAAAATGTTAAACAGCTAGCCGATGACAAAGAGCTGGAAGAAAAAGAAAGCCCAAACAGGGACCCCTTATTTAAAAAGCTGTTTAGAAAAATTGTAGTTAAGTGCCATCCCGATAGAATGGACAAAGACTTATCTATTAAACAACAAGCTCAATATGCAGAGTTATACGAATTAGCTAATCAGGCTAATGAAGATGATAACATGGCTCTTTTAATTACAGTTGCTATTAAATTAGAAATAGAGCTATCTGAAGAATATTTTGACCATATTGAAAAAATTGATGAAGAAAGTAAAAACGTTCAAAAAGAAATAGAAAGCATACAAGGTTCAATTGCTTGGAATTGGTACCATACTGAAGAAGAAAAGCGTGATATGCTACTTGATAACTATATCAAGCATATGGAAAAGGTTCTTATAGGTTCTATAAAAAGAAAAGTTAAGATTTTAGGATTAGGCCACCCAAGAACTGGAACTGGATTTACAGCTAAATTACTTCAGTCGTGGGGTTTAGATGTGGGACATGAAGAAGTTGGTAAAGACGGTATTGTTGCATGGCAGCTAGCAGTTGATAAAGGCCCTTGGATTTACTTAAATGATTTTCAAAATAATCTAGAGCCAGAATTAATAATCTATAACGTTAGAGACCCATTAACTTCTATCGCATCTATTATATTTACTGAGAATGTAAAAGAAGAATCTATAAATTTCAGAATTAAGAAGGGTGGTGTAATTAAGTCTACTAATAAAATTGAAATGGCCATTAACTCTATTCTAAGATGGGATAGATTAATTACAGCTAAACAACCTGCTTTTATTTATAGAATAGAAGACCAAGAAAAAGAGTTGTTTGATTTCTTAAAGTCTAAAGACCTTGATATATCATATACGCCTTCAACTGGTAAGGTAAATGAAAGAGACCATGGTGGGTTAGA
>Ga0206131_10003155_pt1 | contig 19234 bp, 17 predicted proteins | sample Helgoland_Spring_FD_148636 | JGI IMG/M metagenome (GOLD analysis project Ga0206131, IMG submission 148636) | Pelagic subsurface seawater microbial communities from Kabeltonne, Helgoland, North Sea - Helgoland_Spring_Bloom_20160517_1 | ecosystem: Environmental > Aquatic > Marine > Epipelagic ...
ATTGTTCTATTAGTAATATTGAAATCAAAGATAATTTAAATATCAAAGAAAAAGATACTGGAACAATTGACGATGATTACGATATAGATTTTTAAATAAAATATCTTTTTAATGTAAATGAAAGATATCTTATGGTTAATTGAATACATAACAAAAAATAATAATATCAATTGCCCTGAAATAGCATATTCCGAATATTTATACGAACAAACGCATGTATCGTTTTATCATTATTATATTTTAAACCAAGTCATATACAATGATTCTCAAAAAGAAATCCTTGAAAAATGTTATTTTAAAAGTAAAAAAACCATTAATGCTTTAAAACATTTTTTTTATCTTATCAAAATCAAAAAAGCAATTAATTCTAATATTGAACACGATTTATATTTTAATGAATTGGCTGCTTATCCTGAAAAACAAAAATTACAATTATATATTTCAAAGGAAAACACTTTGTATAATTTCAGAATTAGCAATTTAATTTCATTATGGTTAGATTCACTTAAAAAAAATGATGGATTATTTGTTAAACCAATTGAATTAAGAAACCCTTATACTAACCTAGAATTCAAACAACATAATTTATATAATATTTATTTTGCTATAAAAAATTCAACTTTCAATATGGACCCCCTTATTTTAGCATTTTTTAAATCTAATTTTCAATTATCTTTATTTATTTATAAAAGTTTCCCTTTATTAAAAGAATTTGCGATTGCTTCTTTTATAAAACACGGTAGTATTAGTGAATTATATGAAGAAATACATAATATGCTTACTGAATTTGAAATTGATATTGATTATTTAACCTTACCCGATACTATTTCTTACAGAAGAAAAACACATTTTGTAAATGAATTAATAAGATGTTTAAGATATTACTTAATACACGCTTTTTCGTGCAATCCTTTATTAAAAAGAGATGCAAGAAAAAGCTGTAAAGAAAAATTACTTGAATATGTAAAAAATAATGATTTGTCTTCTTTTATAAGAAGACGACCACCTGAAGAACCTTTACTTCCTCCGCAAATTTTTACTAATAATTATATACCTATTTCTTTAACAGATTATAGTAATATTCCTATTCCACATATTAATGAACCTCCACAAGAAAATACAGATATTGAAGTAGAATCTATTGAAAGCGACAGCGACAGCGATAGTGAAGTTTTACACCAATTATTACAAACAACTAATCCATTTTCTCCATCTACTACTCTACCAAGAACACCACCAAACAATAACCAAACAACTCCTTTTCAACTTAGATTATTTAGATAAATATTTATAACAGATAAATATTTATTGAAAAAGAGGATTTTCTTTTTTATTTAATGTATTTAATTCTTTAAACTTATTTAAAATTATTTCTTTATCATATTGTCCTTTACCTATATGATTTCTATATATTGAAAAATGTAATTCTGATGCTTTATTGTTATTGCTCGGTTTTGATTGAGTATTCTTAGATAAATGTAATTTCCATAATTTTATAAAAGTATCGCCCCAACCTTGAAACATAGATCTTCCGGTTACTTCTTTATCCCATTTTATACTTTCCCAATGTTTCTTGAATATTCCCAATATTAATTGGTTCATTTCCCCCTCTAAGATTGCTTTGGTTTTTATTAATCTATCTGGTTGTGTTTGTGCTTTTTGTAATTCTAAAATATATTTTTGTATTTCATCTGGTGGCGATATCAATATATATTTTAAAAACCAATTAATAGCAAATGCTTTAGGTTTCCAAGAGCTTTTTGTAAATTCATATGTTATATCATTACCAAAACCATCATTAAATTTATATACTTTTTTTATTTCTCCTTTTTCGTTCGTTTCTGAAACTGTTTCTCCTTGTATATTATCTTTCGCAATATCAATATTTGAATCACTTTCTGTTTCTGATGTAAGCTTTTCTTCAAACGATTGAATATCTTTTATATCTAACTTATACTGATTAGTATAATTCGTTCGATCATCATTTGATATTTTGTCAAATATATTTTTATATTTTATATAATTTATCGTTGTCATTAACTCGTCCTTTTTCCATTTATCCAATATATTCAACAAAGTTGATTCCATTATTAATATTTCACTATTACTTATTTTATAATTTACTATATCAAAATTCATATACTTATTTTTCAAAAATATATATTTTCTTATTTTTTCATATCTTATCAATTCATCGCTTAATTTTTCAAAATACAACTCTTCGTTTTCCTGTTCGTTTATTAAATTATTTTTTGGAAAATGATGCATATTATCTGAACCAGCGACACCAATACAATCCATATCTTCTTCTATTTCTTGAGACATTTTTAAATATTCACATAATGACAAAGCATCTTTATCACTTAAATCAAAACTTAAAATATTTTCATTCATTAATTCTTTTAATTTTACAATTATTTTATCCATTTTCTTTACATACGATTCATTTATTCCTTGATTTTCTATTATTTTCAAAATATCATCTTTTGTTTTCATATTATCCAATTCATTTATTTTCATTTTAAAAAGATTTCTAAAAAATATATAATAGTTTTTCGCCATCTTAATCTTTTTTATTGATTCTATTCTTTGTTTATCCATATTTTTTTCATCTGTTTTTATTATCTTATCCACTTTATAATCATTTATTGATAAATCTATTTCTGGATTAATTAATACCAATTGATTTGTATTTGTTCTATACCCTACTATTACCCCGTCTTTTTCTATTATTCCATTTTCAGGTATATGAAGTTTTTCTCCATTTTCTAATTTTATATTTAATTTTTTCAATTCTTCTGGATAATCTATAGTTTGTATTATATTAGATAAATCTTTATCTATAAAGCGTTTTTCTATTAGTGGTGTAATTGGCGATGGATCACACGGAACAAATATGTCTTCATTTGTTAATATTCCTATTGTTTCATAAAATTCATTAATTATTTGATGTTTCATTTTTTGTTTACCTAATTGTTTCATTAACTTTTTTAATGGTATATTTGTTGTATATTTCGAAAAATATAAATCATTATTTGGATATTTTTGACATTTTTCTTCTATGTCTTGAGATATATAATTTATAATATTCCATATTTTTTTACCTTCTTTTTTTAATATATTTTCCGGTTTTGTAAAATTTTTTATCGTTGTTTTTATTTTTAAGTCTTCATTTTTACCTCTTGAATAAAATACTATTGGTTCATATGTATTATTTACCTTATATAACATCAATAATGGTCTATTCTTACTATAATTATAGTTGTTATATTGAGACCCTTTGGGACAAATTAATTCTATTTTATCAATTGGATCATCCCTTGGATTATTAAATATCAATAAATTCAACCCATTCTTAAAAAATAACCCACCTTCTTTAACAGGCATTGTTATTAAATCCCATAGATACTCATAACTTACATTTTCTCCGTGTTCTATGTAATCTAAAAAATTACTTATTGCATGATTAATCTTTGAATATTCTTTTTTTGCTCTTTTTTCTCCATAAGATTTCTTCATTTGATTAAATATATCCCTATCCTTCGATTTTAGTTCTATCTCTTTAAAATCAAATGTTTTTTCATCAAAAAATATTTTAAATAAATTACCTTTATTTGCTATTAAAAACTTTACAAATAAATTTGTATTCCTTTTTATTTTTGATTTCATTTCTTTTACTAGTTCATCTATATTTAACTTATTTAAATTCGCTCTTTTTTCTTCTTCTTTTATAGCCAACGCAATCGATGCTAAAAATGTATTATTTATATTTTGTTTAGTCTTTACACCTACTCTTAACATACAATATATATTTGGTTTTAATTTTGTATCTCTCTTTGATATTTGACATATTTTTTCACTATTAAATTGAAAAAAGTTTTCTAATGATTCTGGTAAATATCCTAATTGACCTTCTATTAATAGTTTTTTACCTTTTATTGGTGCTATGAATATACGACTTTTTCTTTTCTTTTTTGAACCATATTTATAATGAGCACATTTACCTTCTTCTTCACAACATTCGTCTTCCATTCTTTTTCTTGACGCACTTAATTTGTAATTACCTTTTTTATCAGTCATATTAAAACAACAAGGCATACATAATCCTTTACTATTTTTTTTATTCATAAATCCAGGATAAAGTTTTTTATAACTTTCTTTCCATTCGTCGCTACTTCGTGGTTTTCCATTATGATATTTTTCATCTGTAAATTCATATATTGATTTACCATCTGGTATTGTTTTTGAGTTCAATGGTATTAAAGCATCTAATCCTCCACAAGCTCCTTCTTCAATTTGTTTTAATGTTAATGGTTTTCCTGTAAATTTCTTATTTGGATCTTTAAAACACCAAAATCTAGGACATACAAACCAATGGTCTTCGCCTTTATCATCTTTATATGCTATTGCTTTTTCATCTTTTATCTCATCTTTCATTTCATCATATTCTTTTTGATTTAATATTACTGGTATTCTTTTCATATTTGAAGGGCAACTCCTAACATATGATTGAAACCCTCTTTTATTTTCTTTTACAGCTATATCTTCGTATCTATTTCGTAATCTATTTACAAAATAATTTTGACGTCCTTCTAATACATATGTTAAATCTTTTTTGGCTCCTCCAAAGAATTCAAACTCAGAATCAGCATCGCCCTGGAATGCTTGATGATCTTCCGGTATCTCTCTTATTTCTTCTTCGGGTCTAAATATCTCTATATCAGGATTATCGTGTGAATTCAAAGAATATATATAACCATCCGCGCTTAACCACCCCACACCCGACACGACCCATACACTATTTAGATCGATATCGTCAATAAAATTCATATCTGAATTAGAATCTCTTTCAGCCTGTGTCATTCCTTGTCCTACTTCCAATAAAACATCTTCTCCTATTTCATATCCATTCATGAACGCTACATTTAATTCATCCTCACTTTCTGGTTCTGGTTGTGGGTCTGGTATATCATCAACATGAATTGTTGCTGGATCTACTTTTTCTCCTTCTAACAAATTTTCTGGTTGTTTTATAGGAATTTTACCACCAAATTGATTACGTTTTATATCTACCTTATTCATCATACTTTGTACTTCGGCATTTTCATCCAATGCGAGTGTATCACCTTCAGTAAATTCTCTACTACCGCCACCAAACCCCCAATCATCATCCCCATCATCGTCGTCATCATCCTCTTCGCTGCTACTACTCTCTTCACTTTTTTTAGCAAACGCATCTAATTCATCATCATCTTCATCGCTTTCTTCATCACCAGAACCTCTTAGTTTTTCTAATTCATTTAATTGTTGTATCTTTTCTTTATTTGTGTCTATTATTACTTTTGCTGATATTGATGCTTCTTTTTTATCATCTTTTTTTATTTCTATCTTTTTACATAATTTCTTATAATGTTCTTCTACGTCGTCTTCTATTATTTGTCTTAAAAAACTTACATATTTATCAATATAATTTATATATTTTTCATTATTAATATTATAAACATTAATAAATAATTTTTGTTCCATTTTTTCATTCTGTTTCATTTCTAATTTTACATCAAATCCATTACTTTCAATGAATTGTAATGATTTATTGGCAAATGTATCTAATTGTATTTCAGCTTCTTGTTTAAATTTTGTAAAATAATCAACCGCTTCTTTCCTTTTTAATTTAAAGTTAGATTGTAGTTCAGATATAATAGTTTCATTTGATGAATTATATTGTAATTTAATAGAAATAAATTCATTTATTGCGGTCATTTTGTTGTATGATGAAACCTTTTTATATTTTAATTCTATAACATCCGAACCTTTTTCATACTTAGTTTTATTTTTTAAATTAAAAATATGTGTTAGACAATTTTCATATTCTTTTAAATCAAAATCATAATCTTCACTTTCTAATTCATATTCATAATCAAGTCTTACTATTTCTATGTATTCGCTATTTAAATCAACAAACAATGGAAATGTATATCCACTTTTTTTTAGATATGAGTTTAAAGAATATAATATTTTATCATTTAAATTCCTTTCCAAACAAACTATTATATCTTCCATTTTTTTGCTTTTTTCTACATTTAATTTAATTTCGATGTTTCCATCTTCAATAAATTGACAATATATTTCAATACCATCATCTTCTATAAAAAATCCTACTCTATTTTCATTTACTAATCTTCTTCTAACTAAATTTAATTTACCTGATTTATATCCATTACTAGATACTATATGTGGTATTTTTTTCCCATTCTTAGATAATTTATCACCGGTGTATAATCTATATCTATTTTCTAGTTTATTACCTGGATCATATTTTATTAATGGTATACTTTTTACTGAATTAACAAGTTTAAATATCAATTCCATTGGTAATCGCATACTTATTTCAGGATGAATAATAAAATATAACTTTGATATACCTTTATTGACATTGGTTAATTTTTCATCATGTAAATATTTCATCAATAATTCTGTATTATCATCTATACTTGGTTTTTGTAATGAAAGTTTTTTATTTTTGTATTCTTGTAATGATTTTATATTTTGTTTGAATAACTTTGGAAAGTATAATTTAAACATAAACTCCTGTTTAATTTCTGACATATCACTTTTTATTACATCTGATGGAAAACAATACATTATTTTTTTTACATTACCAAATTTTAACAATAAATAATTATCCAATGAAATAACTTGTGTATCATCATCATTATTAATTACTTTATCAAATACTTCATTATGTGGATCTATTGAATATAGATATTTCTTTTGACCCATTAAGAGCGATTGTGATAAAGAAACAAGTTGATTCAAGTTTGATTTTATTTTTAATTTTTCAAAATCTTCAAATGTATAATTTTTTACAGGAATACTTAAATTATTATTATTATTCATTAATATTACATCTTTCTCTTTTAATATAGAACTACGACTTGAAACATTTATACTTTTTTCAAATAATTTGCGTTGTTCTAATCTAGTTGTTAATGTTCCATATAAATAAATTTCATCTTGACTTTTTTTCTCACTTCTACCTTTATTATGCATTTCTACTATTTTTTCCTTAATTATTTGAATACTATCATCACCATATATATTTTCTGAATCTATTTCTATTTTTTCATCTTGGGTTATATGTAATAATTGAAACATATATATATATAAATAAATGATTATATATATATATATTAAAATGAGTATTAATATAATTAGTGCTTTGTCTAAAAATAGAGTTATTGGCAATAAAGGAAAGATACCTTGGAGATTATCTAAAGACCTAAAATATTTTAAAGAACAGACAACATCCGGAGACACCAGAAATGCTCTTATTATGGGTAGAAAAACTTGGGAGAGCTTGCCTGCTTATCCAGAACCATTGGCTGATAGAAGTTCTTATGTAATTACAAAAAACAACGCTCATAGTGTTCGAGCAACATTAACTTTTCCTGAAATGCCTACCGATAAAGATATTGCTATGATACAAAAAAGACACCGTAATATATGGATATGTGGCGGTCAATCTGTTTATGAATATTTTATTAATAAACCATATATTGATAAATTGTATTTAACTGAAATAGATTTTGAAATTGAAGGTGATACTTATTTTCCTGAAATACCAAAACATTTTATAAAAACAATTCAAGGTAAAGATTATAAAATGAAGGAAAATGCTTTGAATTATGTTAAATATAATTTTACGATGTATTCTAATATATCTTATCCTAGATGGTCCAATAGTTCAGTTTATAAATCATAGTATGGATTATCAGTTATTGTCATACTACAATACTTAGTCGGTTTCTTTTTATAATTAACTGGTTTATATATACCCATAGGAACAGCTTCTTTTAATATAAATTTAAAATTATTCCAAAATTCACTTGTATGTCCTATAGATTTTGTTGCTATATGTGATAATTCATGTAGAGCTACAAATGTTAGTGTATTTTGATCTATTAAATTATTTCCGTGCTTTTCTTTTGTAGTGCAAAATGCTAATTTCTCTCCTTTATTTTCTGAATATGCTGTATATTTACTTGTAGGTAATATTTCCACTATTTTTTTTGGATTGAACCCATCTTTCAGTCTTTTTACATTATCTCTGTCGGGATATTTTTCGGCTAAATGTTTTACTACCTTACTCATATTCCCCGTCACTTTCGCTAAAAGATCTGCCACCAATTCTAATTTTGCAGTTTCTCTAACACAATATTTATTACCATCTACATCTGAAACAATACATTTCAAATTAAATGCATCTGATTCTTGATATATTTTTAAACACACGTAAATAATAAAAAATATCAGTATGTATCCAAATAAATTTACTCCTAATATCATTTATATATTACACGTATATTTATCTATTTTAAATGATATATTTTCATATATTATTTAATTATTTAAGCACTTCCTAGTTCTAAAGGTCTTCTGTATGGATCTCCAGATATTGTTGTTTGGTTCCAAGGACCTACTTCCATTTTTGGATTAGGTGGCTCACTTCTCAATTGAAGGTTGGCATTTCTTAAACTTTGTCCTACTGTATTAATTCCTACGTGATGACCAGCTTTCAACAAACTAACATTTGACAAATCACCAGCACCTGTTGGGTTCAATTTGGAAAACTCCGAATTATTGTCGCGTGGCAATAAATCTTTTGGGTCTACTACTTCTTGTTTGGCACAACTTGGTGGTAGTCCATATGTATCTGTATTCAATCCACTTGAAGAAGCATAGTCTTCATTTTGTCCTTGTGGCATCGATGGTTGGAAATTTTGTGATCCTCCATCTACTGAACTACCTTCGGCTTGCTGTTGTGCGTGCGAAGCATTGTCCATTCCACTTAGGGTCATTCCTTTTCCTTGCGAATAATTGAATAATGCATAAGCCAATAATACGCCACCTAATAACATTAACGTTTTGTTCTTAGTCAATGATTTCAACATTTTCTCTAGATCTTTTAACATTTCTATTATATAAATTAAAAATATAAAAATTATTACCTTTATATTTTTTAGTTTTCGCTAAATAATAATTCCATCTCTTCGTCAGATTCATCTTCAGATAATTCTATTTCATCCAATAAATATTGTTTTTTTATTTTTTTCAAAGTTAAAAATGCCTTAATTGCATCTTCTCTTGCTTGTTTCGCTTTTTCTCTTGCTTTTTTATATACCTCTAAATATACCTCATTCGGTGTTTTTAAATTCATTGTTTCACTGTCCTTTGGTACTTCTAATTTATATTCATTTAATTTCATTATATTGTCATTTTTTTCTAAAGTATTTCCTTCTTTTTCTATTTTATTATTGTTAATTACTAGTTCTTCACTATTATCGTTTTCTTTTTTTGTTATTAATAATTTCACATTTTCCTCTTCTTCTTCCTCATCTTCTTCTTCCTCGTCTTCTTCACTTTCTTCTTCTGATGTTCCTTCATCTCCTTCTTCGTCTTCTTCTTCTTTATCAGTTTCATTTTCAATAGTATCTATTTGGTTTTCTACTTGTGTTTCTACTTTAATTACCGGTGTTTCTTCTTCTTTTATAGGTTCATGTTCTTCTTCTGAAACAAATTGCGTTTCTTCTTCTTCCGGAACAACTTGTGTTTCTTCTTCTTCCGGAACAACTTGTGTTTCTTCTTCTTTTTCTACTTTTTCTAAAGTTTTATTACTATGCAATTTTATCAAACACTTATTAAATACTGGTTTCTCTTTTATTATCATCGCTTGTCTCAATACAAATTCTAAATGAAAACTCGATGATGAAAATTTTAATGCTGATAATTCTATTATACTTATTAAACTTGAATTTTCTTTAATATCATCTATTGATAATAAGTTTTGATTATCATCATATACCTGTATTGTATTGTATGTTTGTTTATTTATTTTTGGTATAAATGTCCTTAATAAATGCGATTTTTTATAGTTTTTTACTGTATCAATCCAATTATACTCTATATCTTCCATCGACACTTCTCCTTCTACAAACCATAAATCTTTTTTTTCATATATTAATTTTTGTATGTGCTCTTCTACAATGTTTAACCATTCTATAAATTCAACGTTGTCTGTATCAAATAACAAATCACAATATATTTTTTTTTCTGTTTTATGAATTCCCCTTTTTGTATTGCATTTAGGTGTTTGAAATAATACTGGATTCCCGCTTCTTGATATTTTAGCTAAATAAGTTCCACCTTGTATTGGTTGCGGTGAATGTAATTTTAATTGATTAAAAGGATAATTTTCATCTGTTTTTAATAAATAATCCATTTAATTAATTATAGAAAAATTCTTTTCAACTATCACGCAAAACATCGATAAATAAAATACATTTATTTATTAATATAATGTTGTCTAAAGAAAAAATAATTGATGAATGTTTAGAAGTATTAAATAGAAAAGAAGTTAAACGTGAATTTAAAAAAATGATGGCTCCTTTAATAGAACTATTATTGAAAGATATTTATCCATATATTTATTTATCTATCATATTCGTTGTTTTAAGTTTTTTACTAATTTTAGGGATATTTATTTTATTGTTGCGTAGCAACAAATTTTTGTTAAAGACCAACATAAAATAGAAAAAAAATATTAATTATATATATAATGGCACGTAGAGCACGTACACGTAGAATGGCAGGCGGTAGAAGAAAACGCCGTAGAGCAAGTCGCAAATCACGCAAACGCAGTAAAAGTAGAAGACGCAGCCGCAGAAGACGCGGAGGTAACATGGTTATGAAAGCTGCTGTTCCTTTTACATTAGCATACTTAAATAGCACTTATGGTAAAAGAAAAAGTCGTAAATACAGACGTTAAATATATATGATTTAAATTAATTAAATATTACTTTATATCATAAAATAATGGAAAGATTTCAAAATAATATTCAAAAATGGGTCGAACTTGATAATAAATCTAAAACATTAAACGAAGAAATTAGAGCATGTAGAAACCAAAAAAATGAACTTGCTGATGATATTTTTGCCGTCGTTGAAACAAATAACTTAAAAAAGGCCGTTATTGAAATTTCTGATGGTTCTTTAAAATTCAATACAGTTAAAAACACACCACCCTTAACTTTGAAATTTATTCATAAATGTTTATCCGAATGTATTAATAATACAGATACTGTTGATAATTTATTAAAATATATTAAATCCCAACGTGAAAGTAAATACACACAGCAAATTAAAAGAAATTATAAATAACTTAAATATTATTATCTATTTGATTTAATGGAAAATATTATTGAAAACCATTTCCAAAATTGGCTAGATGAATACAATCCTTTATATGAAAATGAACCCGATGTTCGAACAAAATTAATGAAATATTACAATTCTATTTTAAAAGTTGTTGAAGGCGCTGGATACAAAATTGATAATAAAAAAGAATTTAAAAATGAACTAGCAAGTATCATATATAGATTAACTTATGCCAAAGCGTAGTATAAATTTATTTAATGACCACGATGAAAATGATAATTATAAAATTACTGAATTATTTACACAAGATGAAATAATGGATTGCCCGGAAGTTGCTGATTTTATTATAGACAGTCATCATACTAATTTTATTATTAAATTAGAAGACCGTATCTGTAGTCTTATTGATTTTTTAGGTAGATATAATAATGCTCCTAATTTTTTACCCGAACATCAAGAATTAGGATTAGAATTCGTTGATTTAATTTATAAGCATATCAATAAAGAATATGATTTTGAACTTCTTGATCTTAATCCTAAGTTAGCACAGCCATTATTTTTAGAGAATAATGTTGATAATAAAAAGAAACCACTTGTTATTGACAAGGTAACTATTAAAACCCAAAATAAGAAATTTGATTGGGGCACAAAAACATATAAATAATATCAAATATATATAAGTATGAATCCTGAAGATTTAACAGTATATAAAGACCCTCAAACAGGTGGATTAAAAAGTTTAGGTTTCAGTATTAAAAGCTTGTTTCAGGCAAATGATTTTTCTTTGAAACATAAAGGTGGTAATAAAGATACCAAAAGTTTTTTTGAAAACATTGAAAATTATTCTGTTCCTTTACCTCTAGCATTATTACATACAAAATATGATGGTGCTGGTGGTTCAAAAACAGAACATGTGAATAGATTTAATGATAATGAACCTGAAATGTATTTGACTAGCAAAAGTATGAATGAACGTTTGCTTAAATTGGCTGGCGGTCGTAGAATTAAAACTAGAAAAGCAAAGCGAAAACGACGCAAAAAGAGCAGAAAATTGTTTAAATAAACACTAATAATTTATTAATGTTTAGTTAATATATATGGCAGGAAGTGGAGCAGTGGCGGCAAAAGCTTTAAGGTTAAGGAAGGAACGTTTAGACGACGCATATATACAGATATTTAAAAAAAATTATGTATTGACTGCTGGCGAACCAACCAGAAATTCTTTCGCATCAACAGGTGAACAGGGTTCTATGTCTATACGTCGACCCGATGAAGAGGAGGTCCGTAGAATAATAAAAACATACTTATTCAGTAATGATCGCAGTATACCTTATGAACGGCTTCCTTTTCAAGTAGTATCAGACGTCTTGGTGAGCAAGACACCATTGGACAAAAATCAAGTGTTTGATGTTTTAAAAACCCACTATTGTTATGCTACCGGTGGATTAATTGTAGAATATCACGATAAAGAACCAAAAAAAGTTAGGACGAATAATTACCCTCCCCATGCAGAAATAGAACACGTTTTAGCTTGGAGAACAATGTTGGCAATTGGTGGAGGCATTGCTTCAAATCCCAGAATTGCCATAAGTGCAAATGTTAGTTACAGAGACGGCAACACTTTGAAACCTGCTGATTGGTTTGATCAGTTGGTTAGGGATGCCACCGGTTCCATTAGAGCCAACAAGTCTCAGAATAGTTTCGAAACTATTAAGGCTGGAGAGATTAATAAAATAGAGAATGGGGTTCTACGTGATCTGAAGGTAAAACATGAAAATATGGAGAAATCCGTCCATGATGTGGACCAACTTCGTGCCCTGGAAAATAAAATCGATGAATTGAATACACTTGTGAATCGGCAACACGAAGAATATACTTATGACGAGTACTTGAGATTACGAGCTGAAGGGTTACAAAAGACAGATTCGGTGAGGGATGGAGCAATGAAATCGGTACGACAAAACGTTCCAGCCAATAATGAATTGATTCAAGTGTTTAGAAGATCCCCGGACCTGAGACAAAAATTTTTGGATACAATTCGCCACTATCGTATTGATTGGTTGCTGGGGAGTCAATTCGTTGGAGAATATTCAAGCGAAATATTAACAGATATGGTTAGTAGAAATATAAATATTGTAGACTTAATGCTGAATATGCAAAAAATTGTAACAAATGGTATGTGGTATTCTTGTAAATCCTGGAACCAGATAAAGAGTGAAGCTTGTCTTTTGCGTATATATCAGCGGGGGAATGACGCTTTGAAATTTGGTGTTTACAACAGTGGTTTAGATGTAATAATTCGATTATTTTTAGCTTATATATATAATAGTACCGACCGCACGCTTGACGGACAACCAGGAAAGCAACTATTGCCAGACTATGAAGAATTTAAAACATATAGCTATACAACAAAGGAATTGAAACGTAATATTGAAACGATTTATAATAATGGACTAAGAAGAACGACCCAAGGAGGCAAGATGTGGGATGGAAGTTCATATCATGGTACCGATGAAGATGCGGGGACAGTATTTCATTATTTGAAAGGAAACCCAAATAAGAAGTATGAAATGGCACCAGGGGAGTTTGAATGGCTTCGCAGCATATTTTCAGGTATGAGTTATAATCAAGCATACGACCATATGAATAAAAATGTTAGGTATGTATTAAATAGAATATGCGTGTTATTGAATAAATATATATATGAAAGAGGTTATTTTCAGGCAAAAATAATGGAAACACCTTTTTACAAACCAACTGGACTTGATGCAATGGGAAATGCAAGAGTGTCTAGTACATTGACTACTTTGGTGACAAAAGGCTCACCACGAAGCTCACCAAAAAGAGACACGCCGAACTCTAATAATAAAAGGGGGCGTAGGATTTCACCCTCTCCACGACAACCATCAAGTCAACATGGCACGGAAGTGACCTCGGAGTCCACCGACCACATGGATACTACAGATGATACTTCATCGATGAGTGGTTTAAGACAAGTTTATATACAGAAATTTGTCGAACAATACCCGGTGCAAGAAGCAGCCGCCGCCACCGATTCGAGCAATGGTGGAAGAAAAAAGAAAACAAGAAGAAAGAAAACAAGAAGAAAAAGACGTAGAAAGAAAAAAAAGAGAACTAGAAGAAAAAAATAATTTAATATATCCAATAAATTATTTTTACATTTCTTTCCATTGTAATTTGTTAAATGACCTTAAATCCATATCTTTGATTTTCTTTTTGTATTTTGACGCCATTTTATCTAATTCTATTTCTTCTTTTGTTTTTGGGTATGGCTGCATACTATCATTTCTTTCCTTATCCTTCTCACTTTCTTCTGGTTTAATACCATAACAATTCACACCAAACCTAACCATTGGATTATCAATAAATCCACCATTTACTCCTGGTCTTCCGCAATCATTATTGTGTGAGTTAGGACCGCATTTACCGGTTTTCTGTAATTTATCCCACGTTACTTTTTGTGTGGGAAAGAGTGCCATTTGATCTTTAGACCATCCATAACTACACCATTCGCCGCCTTTATTATAAGCGTTTTCAACCTGACTATAAGAAGCAAGTTCAGAGTTATATGCTTTACATACCGCATTTGCTTGTTTATAATTATATTTATTTCCTCCTACGTGAAACACCTCTTCTTGAGGGGTTTCTTCTTGTGGTTCTGGTGTTTTTGTTTTAATACCATCTACTGAAATATCAATTTCAGGTTTTGGAGAAAAAATTTTAGATAAAGCTGTTCTAATATTAATACCCATTGTGTATTGAATACCATTTATCATTATTAAAAATATAAATAATCCCCATAATAATATTTCAAACACAGATAATGTTTTTTCTTTTAAAGGTCCGTATTGCTGTCCTGTTTCGTTATAGGATACTCCTAAAGAATCGAATGTTAAAAAAAACAAAATTAATATTGAAACAAGTATAAAAATCCCCACAGGATTGGCATCTAATCCATACAAAGACGAACCTAATTCCTGAAATCCCATTGGGTTAACAGTTGCTTCATTAAATTTTGGCTTTATATTTTTATTTTCTGTAGTTGAGACCACGGGTGGTGCTAATACCTTTTTATTTTCTACGGATGGTTTTGTTGGTACACTTTCATTTGCTTGTTCTGGCTTATTTTCCATTACTTATATATTAATCATATGATTATTTTTTACGATAGAAAAAACAATATGCCTGGGGAGTTCTTAATTTATCTAAATTTTTAACCTCAATCACTTTTGTATCATTAAATAAATACCATTTTCCATTAGCATTTTTTACAAATGATGTATAATGACCACCTCTTGTTCCACCACTATGATTACAGATTCCATATAATTCATATACTTGAGTCGCTTCTTTATATCCCTTGACATATTTTGTCATATCTAAATCATGTTCAAAATTAACCAATCGTTGGTCTTTCCTATTATTATTGTTAAATCTTTTTAAAGATAGCACTAAAATCTTTGGTAAGCTCCAAAAACTTATTGTTTTAGAACATGTTTCTTCCTTGTTATTTACTTTCATTTTTTGGTCTAGTATTTCTTTTTGTGTATATTTTTCAACACAATCAATTATATTTGGATTTTTATTATTATTTGGCAATTCCAGTTGTAAATTAAAAAAAGGTTCTGGTGTAATATTTTCATATTTACTATCCAATGATTTAATCACAGAAACGTGAATACCATAAAATAATTCCAACATTTCTGAGTAATCTTTTTTATACATATTTTTCATCATTTCATAGCATTTTACTGCTAATTTATCTTGTGATGTAAGAACTGAACCCGATATAGTCATTTTTACTTCTCTTTTTATTGAATTATGAAAGCAATCAATTATAAATTGTAAAAATTCACCAACATCATTTTGTTGAAACCCTGTAAATACAGCCGCATCTTTTATTCTAGCAATTCTTTGTATAGAATGTAAAAATCCACCGGGTGATATTACACAATTTTCACTCCACATTACATCTCTTAATTTGTCGTACTCCCATAATACTAAACTGTCAGGAACTCTGTTTAATTTTTTTTTATATTCTTCTTTCAACAAAAAGTTATTTAATTCATATGTGTGTGATAAACACTGTATGGTTGAATTCATAAAACACGTATTGCCTAAATTTGTAAGACCGGTTAAGCCTTTTCCAATATATTGCCTTTTTTCTCCTGTTTCCATTATATACATTCTTATATATTAATTATTAATATTTACATTTAAACTTATTTTGTTAATATATTATACATGTTCCAGTTTAGAAACTTAAATAGCGACCCTCATTCGAATGTCATGTCTGACTTTCTTATGTGTATAAGAAATCATAGTGATAATTTATCAACAATATGTCGTAGTCATAATCAACTAACAAGTATAACTAACGATTTAATGGGTTATTATTTTAGCGAACGTTCTGTTATTAGACAATATAGAAGTTTAAATGAAATGCAACAAGAAATGAGATTACCTATGAGAACTACAAGTACAAGTACAAGTACAAGTACAAGCACAAGCATACCTACAAGAAATCAAGATATTAGTAGCAACATTTTCTCTCCCCCACCACCTCCTCCTCCACAAACAAATAATTCAAATAGAACATTTAGATCTTCGTATAATCCTCCTCCGCCAAGAATGCCTCCTCCTCCGCCCCCACAAGAAACAGCAACTACCACGTGGAGAAATTCAAGAACAAGAAGAGCTAGAAGAAGGTCAACAACTCTTAATAGTATTATGAGAAATCCTTCATTTACTAGAACTTTTATTAATAATACCTTATGGACACATAATCCAATTTCAAATCCAGCTTCTATTAAAAATGTTGTCGATAATACAACTCTTCATACTTGGAAAGATATTAAAGATAATCATGATACTAATGAAAGATGCCCCATTGACTTATCACTTTTACAAGATGATGATCCCATTATAAAAATAAATCATTGCGGTCATATTTTTAAAAGAAATAATATAATGAGATGGTTTTGTTTAAATTCTAAATGTCCTGTATGTAGATTTGATATTAGGACAACTAGACAAATCGCACAAACAGATTTATCTAGAAACACAACAAATAGCATAAATTCTTCAAATGATAATATACCAATCTCTCCAAGAAATTTATCTGCATCACCAAGAAATGTATCATTTTCTATAAATGAAACAGATGCTTCTGGAAACATAATTGATAGTATGCCAATAGATTCTTCTTCTAATCATCCTTTTGATGATATTAGGCGAAGAGTTACTAATTTATTAAGTCAAGCAGCTGATATATCTGGTGGAGGTATTATTGCCGCTGATATTACATTTGAGTTGCCTTTGAATAATGATGTACCATAACAGCTTAAAAGTATTGTGTTATATATTTTTAATAAATGAATAAAAATATATATGTCGTTGGAGACAATATGAAGTTATTAAAAAGTTTAAACAAAGAAACAATCGATTTAATTTATTTTGACCCGCCATATAATACTGGTAGAGACTTCTATAATTTTAATGATAAATTTAATTCATACGAAGAATATTGTGAATTTATTAAACTAAGAATAATAGAATGTCATAGAGTTCTTAAAAAAGGAGGTTCTATGATAATTCATATTGAACCTAGAATTTCTCCATATTTTCGTATTATATCAGACAAAATATTTGGATTGAATAACTTTAAAAATGAAATTGTTTGGAAGACCGGTGGTAATTCTAAAAATAAAAAGCAATTAAACCGATGGCACGACACTATCATTGTTTATTCTAAAAATAAAAACAAACAGATTTTTAATCCTATTTATTTTCCTTATGATGATAGTTATAAAAAAAACGCAAAAATGTGTCCTATTCATAAAAAACTTTATAAAACTACTGCTTTACATAATTCTCAACCGAATGTTAATCCTAGATTGAATTTACGTTATGAATGGAAAGGAAATACCAAGCAATGGTATGTTTGTAAAGAAAAAATGATGCAATTAGATAAAGACAACCGATTAAAATATAATAAAAATAATATTCCAAGAGTAAAACGTTTCTTAGACGAAATGGACGGGATTCCTTTAAGAGATATTTGGTCTGATATTTCTAATATTCAAAATAAAGAAAAACTCAAATATGCTACACAAAAACCTGTAAAATTATTAGAAAGAATTATTAAATTATATTCTAATGAAAATGCTCTTTGTCTGGATATTTTTGCTGGTTCTGGAACACTTGGAAGAGCTTGTAAAAATTTGAAAAGAGACTATTTATTGTTTGATATTAATGAAGATGGTAAAAAAATTTTTGAAAATAGTATTATTTCTTAGGTTTGAAAAACTCTCTCATTGCTTTTTTCATTGCTTGACTTTTCTGTTTATTAAGGGACGGATCAAATATTAATTCTTTCACGTGTTTATTTCTTATTTTTGTTATTTTTTCTTGTAATTTTTCATACGAAAAATCACCAGATTTATGTTGTCTTTCTAATCCCCTTATTTTTCTTTTAAACTCTCTTAACTTTGATTTAAATGCTGGCAATTGTTCTAATACTAGACCAAATAACTGTAATAATGGTTTCATAATTTGATTTGTAATATAGAACTTATAATCTGGTTTCAATCTTTTTTTCTGGATATAATCCGGATCTTCTATTTTTTCCCCTTGTAATTTTACCTTCCCTTTTGTTTGTATATACACAAAAGGCATTCTACTTCCCACTGAAGGCTTACTACCCGGGTCTCTCTTTGCCATTCTATCAGCCAATACTTTATGTGCTATACTTTCTGGATTTTTATAAAACGAATTTAACTTTTTTGTTATAATTAATTTATCCATTCCTATCTTTTCATTTACCATATCATTTAAATAATTTTTTGAAAATTTCACTGCTTTATTTACATCATGTGTTTTCATTAATATATCTACTACACCCCCATATATATCTTTTACACAATTAGCATTATCTCTTCTTTTCAATACAATTCCCATCTCTTTTCTTTTCCCTTTATTTATATCAAACTCATGGAGC
>Ga0206131_10003167_pt1 | contig 19192 bp, 8 predicted proteins | sample Helgoland_Spring_FD_148636 | JGI IMG/M metagenome (GOLD analysis project Ga0206131, IMG submission 148636) | Pelagic subsurface seawater microbial communities from Kabeltonne, Helgoland, North Sea - Helgoland_Spring_Bloom_20160517_1 | ecosystem: Environmental > Aquatic > Marine > Epipelagic ...
AAGTTGTAGGACTACTTGTCGGAGAAGATGTAGGTGATACGGTGGGACTACTTGTTGGTGAAGTTGTAGGACTACTTGTCGGAGAAGATGTAGGTGATACGGTGGGACTACTTGTTGGTGAAGTTGTAGGACTACTTGTCGGAGAAGATGTAGGTGATACGGTGGGACTACTTGTTGGTGAAGTTGTGGGACTACTTGTCGGAGAAGCTGTCGGTGAAGCTGTCGGTGAAGCTGTTGGACTACTTGTTGGTGACGCGGTTGGTGACGCGGTTGGACTACTTGTAGGTGAAGCGGTGGGACTACTTGTCGGAGAAGCTGTTGGTGAAGCTGTCGGTGAAGCTGTTGGACTACTTGTTGGTGACGCGGTTGGTGACGCGGTTGGACTACTTGTAGGTGATACGGTGGGACTAATTGTCGGAGAAGCTGTTGGTGAAGCTGTTGGTGAAGCGGTTGGACTACTTGTAGGTGAAGATGTAGGTGAAGCTGTTGGTGAAGCGGTTGGACTACTTGTAGGTGAAGATGTAGGTGAAGCTGTAGGTGAAGCGGTTGGACTACTTGTTGGTGAAGATGTCGGAGAAGTTGTTGGCGATGATGTTGGCGAAGAGGTGGTTGGTGATACTGTAGGACTACTTGTTGGTGAAGCTGTAAATAAAGAAGTAGGACTACTTGTTGGTGAAGAAGATGGTGAAGATGTTGGTGAAGTCGTTGGAGATGATGTTGGAGACGCCGTTGGTGAAGCCGTAGGTGAAGCTGTTGGAGACGCCGTAGGTGAAGCTGTTGGTGAAGCTGTTGGAGATGCTGTTGGAGACGCCGTTGGTGAAGTAGTTGGAGATGCTGTTGGAGACGCCGTTGGTGAAGTAGTTGGAGATGCTGTTATTAGTATTACTTCTTCTGTAATTTCAGGATCTTCTGCTTTAATCTCTATATTTTTTGTGGTTTTAAGTAGTAATTGTAATTTATCAGAATTATTTTTTATTTCTGTTTGAATATCCTCCTTACTTATATTAGAAAGTGACTTCTGATTCCTTTTATATTGTTCAATACCTTCTCCTCCGTCAGTTTCTATATTTATTTCTACTTCAGTTTTAAGTCTTTTTCCCTTACCTATTTCTTTTAAATTATTTCTTAATATCCGTCCCCTTTGAAATAAAACTGTTTCAACTTCCCCCGTAAAAATATTTATTACAGTAATAGTAATTACATCTATATTTTCTTCATCAACTTCAGTAGAATTAGAAATTGTTTCTTTAATTGAATCAATTAATCCATCTGTATCTATAGTAGTGAAGTCTAAGTCTTCATCAGCTACATCTATTGATATTTGTTGTTGAAATTTAGTTGTTTTAACAAATTCAATGATTTGTAAATTCAAAGCATACTGAGCAACATCGGTATCTTTTATTTTTACTCTTATATAATAAAATTCATTTTCACCATTAATTTTATCTAATTCCATCTCATCTGTATAAGTTATTTCTTCTAAATTAGGATCTTGTTTCCATAAATCCCAGAGTAACTCATGGTCGCTGATAATATCCAGGGTAACTTTATACGTTTTATCTAAATTAAATTTATACCAATCGTATTCGTCTCCATTAATCAAACTAAGATTATTTATAGACACAGAGGTAGAACCTAAATGATAAGCTTTTTCTAATGTATTATTATTTTCTGTTGTGCTATCAAAAGTAGTAGGTGAAGAGGTTGGAGAAGCCGTTGGAGATATCGTAGGAGAAGAGGTTGGTGAAGAGGTTGGTGAAGAAGTTGGTGAAGAAGTTGGTGAAGAAGTTGGTGAAGAGGTTGGTGAAGAAGTTGGTGAAGAGGTTGGAGATGATGTTGGTGAAGAAGTTAATTCAAAAATTTGGATTATTTTAATCCAATATCCTTTTCCTGGACTGACTTCATTGACTTTAATAAATTCACCATTACTAAAAGTGCTTACTGAATTATAATCTATACGTATAGCAAACTCATTTTCTAAATCAGATAAGGATATTGTATTATTAATAGGTACTGATATTAGATTCCATCCTATTTTAAAATTTTCTCGAACGATCATATATATATATATATGGGATAATAAATTTATTTAAATTCATTCATATGTTCATTGTGTAATTCTAACTAATTCTTTGATATATTTTTCCTTGGTAAATCTTAGATAATATAATTCACCATTGTCCATATGATGCTCTAATTCATATATATATTCATTCTTATTAATATATTTAATTTTCAAATCTTCTGGGACTAACTTCATTCCCAAAGTAATAATACCATTTAAATCTCTAATTTTGAATACTAAACTATCATAGTTATTATTATCTTTCCATAAATCACATTTTTTACGAGGAATGTAATATATATACGTTGATCCAGATACCCCATATTCCTTTTTCCTTACAAAAATAACTTTTTTAGGAAAAGTAAGTACACATTCCGCATGTTCAAAAGTATGTTTATTTCCCATTATAAATATACAAATATTTATATTTATAATTAGAACCTTTAATTATTTTTTTTTAAAATTACACAGTTATTAGAAAAACAACATTCTCTGTCTAATTTTAAAAAGCTTGTATTTTTTTGTATATTTGGATTTTTTACACTAAAAGAACTTAAGTTGTATTTTTCTATAATTTGATTGGTTTTATCATTCAAAAATTTTATATATAGTCTAAGTTCATACTTTCCAGGTAATATCTTAGATATATCTATATTTTTAGATTGTATTTGTCCAATAATTAATGGATTTTCAATATTTCCATGTTGTAAATATTTTTGATGTAAAAATTGATTAGTAATTAAATAACTATTTTTAATATCGGAAATTGTCCAAATTATTTCCAAAGTTTTCCAATGATTTATTATTAATTCTGATTTTGGTTTACAGATTATTATAATTATTTTTTCCACTTTATTATAGTATATTTGTTTATTCTTAGGAAAAAGTGCCTCTATAGACATTGATAATAGTGTACTAATGTTTATATTTTATAAAATATCTCATATTTAAATTTAACATAAATTTTTACCAGTTTTAGTTAATGCGTTTTTCATATTTAATATTTCATCTAAACTTGGTGGTCTCATACCATTTTGTGAAACAACTGGTCCGCTATTTTTTATTCGTTTTATAGGTTTTGATTTTTTTAATTTAACATTATTAAATAAATTTTTGGAAATTGTCACTGTAACATCATTTTTATCTACATTATCTTCATAAATATCATTTTCGTCTTTTAATATTATATTTGGGTCCAAATTATTCATTTTAAGTTTCATTTGAATAGCTGGTATAGGTATTTTAAAACGCTTCATGTTAAAATACTTTGAGTAAATTGGATGATCCATTAGTTTAATTCCTGATTTAGAAGAGAGATTTTTTTCTCTAGTATTTTCATCATTTAATAATTCTGTATTATTAGGTTTACCCTTAATTTTATTTTGTTCTAATTGATCAACTATATTTTCTAAATCATCTACAATTAAACATTTTTCAATCTGATAAATTGGTAAATATACCTTCATTTGTAATATAACCCAATTTAAACCTACTTTATTGTCTTTAAACCAAATATTTTGTAACCAAATTATTGAATATGACATAGATTGTGGCATTATGTAATTCATATCTTTGGAGTTTTTTTCCCAATCAAATATACTTATAGCAGGTTTATTTCTAAGCATTTGTAAATTAACATAAAAGTTAGCAACAGTTTTCTCCTTATTAAAATAATAAGATGGGACAAAATTTTCTAATTTATTTATTATTTTATATTTTTTTATAAAATATTTGGATTTTTCCTTGATTAATGCGTCAATTTTTTGGATTTTATCTACATAATCTTTAATATATTGTTCAAAAGAATAATTAAAAGCACATAGTTTTAATTTATAAAATTTCATTTTTCTATGACAATATATAATTGGTATTTCTGGTATTACTAATTTAGGGGTTTGTATAATGAATCTTTTATTATGTTGATAAGTTATTGGAATAATAATTAAATTTTTAGATAATTTTTCAGGTTTTTTAAAAGTAATATCATCCAAATTAATATCAGATATAACTGGAGAAGACATAATATATACTTCCTTAATTATTTTTATATTAAAACTATTTAAAAGCATTAATACTTAAAATGTTGTCAATAATTATTATTAATTAACAATGCCAAAAGCTAAGTTTTTAACACATAAAGACCATAAGTCTGGGAATTATTGTTTAATATCATATGCTGATTTTAAAGAAGAAGATTATAATAACAACAATGTTGTTAAATTAAAATGTGGTCATAATTACATATATCAACATATAATAGAATCATATAAAATTACGAATTGTTCTGGAAGAAATTATATTGGTAAAAGAATATGTCCATATTGTCGTAAATCTGGAGGATATTTACCATATAATGGATCACCTGCTATAAGAGGTGTTCATAATTTGAATGCGGTTAAAGCCTGGAGATTGAAAACAATTGAAAATAAAAAAAAAAATAGTGGATATACGACATGCTGCGCTACATTAGTATGTGGTATACATCGGGGAAATCCATGTGGAAGTTTAGTTAAAACTGAAAAGAATCCTAATATTTTTAAATGTGTTTTATCTAATGACGACACCTTAGTAAATGCTAAATTTGAATCATTGAATTGGTGTGGAAAACATAAAAAAAAGAAGGAACAATTTCAGAATATAAATATAGATATTGAAAATTTTATTGAAAATTTTAATGAAAATTTTAGTATTAAGTCAGAATATTTAAAAATTACTGATTTTACTATAAATGAAAAAATATATAAATTATATTTACCATTTATACATTATACTAAAATACTAGGTAATGATAATAAATTAGATTTAAACATTAGAAATAGTTTAATTGAAAAATTTAAAGATTTATGTAAGCCTAAAAATGAATAATTTATTAATTGTTGAAATTTTAAATTTACTTAAAGTTTTAAATGATAAATACAGTAATGAGTCAAAATAATAATTGGAACAATATAAGAGGCAAGAAGGTAAAAAAAAATAATGAAAAAAAAAATATTGATTTCGAAAAAATTGAGAGAAAAATACTATATGTTGTAAATGAAGAATTAACTCCACTATGTAAAGAAAATTATAATACTCCAAACAAATATTTTTCTTGGATTATAAAATAATTAAATAAAATAATTAAATAAAATAATTAAATAATTAAATTAGCGTATAGTATATGAATACTAAATATATAATTATTGGAATTTTAGCACTATTAATATTAATGTCAATATTTAATTGTAAATGTGGAGAATCCTTCTCTAGTTTTAAAAGAAAACCAGTTTCTAATAAAAAAGTCAAATTGGGTTTTCTTAAAAATACACCAGGTCCTTTAAAAAATATTATATCAGACTTACAAGGAATTGGTGGACAAATGAAACAGGATCAAAAATATGATAAAGTTGCTAAAAATTATTTAGATCCGAAAAATATAAAATAGATTTTAAGAATATACATTGATTATTAAATTCTATTTAATTTACGTAAAATTATTTATTTTTCCAATAATATCACTTCTAAAACTTGTGGTAATGTATGGATATTCAGGTGAAATTATTGGTTTTTCGTTATTTATATTTTCATATCCATAATTACTATCTATTTCTTTATACGTTGTACCATCGTAATTTGACTTAATGGTCATAATATAATGATAACAACCATTTGGATATTCTGGTGTAGCTGAATATATTCCATTACAAATATCTAGTTCTCCTAAATTAGGAATGTATTCATATTTTTCAGTAGGTATTTTCCCACTATTTATAATTTTTATTTTAAATCCAATGATATTGATATCAGTCGAAACTAAAAATAATTCTTCAGGAGTATATTCATCAGTTCTGAAAAAAATAGATTTATTGCTATATTTTACTCCATTATTAAATAAATTATTATTTTGCTCTCCTACAAAAATATAGTCATTATCTACTAATTGTAAGTATATATTATTTTCAATGCTTTCGAAACTTATAGAGCTTCCTCTTCTTATTTCGAGTATATATTCAGAATTAAGATCGTCACATGTATAATATTGTTTATTATTTTGATAATTGGGGTGCTCTTCTAACATTTCAGATATTTCCAAAGTATATTTTAAGCCAAAACTTGAATTTAATATTTTAACATGATCATTTTTATCAAACGATATTTGATCAGTTCCGAGTGGTCCATATATTGGATATCCATCTAACATAAATCCTAGTATATTTGAATGAGCATTATCTCCTTTTTTAGTTAAAATTCTTTCATCTAATACAGAGCCTATAGATTCTTGTGTAATTTCTAAATTTAAATCAGACATTCCAATAATTCCACTAAGACCAGATGAATAACTACTGTAATGATAAATACTATTTGTATCATAATCTATAAGTTTACCTCCAAAATTATCAAAAATATTATTTTGATTATCATCTATATTTTTATTTAAATTTTTTTTCCAAGGATAAAAAATTGGTATTCCATTACAAGCGACACCTATAATATTATTGTTTATTATATTATTATCTATAAAATTTTGAATATCATAATCAATATTTTCTGGTTCAATTGTTGGATTTATTATTGGTATATTGAAAACAAACAAATTAGGTTTAATAAATATTTCATTATCTTCATATATAATTCCTTTAACTAAATTTGAACCATATTTAGGAATATAGTCTGGTATAGCATTTGAACAAACAACTATGAATTCTTGTAATATTTTCGATGATAATCTAGTATATAGTTCTTGTTCATTTTCCCCTATTATAGTTCGGCGATATATATCAATACTATTTTTGTTATAATATAAGAATGCTTCAATAGAGTTGAATTCATTTTCAGTTATTAATTCTTTAACATATACATTTACTAATTTAAAATCAAATATATTTTCATACGTCCCGTCATCTTTTAATATTTTAATATATTCCAAATTATTTAAATTTCCTAATGAATTTAGACTAAAACCACCTAATATATCTGTTATTTCATTATTATTATTATTAATATTACTTATTTTGCGAGCATTTATATTCCATCTGGAAGATATATCAAAATCTATTAATTTTAAATTATATTCATCCGAACTATTATATATTTCCCAACTATCTTCATTAGGAAATCCAGTTATTCCTCCTCTAAAATATTTAAGTTGTTGTATTATTCCTGGAGAATATTGATTAGGTATACCCCTATAATTAAAATTAAATAACCAATCTAATGGGAATCCCTCTATAAATTTAGTTAAATTATTAATAATTAAATTATTGCTATCTATAAATTCAAATTTAATAATCAAATCTATACCTTTTTTATCTGAAATAGTATTTAGTTTTTTAAATACACTTGGGCTATTAAAACCTATTTCACCAGACCAAGGATTATTAAATCCTCTTCCTTTTTCTAAAGTGGTTACTTTAGTCCATTTATAATTAAGGCTATCTTTGACAGAATCCGCTATAACTCCAAATCCATATAGTAGAGTCTTTTTTTTAGTAAAATCTAAAACGACACTTTCTCCCCTTTTTAAATGTCTTTTGTAAAATATAGGAACACCCATTTCCCTTCTTGGTCCCCAACCAATTAATTTCCATTTATCATATTCTTCGGAGTCAATATTTAAATTATTAGTAATAAAATCTGGATCTTCACACCATTGTTCACAAATATTATTATCCGTTTTTTTATCATACCAAAAATATAACGTTATACCTTCTAAACTCGCATTAATTCTGAATATTTGAGCACCATGATTGTATTTAGTATCAATGTCTCTATATCTTCCTATATAGTATCTTAAAAAGGTTTGTAAATTATCAAAAATATCTGAAAAATATAAATACGTTTCATTTTCAGGAATACTATTGTATTGGTTTTTCAACATATTGTTATCGGGGTAAATATATGATTCATTATATATATCTGACCATATGTAATATTCATTATCTTTAATAATATTATATTCTTGTTCAGTGGTAAAGTCAAAATATTCCAATGGTCTATCCGACCATTTGATCCAAAATTCCTTTGATGTATGTATATTTTGTTCGATTGTGCCATCAATCATTATTTGATGTTGAAAATCATTGGTGTTAACATATTCAAATTGATTAAAAATAGTTATTACTGGTAGCATATCTATTGAATCCATTCTAAATTTATTATAAAATTGTCCCCTGGAATTTATCTTATATAAATTAAAGGTATCGTCTGTTAATACTAATGTTTCAGGAATATCTACATTTTCGGGTATTATTCCAAATCCTAATAAAAGTGATTTTTTTTTTGTAAAATCTAGAATTATATTATCCCATTTTAAAAGTTTTTTTTTATAAAATACAGGTGATCCCCATCTCCATCTTGGTCCCCATCCTTTAAATTCCCAAGAATCATCGATAAAATCAGGATCTACAAAATCTATAGACGAATTAGATGGTTGTTTTCTATAAAACCAAACATAAATATATATATTATCCAAAAGAGCTTCTATTTTAAATTTCAAACCTCCATTTATACTATCTCTAAATCTTCCTAAATAATAATATAAATTATCCTGTTTATTATCAAATAATTTTGAAAAATAATTAAAACTTAAATTATTAGCTTTCCCATTGAATTCATTTTCTATACCATCATAATTTGGGTAAATGTATCCAGCTTCACTAATATCAGACCATATAACCTCCTTGGCATTTCTATTTGTTTCTTCATATTCGATATCATTATTTAAATAGGTCATTATAATTTTCCGATCTTCCCATTTTATCCAAAATTCTTTAGCTGTGACATCTGAATTAATAATTTTACCATTATATGTAAGTTCATGATTAAAATCTGTCAATTCATTATAATTATCGGCTTCAAAACTTTTTTCTAAAGGTTTCATATCAGTTGAATTCATTTCACCGATACCATAATAGTTTCCTAAAGTATTAATTTTATATAGTTGGTAAATATTTGGAATTCCTATAGGTAAACTTTCCTTATTTTTTTCTCTTTTTACCCATATAGATACTGAATATATTTCATTAAAAGTTTCTACAATACTATTATTAGAATTAAGACTATTATCTGATCTAATTGTTTGTATAATAGATAATTTATCAGGGTTTGTATTATCACTTCCTAGTAAAATTCCTCCTGATATTGTGTTTTCGAATTCTAAATTATTTATAGATTTATTAAATGCTCTAAAATTTAGATAAGTATCATTTATTTCACCATCATCTAATATTTCAGGAGTATAATAACCCCCTATAGAGTCATATATTCCCCATTGTGATATAATTTCATTTGTATTATTAATTGCTGGAGTAATATTAATTTTTCCAAAATCTGATAATTTGACAGTATGTAAGTTCCAATCATTATCAGATGGGAAATATTTATCATTTCCTGAAAAAAATTTAATATCTAGAGATTCTGATTCATTAAAATTTATTTCATTTATTCCTATTTCTGTTTTACCATTCAAATATATACTTTCAGCTTCATTGTTTATTTTATCTTTTTTCCAATCAAATACCCATGAAAGATTTAATCCAGAATATATTTTAGTTAAATATGGAATAATTTCATTTTTTAAATTTCTAAATTCAAACTTAATATCAAGGTCTTTACCTAAATTATTAGATAGTTGATTGAGTGGTACTCTTATTTTAGGCCCATCGTCTTCTTCTCCTGTCCAAGGATTGTTAAAATTATCACCTAAATTTAATACTGTTACTAAATCCCAGTAAATATTTATATCATCATTAAAAGAAATTTCTGGTGGTTGTTCAATGGTAGGCGAGGGCGTTGGTGAAATAGTAGCAATAGATGTAGGCGATGGTGTTGGTGAAATGGTTGGAGACAATATATCTATTTCTCTATTAAAATTCGGAATATTTCTATATGAATCATAATATTTTACAGAATTGGGATTTTCAACCCAAGGAATATCTTGGAATTGTTTAATAAGAGGATATAATTTACCAGAATTATAATTAGCAAAAGTCCAAATAGGTCTATTTACTGTGTTTAACTTTTCATAATTACTAGAGATAATATTATTATCATTATCCAATAATTCAATTATTCCATCCAAAGAAAAATTACCATCATATGGTTCAATTCCATTTGTTTCTATATTATTGTTAATATTATACCTCTGTTTGGAATAACAATTTACTATATCACAGTTACCATTTCTTCCTGTAAAACTACCACTTATTCCCCCAGAATTACTTGAACCAATATTATCAATAGTAACATCGGTTGTCGAATAGGTATTTATAATTGAACAAAATCCTAAATCTATACCAGCATGATTACCAACGATACCCCCTGAATTATTACCCAATATTGACCCACTACTATAACAATTAGAAATAACACATCCTGGATAATAATTTGTTGCTAATTTTTCAAAAAGTCCGAATACATTGGGATTTTCATTTTCTAAAATTTTAAAAATTTCTTGTGAAGTTTTATTATTGTTATTACCAAAGTTATCACCTATAATACCTCCTGAATAACTACCTTTTATAATACCTATTGTAAAACATTCCGTGATTAATACATTTCCTATTAATTCTCCAGTCGAAGAACCAGATATTCCACCGGAGTGATTACCTGTTATATCTCCACTAGAAATTGAATTTCGAATAATAATTTTTCCAAATTTGGATCCACATGAAGATCCACATATACCTCCTGAATAATCTCCCTTAATTTCACCAGTAAAAATACAACTGTCTATTATAAAATAATTAGAATTAGGTTTTATAAATCCACCTCCCTTATCTTCTAAAATAGAATTATTTAATGTAATTTTTAAATTTTTAATTTTAGGATAAAGATATATTGGATCAAAATTAAAAATATTATTTTGATCACTAAAATTAAATAATCCTCGATATAATGATAAATTATTAATTTCAATTTCAAAACCATTACCATTAAATGTCTGATTTTTTGACAGGGTAAAATAAAAATTCTCTAAATTAATAATATCCTGCTTGTTTAATACTAGATTTTTAAGCAAAGTAATATTACCATCTATATCAAATTCAAAATATTCCGAAAAATTATTAAAATGTGGATATAAATTATTGATATTTTCCATTTGTGTGAATTCTGTTACTGATTTAGGTGAATTATAAATTTTTTCAGATGACATATCATTTATCCAAGGTAAATATTGAAAAGATCTAATTATAGGTGATCCATTATTGAATATCCAAATATCATTGTCTAGTTCGTTATCTAAAATATTGGTAATACTTTTATTACCATCAAGTGGGCTATCTCCATTTGAGATAGAAATATTATTAAAAATATTTGAATAAGTATTTATTAATACACATTTTCCTTCTTCTCCTGATTTATATCCACATATTCCTCCAATAATATTTGTACTAAAATCCAATTCTCCTGATGAATAACAATTCTCAATTTCTACATCACCTCCCTGTCCTGTAAATGAACCCGATATACCTCCAGAAAAAATAGCTCTTATATCACCAGTACTATATGAGTTTTTAATAATACCTTTTCCATTAATTCCAAAATATGAACCAACGATACCCCCGGATGATTTACCCACTATATCTCCGTTAGAATAACATTCTTCAATAATACACTCTCCTTTTTCTGCTATATATGAGCCCATTATTCCTCCCGAAAATCTTCCATATATGTTACTAATACTATAACAATTCTGTATAAGTATACGTCCATTTTTACCACAATTAGAACCACATATTCCTCCAGAATTAAGCCCAGTAATATTTCCTATAAATGAACAATTTTTAATAATAAAAAATTTATTGTTAGACTGTATAATTCCACCAGATCCTTCTGACATATAACTATTTTCTAAATAAACTTTAACATTTCTAATATTTGGGTAAAATTCAGTTGATTCGTCGGATTTTTCTAAATAAGTATCATTTATTTTAATTAGACCTGGATAATTATCCCAATTTTTTATAATAATATTAAAACCATTACCATTAAAATTTCTATTTCTACTTAGTGAAAAATATTTAATATTGTTTTGATAATCATCTTTACTAATAATAATATTTTTTATCAAAGTTATATTTTCATTAATGTCTAATTTAAAACAATCAGTAGATATTCTATGATAGACAGTTTTTATTCTCAAATCTAACATTTTAGATAAGCTTTTGTTTTTTATTTTATGTTGTGAAATGAAATTATAATTAGGGTAATCATCCAAATTTTGTATTTTAAAGTTTTCCCAATTATCAATAGGTATTGGGTATAAATAATAGGTATTGCTATGATGTATATATAACACTAACTTAATACTATTTTTAGTATCCATACAAACTGGTAAATTAACAAAAGATTTATTATCAAATACCATTAATTTTCGATAACTTATACAATCGCCATCAATATTGTATACAGCTAACCAATCATCATACGAACACTGGTATGAATCTAATGTTATTATAGCATATATATAATTTGGAACATTTAGTGAATCACATTCATGTGTAATATTAAAAAATTTAGGAAATACTTTTTTATTTTTACTATTTTTACTATTTTTACTATTTTTACTACTACTATTTCTTTTATTTTTTAAACTATTAGATCTATTATTTATTAATTTTGTGGAAAATACATTAGTATCTATATTAACTATGGAAGAACATTTAATCCAATAACCTTTACCTAATTCTAAATATTGTAGAGTTTGATAATTATCTAATTGGTTGTTTAATCTTGTATTAAATTCTTCAATACTATTTAATTTATTGATATCATTGAATTCAAATGTAGCTATTATATCTATACCAGAATTATTGTCATATTGATCTACATATTCTCGTGGTTTAAGTAAATTTATCCCATGATATGCTACTAAATTCCAACCTATATTTAATTCTATCTGTAATTTCATAGGAGGGTAGGTAATTGGTTTAAGAATAGTTTTTTCTATAGCATGTATCCAAATTCCTTTTTTTAGATTTAACAATGATAAACTTTGATATACATCTAATTTTTTATCAATAGTAATATCAAAATCGTTTATAACATTGTCATCTGTAAATGTAGCGATTATATCTATTTTATTTTCAGAATCATATAAATCTGTTAAAGTTCTTGGTAATTTACTATACATATTGACAAAAAAAGATATTAAATTCCAACCTTTATTGAGAGATATATTCTGAGTAATAGTTAATATAGTAGGAGAAGCTGTAGGAGATAATGTAGTATATATAGTGGGTGAATATGTCGGAGATGATGTTGGAGATGATGTTGGAGATGATGTTGGCGATGATGTAATTAAATTAGTAATAGCTGAAGTAGGTGATAATGTAGTATAAGTGGTAGGTGAATAGGTCGGTGATAATGTTGGAGATAATGTTGGAGAATATGTAGGGGATGATGTAGGTGATGATGTAGGGGATAAAGTTATAGTATCATCTATCCAAATATCCATAGATACGTTGCTAAATATATATTTATTTGCATAATCCCCATTTATATCTGTAAATAATGATACCGCATATTTGTCATTTTTTAAATATTTTCCCAAATAAAATAATGATGAATCATTTAAAAATGAATTTGAAATATTGTCATCGATATTGTCATAAACTAATTTATTAAAAATAGCCAAATCGTCAATTTTAAAAATTTCTAAATTATTAGTCAATAAATTTTTACATGTAATTGTAATATTTTTATCATCATCTAAATTATTAAATGTATATGTAATTTTATAAATATTTTTATTTTCTACAGAGGATAATAGTATTTTACCATTATCAGTATCTGAATAATGATTCCAACCTAATAAATTATCAGATTTCCTCATAAATAGCACACCATTAAATTTTGGATTAGTATTAAATATAGTATTAAAGTTTGCCAATTGTTGATCCGTTTCATTTTCAGATAAAATCATTAAATTTATTGAAAAGCTCCACTTGTAAATTGAATTTAAATTTAATTCTTCATTTGCTTCAACAATATTAAAATATAACCCATTATTTTTACTACCATAACCAATATGAGGTAATATTCTCTCATCATTTATTTCCCAGTAATCCGTATAATATTCATCTGAACCTACAATATCATATGATTTAGTGGCATATATATTGTTTTCAGATTTTTTATAGTAATTTATTTGTGCCCTAGGAGTTATATATTCAGTAGGGGAAGACGTAGGAGAATTTGTAGGAGAATTTGTAGGTGAGCTAGTTGGTGAAAAAGTGTAACTAAATTTATTTTTTAACCTAATATTAAATTCATTAGATACATTTATAATATATGATTCATTTTTAATAAATGTAAAATCACCTTCTTTTGGATTATTATTGGAATTATTTTTTAAAGATATTCCCGATGGACTAAAAATTTCTATTACATTATCCCAAAAAGAACCAGTATTATCAAACACCATAGTATTAAAAATATCAACTGAATCCATATTATAACTAAAAGGCCAAGAAATAAAATTATATCCTTTTGTAAAATCAATATCTATTTCATCAATAATATTTCCATTTACATTGTAACTATAATTTTCATTTTTCCCTATTATTTGTATATAGTATCCGCTATCAGATATAAATTTTATATTTGTCACATTTTCTGACCATTTATTTTTTGAATATATATATTTATTATAGGCTTGATCAAAAATAGTTATTTGATCTATTGTATCTGAATTACTAAAATTATTTTTATCAAAATATTCAATTAAACTATTATAGTTAGTTTTAACAACATGTAAAGATATCAAATACCAATTTTCATTTACTATGTTATTTATTGTTTGATTAATTTCTTGTAACTTTAGCTTCAATTGATTGCTATTGGGATATGTTATATCTCTTTTATAGGAAATGTATTTTAGATTATCATATACTGGATAATTTAATAAATCAAATGAAATATTATTCCAAGGATCTGATTCAAATAATGAATCTCCTGAAAAAATATTATCAGGATATGTTTCTATAAATGTTACTGTATATTTTTCAATATTAATATTTTCATTTATTTGATAAGTAAATACTATATCATTTAATGATTCCAAATTATTATCAATAGATTTACCATATGAATATATTATCGATTTATCATAAATTCCATTTAAATATATATTAAATTTATGAGGACATTTTTTAAAAATTACATCAATATATTCCCCGTCGGTTGGTCCTCCAGTTATTTCTTTTATACCATTATAGTCTGATATAATGTTTCCTAGATTATTTGTTCTTCTATAAAATAACGCATAAATACCATATATATAACCCTTATTATCATCAACTTTTTTCCATAATTGGAAAGATAATTTTTTATCGGTATTAATTCCATCTGATAATAATTCAGAGGTATTTCTAGAACATACTAATTTTTTATTATTATCTGAACTATTCCATGTATAGCAATCCAAACATATATTGTTAGTTGTATCGAAAACAGCGATAATATCACCATCTTTAATTGATAAATGCTCATTTAATGAATTATAATCTGATAAATTTAATATAGTAGGGTTAGTCGGATTAAACGAACTTTTTCTCCATTCTGGTATAAAATGTGTAGGAATATCATTTATATACCCAGGTATAAGTTTAATATTTTCCTTAAAATATGGTTTAAATGACCATTTCAAAGTAGTATTATTATCGGGTGATAATAAAATTAAATGATCTCTTATTCTGACATGTCTATAATTTAATTGATGCCAATTACTTAATGTTTTTGTTTTATCAGTGATTAATATTTTACTCTCCCAATTTATAATATTTGAAGACGTTACCTGCATATTCGTAAAAGTATTAATAATGTATGTATAATCTGTGTTTGGAGATAATAATAAGTGCTCGAAATTATTTATGTCATCATAATTTTCGACAAGTCCTAAGTAATTTTTTAATGGTAATTGGGTATCAGCATCTTTGTGTTTATAATATAACGAGTATTTGATCGAATAGTCACTTGAACCTATATAATAGTTTTCTTCGTCTATATTTCTGTCCCATGAAATATTAATCTTATTTACTGCGGGTATTAAAAATTTAACATATATACTTGCTAAGTTAGGACCAAGAGTTTTAGCTTGAATATGCGTTAATTCAAACGAATTTTCCTGTATACCAGTTACTGATCCATAATTTTTAGAAGAAATATCATCCCGATTATATGACAAAATTCTATAAGCAAATATACTATTATCAGGTAAAGCTTCCCAATTACTTAAACCTTCTATGGGAATTTCATTATGTCTAAATGTAAATTCTTCGATAAAAGTATTTTGTATTACTCCTAGTAGTTCTAATGTATTATTTAGTAAATCAACTAAAGGTATTTTATCTATAATATGTGATTCCAAATAACCCAAATCATCATATTTAATTCTAAAAATTTTAAAATAAGTTGCCCATTCGTCATTATTTTTCCAAGTTATATTTATTCTATTTTGTTTACCTATAGCATTTAAAAATATCGGTGCGTTAGGTATAGGTGCTTTTGGTCGAGATAATGATTTAATATATTTAGTATTAGGAACACTTGAATATTTGTCGATATCATCGCCGGTTTTTTTTATAGCAATAACATTGTAAAATAAGTGCTCGCTGTTTTCAATAGATGTAATCGTATTATTTACATTATATTTTATAGCACATATAAATTTATTTCCCCCATATCTAAATTCACCTATTAATTGATATTTTTCAAATATCTGAAAGTGTGTAGGTAATGTTCCATCAACGAAGGTATAATCTCCTATAATAAATTCAATATAATTACTTTCATTACTTAATTGATTTGGTATAATAAAACTATCTTTATCGTAATCTAGAGCACCTACTATTTTATTTTGCTTGGCTTCGATTGTATATTCCACACATAAATTAAATCCCCCTAGTTTAGGAACCATTGCTAAATTTAAAAGGTTTGTTTTAATAGAAGAACCACTATTATTATTAGATAATATACTAAATTGAAATTCATTTCCATATAATAATGTTTCTTCGATTATTAAAGTTTTCGAATTTACAGAATTATATGTTTTTGGAGAAATATTAACTACTTCATTTTCTGGAGAATATAATAAATAATTTTCCCTCGTAATGAAATATCTAATTGTATTATTAATATTATATGTATACATTGGATCACACCAAGTTAATTTTATTTTTGGTTTATTTAGTATATACGATTGCTTGAAATTTTCTTGTAAAATTGACCCAGGTTTAGTTAAAATATTAATTTTTTTATTATCTATATCATATGTTATTCTATTTACTACTGTTATATTATATTCATAATTTGCGTTATATCTTAATCCATAAATATCTGTTAATTCTGTCCATGAATTTAATATTTTAAATTTTTCATTTTCTATAAGTGTAATTTCTTCAGATTCTATCTCATCAGATTCGGATATTAATTTCCTATGTATTTTTTCTAAATAATTAACTTCAACAAATTCAGTGTTATCTATTTTGTTTATATTAATTTTTCTATAAATAGGATTCAATCCATTTAAAATTTTTATAGATAAATTAATAATAGGATAATCAATATATATTCCATTATTCACCTTTAATTTTATATCTAGTTTATCTAATTTTATTCCACTTAAATAAGATTTTGGTTGTGATAAGTAACTAAATTCTTGAGTAAGATTAGCCTTTATTAAGTATATCCCTTTATCTATTTTATCAACAATAATATCATTTGATGAGTAATTATCCAATAATATATAACATTCTGCTAAATTACCATTAACATATCCATTGATATCGGTAGTTGATGTATTATTACTAGATGTTATAATTATACTGGCGTTTTGGCCATTATCTATTTCAGGTAAAAATTTAGAATACTCATCAACATCTGTAAAATTTATATTTTCTAATAAAATTTGATTACCAGCGGGATATTCATTGGGAAGTTTATTGACTCCTACACATAGATCGTTATCAAATAATAACATTTGTTTTATTTTAATACCATCACTTACATTATTTCCCCAAAAATTTGTATTTAACAATAAACCTTCTGTTGAATCAATATACAATGTATTTGGTTTAAACGCATCTCCTGACCATATTTTTTTAAAATTATTGGATATTTTATATGTCTCTATACTTAAAATATTTTTTAAATTTTCATTTTCATTTATAAAATTATTATTATCAAATATAGGCGATTTGTTTAATTCGACACTATCACATAAAATTTCTTGATCGTCTGGTGTAAGAATACTTTCGCCATCTAATACACATGTTGGCGAGGCTGTTGGAGAAGCTGTTGGAGAAGCTGTTGGAGAAGCGGTAGGTGAAGCTGTTGGAGAGGCTGTTGGTGAAGCTGTTGGTGATGTGGTTGGTGAGACTGTTGGAGAAGCTGTTGGTGATACTGTTGGTGAAGCTGTTGGTGATACTGTTGGTGAAACTGTAGGTGATGATGTTGGTGAAGCTGTTGGTGAAGCGGTGGGTGAAACTGTTGGTGAAACTGTAGGAGAAGCGGTGGGTGAAACTGTGGGAGAAGCAGTTGGAGAAACGGTTGGTGAAGCTGTAGGACTATTTGTAGGGGAGGCGGTTGGTGATGCGGTTGGAGAAGCTGTAGGACTATTTGTAGGAGATGCGGTTGGTGAAGATGTTGGAGAAGCTGTAGGACTATTTGTAGGGGAGGCGGTTGGTGAGGCGGTTGGTGAAGCTGTTGGTGAAGCTGTTGGTGAAGCTGTTGGTGAAGCTGTTGGTGAAGCTGTTGGTGAAGCTGTTGGTGAAGCTGTTGGTGAAGCTGTTGGTGAAGCTGTTGGAGAAGCTGTAGGACTATTTGTAGGAGATGCGGTTGGTGAAGATGTTGGAGAAGCTGTAGGACTATTTGTAGGGGATGCGGTTGGTGAAGCTGTTGGTGAAGCTGTTGGTGAAGCTGTTGGTGAAGCTGTTGGTGAAGCTGTTGGTGAAGCTGTTGGTGAAGCTGTTGGTGAAGCTGTTGGTGAAGCTGTCGGAGAGGCTGTTGGTGAGGACGTTGGTGATGCTGTTGGTGAGGACGTTGGTGATGCTGTTGGAGATACAGTAGGTGAAGCTGTCGGAGAGGCTGTTGGCGAGGACGTTGGTGATGCTGTTGGAGATACAGTAGGTGAAGCTGTCGGAGAGG
>Ga0206131_10003170_pt1 | contig 19187 bp, 19 predicted proteins | sample Helgoland_Spring_FD_148636 | JGI IMG/M metagenome (GOLD analysis project Ga0206131, IMG submission 148636) | Pelagic subsurface seawater microbial communities from Kabeltonne, Helgoland, North Sea - Helgoland_Spring_Bloom_20160517_1 | ecosystem: Environmental > Aquatic > Marine > Epipelagic ...
CTAATATTTGCATATTGGAGTCACCCACCTCCAAGATAAAAAACACAGTGCAATTCGGCGCCTGAGACGATCCAGGCGGGTTAAATTCCTGTGCAAAACCCGGGTCAATCTTGCATGCAATTCAACAGAATATGTGGTTTAAAGTACCGAACTACCCCCCGTTCTGGTCTAAATTGCGGAGAATTCTTTACCTAACACACCCTACAAGGCTGCGTTCATTCGTGAGAGTCAACAATAAGGAGCAAAATACTGATGAGCGTTAAACGAACACGCCTCTCACCGTCCGCTCGAATCGACCAACTGCTCGATGTCGCCAAACAAATGATCCTCAGCGATGGATTACAAGCATTTACCATGGAGTCTCTGGCACGCACTGCGGCTGTATCTAGCCCATTGGTCTACAACTATTTCTCAAGTCGCCAGGCTTTGTTGCAGGCATTGCTAGAGCGTGAGTACAAGATAACCGGCAACGCATTGTTCTCCGATGTCATGAGTGCAAACAGTTTTGAGGAGGTGATCAGAATGTTCGTTGCTAATAACTTCGACCATCATGCGCCTGGTAATATCGTACCTGTATTGCTTAGCCAGCCAGAAATAGCTGCTATTATTAAGCCGTTACGTAAAGAGGAGCGTGTCCGAACCGCGCACTATCTGGTTGAAAATACGGCCAAATCCTTCAACCTGACCATTGAGCAAGCACAGTTTGCGATCACCATGTCTTCTGGTGCATCCATTGCCGCTGCAGAGTGGGCGGCGATGAATAAGCTCGAAAGGAATCATGCAATTGGCATGATTGTGTCTTATATCAAGTCGGGCATGGCAGGGTTGGTCAACCCCTCACCCTGATAGACAATTTCGGGTTTTTCCCTTCATTGCTCGTTTTAACTGATTGGCGATCTCGGTTTTCTCACTACTGTGGCAATCCTGTTTGGCACGTTACTTAACACTTACTAAAGTAGCTTGTTACTGTAGTAACTCTAAAGTAGCATCCGAACACAAGATCAAGGGGGTCTCAGTGCGGCTCAAGCACGATGCTCTCCCTTTGGGCAGTCAGGGTTTACTCGGCCTCCCATTTTCTTTCGTAAAGGAGCGCGACATCCGATCAGATTAATGGCTCCTACAGTAAAAACTATGGAGTTTTGCGAGGATCTCATGGCCGCTAACAATCAATTACTCAGTGAACCAGAAATACTTCAACGTATCTTCGATCACATTGATAACAAGACGACGGACCTTGGCGATTCGGTTTGGAAGCAACCCGTTGAAAGCTATTGGTCAAACGAGCGATTCGAAGCTGAGATTGCGCTTTTAAGGCGCTTGCCGATTGTGTTTTGCCTTTCGGCAATGCTTCCCGATAAAGGCAGTTATATCGCTAGAAAGGCGGCTGGTACACCACTACTTGTGGTGCGAGGTGATGATGGGAGAGTGCGTGCATTTATCAACGCTTGTCGGCATCGAGGTATGCAAGTTGCCTCCAACGAAGGTTGTGCCAAATCATTTGTCTGTCCTTATCACGCTTGGAATTATGGCTTAGACGGGCAGCTCAAATATATCCCGGGCGAATCCGGTTTCCCTGGTATTGCACGCGAAGGCAACGGCCTAGTCGAAGTATCAGCACTAGAGAAAGGTGGACTTGTCTACGTCAATCAAAGCGAACCCATCGACCCAGCCACGATTGAAGACATACCCGATTTCTTTACTGATCAACAAATTTACTTTGACCAAAGCGAATACGTTGATGACGCAAATTGGAAGCTGCTCGCTGAAACAACGATGGAGGGTTATCATATTAAGTCTCTCCACAAAAAGAGCTTCTATCCATACGGGCTCGACAATACGACGATAGTAGAAAACTTCGGTTCTCACTCTCGAGTTATTTTTCCGTTTAAGCGCATTGAAAAACTTCGAGACCTAGCGCCCGAAGATCAACATCTTAACGGCATGGTGACGTCTGTTTACCAACTATTCCCCAACGTCGCGATATCTGTTCTCTCTAAGCACTCTACAGTGACGATCTTTGAACCGGCCAGCCCGACTCGCACGCAAATGTTGATTTTCAGAATCACAAACACGGAGCCTGATGGGTCCAGTACGGATGTCGAGGAAGCTAAGCATGATGCGAGCTTCGTCAAAGACGCGGGATTTGATGAGGATAGAGAAGCCGCTTGCGCCATACAGGGAACGGTCAACACAATAGCAAACGAACATCTAACATTCGGGCATTTCGAAAAAGCGATTGTTCACTTTCATCAAACCTTATCGAAGCATTTACCTTAAGAGGAATTGTTAATGACTAAAGAGATTCCAACAGTTGACTGGCATGATTTGAGGAAAGATCGTGAGAAGTTTATGGAGGGGCTCCGCTATGCGCTTGCAGAGTGCGGTTTTCTTATCCTTGCCAATGCGCCTGGACTTGAAGATGAGTTCCAGCAACAGGCTTTCAAAGAAGCGCGAAATTTCTTTGATGCGCCTCTAGATTTTAAAAGAGCATCGGCGTTGCAAAATGATCCCTATGTTCGAGGTTATTCTGAAACGACCCCCTCGGATTCAGGTTATGGACAAGTCATCGAAAGTTTTCAGTACGGCTTTGACGAAGAACCGCTATGTGCTCACGATGACGAATCTTATCCACTTCACGCACGCTTCTTCCGCGGACCCAATACCTGGCCGGAAGCAGAAAAAGTGCCAGGGTTTCGTCCCTTCCTCGAAAGCCTAAACAAGGCTTATCACAACATAACGCTTGAATTGGGCGAACTCATCGTTGAATCCCTTGGTGAGGATCCAAGCGAATTCAGAGAGTACTTTAATCTGGATGAGCCGTACCTATTTGCCAGCTTGAACCATAATTTTAGTCTTGATTCGATCTCAGCCGATAAGCAAGAAACCATAAAACAAGAATATGAAAAATTTATGAGCCCGGTGACCGGCGCGCACATTGACGGCCCTCCGTTTCTCGCGCTACTGATTAACGACCGTCCTGGTCTGCAAGTTGTCGCTGGCGAAGGCCAGTGGATGAATGCACCCGTAACATGCCGGACTGCTGAAGGTGACTACGAGGTGCCAGTGATCCCAGGTTCAGTCATCGTCAATACCGGTGGTGCGCTAATGCACTTAAGTGAAGGGCGTTACTCTGCAACGGTTCATCGGGTGAACACCACAATGATTCCCAAAGGAGAATCTCGCGTTTCAATGCCGTACTTTCTACTGCCGACAATGAACGGAGACCTGGTGCCTTTTGGAAAGCCTAAAGCCTCGGACAACGACAAGATTGGTTACAACGAAGGTCGTGATCGCGGTGCTAATTCAGCCGCTAACCTGATGCGAACCTATCCTAAGCTCAGACGTCGGTGGTGGGCCAAAGAGTTTGATGCGCTAAAGGCTGCCCACCAAAAAGAAGAGCAAAAAGAAACGGAAGCTGCCTTGAAGTTGGCGACGGAACGAGGTGAGCGGTTCAAACACAAGCAAAATAGTGAATAGGATGAAGTCGTTTGTGTGTAGGGTTTCTTACTCTCTTTATTTAAGTCCTCATGACAAAGGACTTACCGCTCCCGTTTAGAGTCAAACGCTGTTTTGGTATCGGGGCCATCGATGAAGCGATCTACTTTGCTATCTTTATTGGCTTCATTACGATTTTCTACAATCAAGCAATTGGGTCAATATTGGGGGCAATTCAACATCTTCGCCAAGGAAACAAGGTGAAATACGTGTTTATTGCCCAGCACAAGAAGACCTGGCCTGTTGACCCGATGTGTCGACTCCTGGGCGTTACCCGCGGTGGTTACTATGGGTATCAGCGGCGCGGAGGTGGCGGTATCGATTATTATCGCCAGGAATGACTGGAAGCTGTCCGAGACATCGCCAAAGCAACCCAGGACAGCTTCGGTAGCCGAAGAATGAAAGCGGCGCTCAGCGCGCTAAGTTACCCGGTGAGCCGGGAGAAGGCTCGAAAATTGATGAAAGAAGCTAATGTTCAGGTTAAGCCCCGAAAGAAATACAAAGTCACGACAAACAGTAATCACAAGCAACCTGTGTTTGAGAATGTACTGAATCGGCAATTTGATGTTGATCGGGCTGATCGGGTGTACGTTGGGGATATCACCTATCTCTGGGCCCAGGAGGGCTGGCTGTACCTTGCTGTTGTTATTGACCTGTATTCGAGAAAGGTGGTTGGCTGGAGTATGGGTTCACGGATGAAGGCTCAGCTGGTTCGCGATGCACTGAGGATGGCCATTTGGCCAAGGCGGCCCAAGGCTGGCTTGATTGTCCATTCCGATCGCGGCTCTCAATATGCCAGCAAAGGTTTCAGGCAGATTCTTAAGACCCATGGCTTCGTCGGGGGCATAAGTCGCAAAGGTGATTGCTGGGATAATGCGGTTGCAGAAAGTTTCTTTGGGAGTTTAAAGCAGGAGCGTGTTTACTGGCGTAATGACCAAACTAGGCTCGAAGCACAACAGGATGTGTTGAACTCCCTATCCATGTTTTACAACAGCCAACGGCTGCATTCATATCTGGGCTACATGAGTCCGAATCAATATGAGGCGGAGATGGTTGAATTGAAAAAAGCAGCTTAACTGGGTTGTAAAGAAATGCTGGACCACGTCACTGCGCCATGGTTCCGCAATCGCCTATAGCTGATGATATCTGGTGGTGGGCGCCCAGCCGAAATCGGTGCCGTTTGTAAGCATTCATCTGCCGATTCTAGCAAACTCGGCTACTTAACTTGCCGGTACCTTTTATATCGAAGACATGGGTAACACCGAGTCGTCAGGCAAACGGCGTGACTGATTATGCCGCATTCCTGGCGGCGGCCGCCTTATCCAGGTCATAAGTCACCTGGAGGTTCATCCAAAGTTTCGGCGATGTCCCTAAAGCGTCAGCAAGGTCTAATGCCGCCCCTGCTGTTACACCACGTTTCCCGCGGATAAGCTCATTGAGTCGCGCCTTGGTCCACCCTATTCTTCTCGCAAACTCAGCCTGACTCATACCCTGGGGCTCAAGGAATTCCTCGAGAAGCATCTCGCCAGGATGGAACGGGTTTTTAGGTTGCTTGTTCATTTCCTGTACCTCTATCTATGGTAATCCAATATCTGCACTTCTTGTGGCTGCCCGCCACTCCAACGGAAAACCAATCGCCATTGATCGTTGATCCGTATTGAATGAAATCCCTTCCAATTACATTTTAGAGTTTCCAGCCGATTACCAGGCGGAACTTTCAAATCTTTTAAGTCCGCTGCATCATGCAAATAGAGCAGTTTCCGCCTGGCGTTCCTCCGTAGTTCATTAGGAAACGATCTAGTCGACTTGCTCTTCCTGTCATAAAAGAGATCTTCTGCCACGGCATTTGCGAAGGACTCGATCATGTTGCTATGTTATCGGAACTCGATAACGCTGACAACAACGCCTTTCCTGGGGGAAAGCTGCGGGAGATTTGCGGGACTCACCCTGATTTGTTGTGCTCTGTAGTGCAAATAGCGCTGTGGATGTTCGAGTTTAAGTTAATAAAATCAGATAGTTAAGTTTATCCAGCAAAATTCATAATGCTGGGGTCGGTGGCCGAGACGTCGGACCGTCAAGTCCACCCGTAGCTACCATTTGTATTAATTAAATCAATGGTTTGCTGTACGAATAGAAAGCAAGCCTTCCTCTCTCAGATTATCTTGCTACCTATTTGCTACCTGACGACGTTAAAAGCATTATGCTTATGTAACTTTGCTGGCATGGATCAGCAACATGGGAGTAGAAATCAACCTCCATGATCATCCAACGTGTCAGTCAAATCGTTACCACTCAAGTCGCATCGCTTAAACAATCATTCTAATAGTCGAGTCTGATAGCAATCCATGGCATGTAAGTCTTTTAGGCCACTAAACCTCGTTTCGGCGGGTTTTTTTTATGAGTGGATGGCCTATGTCTGGTTAGCCAATGATCTACTGCCTTGCAGCCACATGGATCGGTGACAGCTGCGATCACCCGCAGCGTGCCGCCGCAACGGGGCAGACAGAAATATCGATATCAAATACACGGTTAATTGGAGAGAACGGGTTTTCCCTAAGTCACCACGTTGGGAGGATACTTTTGAAATCTCGAAAAAACACTGGTTAACGTGCCTATCCACAAAAGTACTTCGATTCGGTATAGACTCTAAGTCACTTGTCTAAATAATGCTCAGTTAAATATGAATAAATTCCTAATCATCCTCTGTCTCGTCTTTCTCGTTTCGTGTTCCCCAACAGAATTCACCTCTGACCAAATCGTGGAGAGAAAAGGGGTTTCCTATGAGCTCAATTCAACGACACCTTTTACTGGAGTTGTTGTGGATTACCACGAGAACGGTCAATTACAATTAAGCAGCAACTACAAAGACGGGAAACGGGACGGACTTGAGGAAATGTACTACGAGAATGGTCAATTGTCGGCGAAAACTAACTTCAAAGACGGGGTGCGAGGAGGACTTGCGCCGAGGTACGCAGAAAACGGTGAATTGTTAATTGCTCGTTGTTACGGTAATGGTATCAGTGTGAATATGTCCTACTGCGAGAAATAATCAATCACCTCCTTTGTTCAATCACCCCCTTTGTTCAATCACCCCCTTGTTAAAGAGGGGGGTGTGTAAACCATCGTTTGACTTCATTATTAAAAAGACAGGCAACGCCCTAATTCGCTACTCAGAGTTTTGATCGAAAAGCCCAGCTATAGCTACTATCCTCAGCACTAAAAAAGCACTTTCACCCTGACGATTCAACAAGGCGGCTAAGGGAAATGATGCAGGCAAATGAAGCTAAAGCCTGAAAAGGCTAATGAGTTAGAAGTGAACTAGTATCTTTTAGGGTGAGGCAACGCTTTTTGAGATAGTGTGATTATTAGATGAGGCAATACGAACGGTCAGAATAATTGTCGTTCAATATTCCAACCATGAGTCCCCTGGAACTGCTCCGCCTGTGGTATCTCGACGGCCGCAAAATGGCGCTGTGGAGCGACCGCAGCCGCCGCCGACTTCGGCTCGAGACCCAGGTAATCTCGCAGGTCTTGGCGTCGAACCTCCCACGCTCCTGCACCCATGTACGCGGCCACGGTGGCGTGAAGGGTACCTTGCGGCAGATCCAAAGGCGGATGCCGCAGGCGAAGTTTGTGGCTCGCTTTGATATTGCGGCGTACTACACGTCAATGCGCCACGACGTGATTGAAGCGCAGGTGGCGAAGACCGATCTCGACGCGGATCAACGGAGGCTCATCGCCGACTATCTGGCGCTCCCCGATTCCCAAGGCACGGGGGTTGGAATGGTCGCCAGCGGTGGGCTATCGCCGCTGCTTGGGGCGCTCTACTTAACCCCCCTCGACCGCCGCATGGATCGGCTGTGCAAAGGTAAGCATCTCGTGCACTACGTTCGTTACATGGACGACATTGTGTTGCTGGCCGGCACGCGCTGGGAGTTACGGCGAGCGATTGCGGCGCTGCACGAAGAAATCGCGGCGCTCGGCTTACGGCTGCACCGCATCAAGCGCTTTGTTGGGCGCACCTCTCATGGTTTTGATTTTCTCGGTTACCAGACCCGTGCGGGGGCGCGGCTTCGGCCTTCCTCCGAGGGACTGCGCCGCCTGCGTGTTCGTGCTCGCCGGCTTTATGAGCGAGAGGGCGACTGGCAACGCCTTCGGCAGTAAGTGTTGCGTTGGTGGCGTTGGCACCTTGGCGGCCTCGACGGAATGGTTCACTGGAAAGGAGGCGCGCAACGCACATGGCACCACGTTCTGACTCATCTCGGACTGAAGCGTCCGCCCGGATGAACGCACGGCTCCCGAGTTCCTCTGTGAGGGACCCGGGTGCCATGTACTCAGGCAAAAGCGTTAGGAGCCCCGGAAGGGCCCGAGTAGCCCGTCGGGGCTTAGTTTTCATAACACCTAATATCGGCGGTGTGTGCTATCTCGTTTGTTTTTTCTATCCGTCGTTAATTTAATGGCTCTAACCTTTTTATCCTGCCAGGGGTTTCTATCTTGCTTCCTAACTGGGGATTTCTCATCTGGGGGCACCACGTGAAGACGACGACGTCTTTATCTATTGAATCCCCAACAACTTCCGCATTGCCCGAGCCCACCCTCTTCCGCTAGCGTCAATAACCCGCTGGCGATGGTAATCGGAGCACAAGCTGTGTGATCCTTCCCGCGTGGCTTGATGCTCATTTGGAGTTGCGTCGATGATGGATAGGCATCGTCAGCCTGGTCATCATTGTAGCTCGGATTTATAGCTTGATATAATTCTAGCGCCGCAGTGCTTGCCGGCTCGAAGGCTAATACTACCCGCGTATCACTCGATTCCACGATGAAAGCGCCAACATCTACCCCACCGAGTTGGACCTTGGGATGTCTTCTCTTTTCGCCGAAACCTGATCCGTAGACGTCGATGACAGGTAAACGAAAGTCGGTGCTCTGATAGACGAAGGCCGAAGCAATACTGCATTCCGCTCTTTCATCATCGTCAGCAAGGGCAGGCATGCTCCCTAGGGCAGCAGAGAAGGTTACCGCAGCGAAGACACTGGTTAACTTGCAAAATTTCATAGTCATTTCCTTAAAGTTTTCATGAAAACAATCGAGGATAGAATTGCTGCACGATAGCGTTATCCGTTTATCAAATGTGCAAGCGTTGTGACGAGTGTGAAAACAATAGACCACTCTTCGGAGGAAAGGAACTACAACAAGGTTTTTCGAGCAAAAGTCTGAGTATCGAATTAGGCCGTTGCCTGCTTGTTGTATCGAAGAGTGTGGCCGTATGACTGCAGTGGCTGATATTGTTGTGTGCGTCTTCTCAAAAAAAGCTATCGCAGGCCTGGTTGCCAATCGAATTCTAAATCGATTGGATAGGAAGGCCTTGGTATGCGGGTCCATTCATGTCGTGAAAGGACTGGTGATGTTCTGCCGGGTGTATCAACCTCGATCATCCTTTCCGTGTCGAAATAGGCATTAAACACCGCGCGATAGTTTGATCGGCACTTCAATACTAAGGTGCGTATCGATGCGATTTCGATACCCATGCTTTCGATTAGTGCTGGGTCTGGCCAGACAATCGGTCTGCGGCTTGTGGCCAACACGATAATGCCGCCTAGGTCCAGCAAGCACATGGGACCCGCATTGACGAGCATGCCTTTGAGCGGTCCGGCTGTGATATTGAATTTGCCTGGGTGCAAATACTGAACGACAGCCTTTTCTGCGACAAACGTCGCATCGGCCCGCGCCCAAGTGTCGCCATGAAAAACCGCCGTGAAGGTTTTTCCTATGCCAATATCGGTTGCTAGCTCGACCAATGTCGGATCGAAAAAACTGCCGATGAATACGTCTTGCGCACCGGCTTGGTACAACGACTCCATTAGCCAAAGTGTGTTGCCGGGTCCGCCGGCACCGATGTTGTCGCCAAGGTCAGCTAACAGTATTGGTGGTGTTGAATGGTCGGTGCCAGATGTTACGGCGCTGGCAACCGCCTTATGAATGGGAACCAAATCCCACAGAAAACGCTCCTTTATTGCCCACGCCATTTCTGCCAGTTCTAAGCATAGTGTCTGAGCAGCCGCTGGGTTGTTCCGCGACGTCACAATGACATGTAAACCGTTGTCCGCCGTGTCGCTATATGCAAAGCCAGCAACAACGGAGACATTCAAGATTTCTTGGTTAATCTTGCTTTGACCGTAATCAATTAGATCGCCATAAGGACCATTGTCGGTGAGTAGACTCACGTTCGGTGGCACAATGGGTACGCGAATATTGCGCACGATAGGGTGCATGCCGGCGAGCATTTCTAACAGTATGTCTGCTGCCTCTTTGCCGCATTCAAACTGGTCGACGTGGGGATCTGTTCGGTAGGAGACAATGACGCTTGCGTTATCGACCATGCGTTGCGAGATATTGGCATGTAGATCAATGGTCGTGATGATTGGTATGCTTGCGCCAACCACATCTCTGACCGTTGCATAGAGCAGGCCGTCAGGGTCGCTCTGTTCAGTTGTGGTCATTGCTCCGTGGTTGAGGATGTAGATGCCATCGAGCGGCAGTTGGCTGGTTAACGTTACTTTTACTTTTTCGATTTCTTCACAAATAAAAGTATCGTCAGCGGGTCCGCCCGCGCCGCCAATGATCATTGAAATCGGCACGGCTTGCCAAGCACCAGCGGCATCCATCTGCGCGAAGAATCCTTGTCCTTCCTTCAGCAGTTTAGGTGAAAGGGACCGTGCATCGTCGATAATATTGCCGCCATAGGTCTTGTGAAAATTTTCTCTTGAGACCACCGTCGCATAGCGATTACTCTCGAGGAACATGCCTACAATTGCGATTCTCTGTTGTGTCATACCGGCTCGTGTTGTCGATTTACCGTCAGCGAAGCGGGGTGCTCAAATAACGTTTAGTCGGGGATAGGAATTATAACAGGGCTTTTCGAGCAAAAGTCTGAGTATCGAACCAGCGTTTCATTCAGGACGACTTTTACCCTGACGATTCAACAATCAGGGTTATCCATACCCTTGCAATCAAGCACCATTACAGCGTCTTGCCTCAACCGCACCTCGTCACTTGATAAAACCCTAGTCACCGCACGAACAAGCTCACAGGGCTTCTCAGCGGCCATCTGCGTGAGTATGTTCTTGCCCTCTCTCTCCCAAAGCTCTGCGAGGTCGTAGATGAACTGGTCAGCCAGGCTTTGCTTTGAACCTTTCGGTCTGCCAGCACCCGGTAAGCCCTCATGCCCAGGTAGAAACCTGCCTTGCACGTCTCTATCACTCATCCAATAATCTCCAGTTAATAATCGTTGTTTGCGTAAAAACGCTACTACCCTATGTTAAATTAATACAGTGCATAGCTATCGGTCTCGTTTCGAGTAAATCTGTTAGATCCTAGTTTAAATCGGTTCACCTGAAATTTCTGGCAGCCACATCTCACAGCAATGTCTATCCGCAGATTGATGCCCGACTATTTACTGACGCTGGTTTATCGATTTCTCATGCTCTCAAAACGTCCTTTTTTAACGTACCCAGCGGATCTCTTTTTCCGTTAAATTCAGCCAAGGTGCTTGGCGCTTCCATTCACTTTCCCAATCACCTTTAAAGAAAATTCCAAGGTGATGTGGATCAACGTGATTGGCCCTTACATTAATGTGTAGGCAATCAGCTACACACATGTATGTATAAATATTTGTCGCCTCAAGGTGATTGAGAATGGTTCCGAGCCAACGACTTAGAAAACGGGAGTTTCAACATCGATAATGCTGGGGTCGGGGGCCGAGACGTCGGACCGTCAAGTCCACCCGTAGCGACCAACTTCATGGCTTGCGCGAAGCGCAAACATGAAGGGCGGCAGCCAGTTCGCGAAGCGAAATGGCGAGAGCCGGTCTTCCGGCTCTACCCACTTAACGGGGGATGGACATTCCTAAACACGATTGACTAACCCATGCCAGCCACAGTGCGTTAACTCTGAATCAACCGCAATAACGCTGCCCTCGTCTCCCACAACCAGGGATAGTATCGCTGTGTCATAGACACCAGCAGGCGCGCGTTTCAGCCTACTCAACCAACGGCGAGAACAGCGCCTGCAAATCATCTGATGTAATGTCTAACTCCTCACCACCTTCACTATCGTCATACACGCCATCGGCAAGCAACTGCTTGCGCGCCTGCATCTCAAGAATCTTTTCTTCCAACGTGTTCTCCGTAATGAGCTTGTACACGAACACAGGTTTATGCTGACCAATTCGGTGGGCGCGGTCCGTTGCCTGTCGCTCTACTGCTGGGTTCCACCAGGGATCGTAGTGAATAACCGTATCAGCTTCAGTAAGATTTAATCCCAATCCACCTGCCTTGAGACTAATCAGGAACACATCAGCTTCGCCCTGACGAAATTTTTCAATCGCTGCATCTCGATTTCGGGTCTGCCCGGTTAGCTTGGTGTAATTGATCTGGTTCAGGTTGAGCTCTTCTTCGATAAGACCCAGCATTGTTGTGAACTGAGAGAAGATAAGTATGCGTCGACCCTCCTCCAGCATTTCTGGTAAGAGGCTCATTAATAAATCTGTCTTAGCGGAAGACGTGACAGATGCCGCCTGTTTCAATTTCAACAGTTTGGGGTGGCAGCATGTCTGGCGGAGTTTCAACAAGGCATCCAGAATCGTAATGTGGCTTCTCGCCAACCCCTGCGCTTTGATTGCCTCACGAACCTTTTTCTCCATCGATAATCGAATACTTTCGTAGAGCGCTGCCTGATCACCCTCCAGTGGTATGGATCGAATGATCTCGGTTTTGTCCGGCAATTCCGTTAACACGTCATTTTTTCGACGTCGCAGCATAAACGGTGCAATCCGCTTGGCGAGTCTTTGCTGTCGTTCCACATCGCCATGTTTTTCTATGGGTGTACGGAATTGGCTAGTGAAGGCTTTACTATCACCTAAAAATCCTGGCATCAAGAAATCAAACAACGCCCAGAGTTCACCCAAATGGTTTTCCATCGGTGTACCAGTCAGGCAAAGGCGATGACGAGCTGAAATTTGTCTGACAACCCGCCCCATTTTTGTTTTGGGATTTTTGATTGTTTGTGCTTCATCAAGAATGACGTAGTGAAAATCATAGCCCAATATCGTTGCCTGATCCCTGACCAGCAGCGGGTATGTCGTTAGCACAACATCATAATTTTCGATGTCTGAAAAATGGCGCTGTCGGTCCGGCCCCTGCAGGACAAGAACACTGAGGTTTGGTGTAAATTGATTAGCTTCACGCCGCCAGTTGCTCATTAAACTGGTGGGCGCAATGACTAGGCACGGGCGGTCCAATCGGTTTTCTTGTTTTTCGATCTGCAGATGTACCAGTGTTTGCAGCGTCTTACCCAAGCCCATGTCATCTGCCAATATGCCGTTAAACCCAAAACCTTGAAGAAATTGCAGCCAGTTCACGCCCTGTTTTTGATAGTCGCGCAACTCGGCTTTGACCGAGCGGGGTATCGATACTTTTTTTATACCGCTAAAATCGGCAAGCTGTTGGCCGAGATTGCGCATTACTTCACCGCCGCGCCAATGAATATCTCCACCGAGCGTGGCGTCCAGATCAGCCAACCGCAATGCATCGAAGTGTCCCAAGCGTAGATGGTTGGCATTCTGTAAGACCACCGATGACTCGACGTCGTATAACTCATACAAAATCTTACAAATAGGCGAGACCTTTTCTGCCGGTAACTCTATGTACTGGCCATCGGTGGCTTGCACAATGACGACTGAGGGTAAGTCGTTTAGGTCATAGTGATACAACACCTGAGTGATTAACGGCAGCAGCGGTTGTTTCTTACCTCCTATCTCCAGGTCGAAGCGCAATTCGAACCAACTGCTATCAGACTCTATATTTGCTTCCCATGTATCTGGCGAGACGAATGACAAATTGAAATCATCGGCAAGCTCAATGATCCAGCCTGAACGCTCGAGAACTGGCACTGCATCGTTAAGAAAAACCCGCCAATGCTCAACGGCATCAATATCTTTTTGGTTCCTTTTAACGCGCCAGTAGCTGCCAGCTTTACCCTCAACTTCGGTGGCCTCGAAACCAGCGTCTCGTAACAGTTGCAAGTATTCAGTTTCTGTATCAGAGATTCTCTCGATACTAATAATGCCAGTGTCCGAGCTGATGTTGGAAACAGGTGTCTGGGGTAGCGCCGGGATCACATAACCAGCGTAGCTAAACCGCAAGCACATCTCATAGGGTAGACCCTGCACACTGGAAGCTACCTGTTTCTGCATGCGCAAGTGAGGCGTCGGTGGTTCATTTGATATGACCTTCGTGTCAACTTCCACCGGCAATGGAATCGGCAAACCCGGTAGCGACAACACAAGGTTACGGCTAAATTCCAAAGCGTCCGAATTGGACAACCTTGGCGCGGAGAGCATCAACTCCCATTGGCGTTCATTAAAGTCAGCGCCTTCGATCTCGCCCACCGTGCTCATATGCGTATCCAGGTACAATGGCGGGCTGGTGTTTAAGACCCGGGCGGCAGGCTGGACCTGAATATCCAAATGTTTGTTCTTGTTGCCAACCTCAACCCAGCTGACTTGCAGAGGCCGTGGTTGCCCATAGAGGAGCGGCGGATTGCTAGTCGTTTCCCAAAAACAACGCCCGGAGTTGACCATCTGAGCGATACATTGCCTGCCGATCTCACCGACGAGCTGATATTGAGGTTCGTTGTAGTAGGGTTGTTTGTTCGCCGCTGCAAGAAAACTCAATATTTTCTCATCCGATGCATTTAGGGCCGAACGAGAAATGTCATACGTCCCCCAACCGGGCCTGGGCACTTTCTTACCTTTGGTAAAGCCACCTTTCTTTTTTGGCTTTGTGAACACCGGTTGTACGGTAAGCGCGTTGGATTGTTCCAGCGGCTGTAACAAATAGGCAATAAACTCTTCAGTTGACGAATTCTGAAGAGGATCTTCTTCGTCAACACCTGCCTCGATAAGCCGATGTAGCCAGTCCATGTTCTTGTCGGTATCAACCTTGGCCATTGGACCGTATTCTTTGAAATAAAAACACGCTGCGGCCACGTGCTTGCAGTTGAACCCGACAGGGCAAGTACACTCCCCGTTGATGTTCGCGCCACTGCGACCAGCGACGTCGATAGCAATTTCCTGTTGGTAGCTGAACGAACGACTCCCCGTAACTTCTGCACGCAAAATCAGCAAATCTTCGTCTATGATTTCTGTGGTGAGCTGCGTCACCTTGCCCCGATAAAAGTAGTCAACACCACGTTGATACCCAGCGGCGCCCACTTCGTCTATTACATCTTGAATCGAGAAATCAATCATATCTGGGTAAATAGTGGCTGAATCGCAATTATATACGAGGCACGAGGATCAGGAGAATCAACGTAACCGGAACGTACTAAATCTTCCAGGGTTGGGTAAGAATGTTGCTCTCTATAGCAAAGGGGCCCCCTCCAATTTGAGAAACCGCTTGTCACTGTCCAACCACCCTACGAACCATGTCGATAGCGCGAAAACGCGTCATATTCGATCTAAAGATGTTGTATAACATTATAAAGTCCAGCACCGGGTGGATTAGCGTAAAGCTCACTTTGATCTTGCAACTGCAATACTTACCGAACGCCTCGACCATTGCCAAGATGCGTTCCCGCAAGGGCCGCTTGGATCTTGATGCAGATCTGGACCCGCGACAAAGCCAAATTCAGGTATCGCCAAATTAACTTTCTGATCAGCGAATTTCTACCCAAATCTGCACTTAAACCATCGTTGCAGTTTTCCAAGACGCAAAGGATCGCGATCTAAGGTATCCATATGTTTCAGCCGATACCAAATGGCGAGTTAAATTGAACAATTTGTAGCCAGCCGCACGTACTTCCAGCAATCTTTGAGTTTGTTTCACAGATTTGAATGCCGAGACGTCGGACCGTCAAGTCCACCTGTAGCTACCAACTTCACTGGGGTCCTGCCCGGGGACATCCTTTACAGTTGATACCGGGTACATGGTTTACAGTTCTCCTGTAACAGTTGGTAAAAATGGATTCGTTGTTGGTTCCACACGATCAACTTCATCGTCGTAAAAACCCAGATCATAATCCATAAAACTAACCAGCCAGGTGCTTTCCGCGACTTCGCGGACACCCGCAATTTCACCAGCAAAGACTTTACTGAGGCCGATCTTACGTCTACCCAGACAGATTCGTCCACACCGCGTCACTCGTACCGTTCTATCGTGGAACGGATATTCAGGTTCATCAAGTATCCGATATTCTTTCGATGAAGGTGTATACACACTACCAGGATATTTGCCGCCAAGTACCTGATGCGGCCTGACTACGGCGGCTGAACATAGCTTTCAGCAGCTCGGCCTTGCGGCGACCTGGGGGTGTCATTGTACAGCACGTATTTTTACGGGTTTTTATCAGGACCCCAAACTGTATCGACAACAGGTCGCCTGCAGGGACACGGGGGTTTTCAATGCTTCAATGAAGCCTCCGAAAACATCAATACTTGCCTTAAGCTATTGATAAATGGTCGTTGGTCTCGTCTTTCGGTGGATGCAGTCGTACAGCGATTGTTGCATAGGCATTCACTCACCTGGGCAGCAAGAGAAGCAACACTGGAAAGTGATAGTGAACAGAGAAGGGATTACATTGCAGCATTGCAATCGGCAGACAGGTACGACCTCAGGCTGCTAATGAATACATACGCGAACTGAATCCCAAAGTTGAATAGAAACCAGGGTTACCTACGACAATCTGGTTATAGAATTGCAGGCTGCCGGTGGCGAGTCAACCTGACCCGGTTTCATCCATACGGACGATGTCGCCTAAAGGGGTGGCAGCTAAACGGCTAGGACCAGGATACTTTTCTCAGGGTGGGAAAAGCGTGTTTATTCTTCCTAACCGCTTGCCAGTACCGTTTTTACTATGCTCCTCCGCTGCAGGTGTCGTGGGTCTGGGGGGACTGTTAGAATTCGATATCTGACTGCGGATAACCAGCTTCGCGTTGATGTCGAATTGTCAAAATCACAACAACATCTAAAACGGAATCGTAGTGATAGAGCGCCACGTAGCCTGTTCGCCCTCTTGAAATTACAAGCTCGAAAATATCTGAATCAACGATTCTGCCGACGAGCGGATGATCGCTCAGAATGTCAACTGCATTGATTATTAGCTCAGTGGTTTCCAGAGCCGCTGACTCATCGACCTCAAGGAGAAACTCAGTTAGCCGCTCAAAGTCGCTGAGCGCTTGTTCTGAGTAAATCAGTCTCGCCACAGACTATCTTCCTGGGGTCTCTTAACTTGCTTGTTTCTTACACGACTTCGGATGTATTGATGGACCTCGTCTGCAGCATAACCCTTGCCGGATTTTAGAGTTTTCGTCAGTGCCTTTTTCGCAGCAGTGATCATCCTCATCCGCGCTTCCTCAGCTTCCGTGGCTTTTTCTATCGCACCTAGCAGAAACGCATGGGTACTTATGCCCCTTTTCTTTGCAAGTGCAACAGCGCGATCTTTCAGTTTTTGTGGCAGTTTCAGTGAGGTTGTTGACATATTATAGAACTCACACTTGGTGTTACTATGGTAACACCCAAAGCGGCAATTGCAATTAATCGGGTGTGGTGAATTCGCCCACCGGCTTCTCTGCCAGCCGTTGTACGGGTTTTCACCGAGAAGCTGAGCGAATCGCGGTTCACGAGCAGTTAGTATGGATGAGCCCAACGCCTTAGAACGCTTGCACATCCCGCCTACCAACCTCGGAGTCTTCAAGGGCTAACCGCAACCGCCCACTTTCAGGAAGCGACTTCCTCCAGGATGTCTGGATCAGTCTATGCGATCTTTAGGAGTGTCTTGGCTGCGCCGCGCGGAGAGCGTCTTCCTTGTTCCCAGTCTTGAACTGCATCAATAGAAACATTGAGGAGTTCCGCGAACCGCCGTTGGGTCAGGTTTGCAGATTTTCTGGCAGAAATCGCCAGGAGTTGCTCTTCTGGGTAAACCCGCCCCTTCTTGCCTTTTTTCATTTGCTGGACTGCTTTGAGCAGTTCAGCACCTTCGTTGCTCATTTTGGATTTGTTAGCCACGCTCAATCGCCTCCTTGATTAGTTTGAGCTCATGTCCAGGAATGGTGGATCTTTCGTTCTTCGCATACAGGGTGAGGAGCCAGACTTCTTCCTCTTCGAGCATGCTGTAGTAAATTACTCTCACACCACCACTTTTACCGGCACCAGATCTAGCCCACCTAACCTTCCGGACCCTACCAGAACCTCGAACGACAGAACCCGCGGTTGGGTTTCTGGAGATGAAAACTGCAAAGTCTTCTCTTTCGCTGTCTGATAGAAGTGCTTCGGTTTTTCTGGAATAGACCGGCGTTTCGATTACGGTGAACGCTGATTGAGTGCACGGCATTGCCGCACTTTAAGCAACAGATCTGTACTGGGAATTTGTACCTGTGCCGTGCCCAATTGACTTTAATTGACGCAAAATGCGGTGATGAACGGAATGCGTTCAGGCTTTGTGAATCAATTAGTTACAGATGAGGGAAGAAGAGGTCGATTAACGTCAATCATCGATTTTACATTCATAATGCTGGGGTCGGTGGCCGATGCGTCACTCGGCCTGCCATTGCGGAGCGACGACTGTCACTGGCGAACAACGGTAATGTCGTCATTGCCTTGAAGACGCCCTACAACGATGGCACTACTCACGTAGTACTCAGCCCAATGGAATTCATGGGGCGCTTGGCGGCACTGGTGCCCAGACCGCGGGTGAACCTAACTCGCTTTCACGGGGTGTTCTCTCGGGGCGGCCTTCCGCCCAACAGCAAACTGCGTGAATACGTCGTTCCACAAAAGCCAATAGAAGAGCAGGAAAACCCGAAACCAAAGGCCTACTCGAGACCGGGCCGCGTTCGGATGGGCCCAGCGTCTCAAGCGCGTTCTTGGTATTGATGGGGCCGCTGTCGGATAGAGAAGTGTGAAAAGTGTGGCGGGCCTGCGGAACGCCGCCCGGTCGGATCATTGCATCGATTGAAGAGCGAGGCGTCGCACCGTCCTGATGTCATCCAGAAGATATTGAAGCACCTAGGGCTGGATCAGCCGGACTGGGCGTCCCCGTCGATACACCTATCCGCTCACCGCCATCAGTGCTGACTGACCATTCAATGACACTATTTTGAATTCAAGAGCATCGAGACACGCCGGTGACTGTCGCGTTCGGCCGGGGTCTGGATTCGATGCCTGAATCGCCACATTTATCACCGATCAACGCACGTTTAAATCAGCCCAAATGGAGGGTAGGCAACCCGTAGAGGTGGGAGTACTTTTCTTAAAGTGGAAAAAGGGTGGTTATTCGTCCTAACCACCCCCACTGGACGCTAGTCCCAATATGGGACTATAATTGCCAGATGAGAATCATTGCCTTGTCAACACTCAAAGCATTCTGGGCAGAAAATCCTCGATACATGGACGCGAAAGATCCTACCTTGGCCTGGTACCGACATACACTGAAAGCAGATTGGGCAGCCCCCACGGAGGTGAAGCAGGATTTTGGCAATGCAAGCATTCTCAAAGACGGGCGCGTAGTGTTCAACATTGCAGGCAACAAGTACCGGTTGGTGGTGTGGATCAACTATGACTACGCAGTGGTCTATGTCCGTTTTATTGGCACCCACAAGCAGTACGACGAAATTGATGTACAAACTATTTAGCAAG
>Ga0206131_10003180_pt1 | contig 19158 bp, 18 predicted proteins | sample Helgoland_Spring_FD_148636 | JGI IMG/M metagenome (GOLD analysis project Ga0206131, IMG submission 148636) | Pelagic subsurface seawater microbial communities from Kabeltonne, Helgoland, North Sea - Helgoland_Spring_Bloom_20160517_1 | ecosystem: Environmental > Aquatic > Marine > Epipelagic ...
ACCACAGTCACAACTGTATGATTTGATGTTATTTGATGTTAATTCAGTTCCACAATGGTTCCGTTTGTGTATTGCAGTTTCTAAGTGTCTATTATAATCGCCTTTCTTACTGCATTTAAATATACAAATGTCACATTCAAACTTTTTGATGCCTTTTGATGTTTGGGTATGTTCCATTTTGTTCCTAAACTTGGAACAGAAATAAAACATCAAAATAAAACGCAATATAATTTAAAAAAAATTATGCAAACAAAAAATATCAAAAAAAATAGAATTTACTGCATTATGCTTTGAACCAGTTTTTCTGAAAAAGTGGTTGAAAAAGTATTCTCAGAAAAATGAAAATTGGACAATTATTTATGTCCACTTTTCAGAAAATCATAGAAGAATCCAAAATCATGTTTTATGAGAATTCTATTATTCTCATAAAAATTGAAATACGTTAAAAAGAACGATGTTTATTATAAACCCGATAGATACGATGCAATCAAACACACCAACAATTCGTTCCGTAAAACCATCATTTGGTGGACCGGGTTCTGCTTTCGAACCAGTAGTAATAAATCAAGACGAGTCAAACACACATTTAATTAAATCGCGAAACGATAGAAAGAGTGCATTTGTCTATGTTCGTAGTCTGTTTCGCGCGAATAGCAAGATATGTTGTGTTGTTAATTGACAGACTTTAAGTATGTATCACATCTATTGAAAAGCGAAACAACTCCATCTGGATCCGAATCATTTATAAACTCACTTGGTCTGAGTTCCATATTTTCCTTGAACCAACATAAAATTGCGGGGATACCATTTACGATCCGCTTGGTTTTAAGAGTGGCATATACTTCAAAACTATCATCAATATCAATTTCTATGATATTAACGGAATGTCCCCACATATTCACCAAACCCACCATTTTTTCATTAGCAACATCCTTGATCTTCTTACAAGGACCACACCAGGATGCGCCCATCTTTACAACCAATAATCCAGGGTTCTCATTAATTAATGTCTGTAGACCAGAAATGCCATCAATCTCACCTTCAAACATTGCCGTATTTCTATAAAGAGTGTATAATATTTATATTGTTTCGTCATTATTAAATTAAAAAAATAGGAGAATATACATATATATATATGTCAGGTTCTCAACATAACTTAGATATCAGTAAATATAGTTTTGATGAAGTGCTTGGATTGTTCAGCATGGATTATAACATGAATGCGGAGGATATGAAACGTGCGAAGAAAAAGGTCCTCATGTCGCACCCCGATAAATCACGTTTAGACCCTCAGTATTTTTTATTCTATAAAAAGGCATATGAATTCGTGGTTAATTATTATAACGAAAAGATTAAACATGAAGAACGGAGCGATAGGAAAAGCACAGCATATACACCTTTAGAGAACCAGGACGTGGGTCAAGAGCAAATTTCTGGAGTTATAGGAAAAATGAAAAAGAATGATTTCAATACGACATTTAATGATTTATTCGAAACAAACATGGCAGTAAAACCCGACGAAAGTCGCAATGATTGGTTTCGCAGTGGAGACGCTCAATACTCTAATATTTCTAATGTGACAAAAGATAGTATGAGTAAGGCGTTCAATCAGGTCAAGCAACAACAAGGTTCTCTGGTTCGTCATACTGGGGTTCAAATGCTGAACAGTGTTGGTGGAACAAATTTATATGGTAATGCGGACGATGTTTATGCGACGTCAGACCCGTTCAGTAAATTAAAATACGACGACTTAAGAAAAGTGCATAAAGACCAGACAGTGCTGACGGTTAGTGAAAGCGACTTTGATAATATAAAGAAATACAAGTCGTTAGACCACCTCACGCAAGAACGAGGGCGTCAAGATACATCTCCATTATCATCACAAGAATCCGAAGGTATAATTAGTCGTCAGCAAAGAGAACACGAACAAATGATAATACGAAAACAACATGAATCAAATATCAGATCATTGGAATACGAGAAAAAAAATAAAAATGTAATCGGTAGGTTCCTACAATTACAAAGATAGAGTTTCTTCATTATTTGACTGGTGTATAATAGTGGGTTTTGTAAGTTGAGAACGCATGACATTAATTTCGCGTTCTAAAGCGTCAGTTCTATGAAGCAATGTTTCAATCTGTTTTTTTAATTCATCTACATCAATATTTTCGGTCTGAATAGACATATCCTTTATTTCTACCTGGGCGTGAACCGGATTCACACTCTTACTCATCAATTCAATTGGTGGTTTCGGCATTTCCAATTCGCGTTCTTTCAATTGCTGCTGAATAAGTTCATCCATATTTTGTATCTTCTCGTCATCAATTTTTTCTTTAAAATCTGGTTCCTGTGGAACATTACGTTTATGCATATTATTATAATCATTCTGTAGAGTATCATAATTACTCTGGTATGATACAGATTGTGGTTCTAATCTATCATTGATTGGTTCGTTTAAAACGGGTTCTCTTCGCCCTTTCAAATTAAGAATCATAAATCTTAATGTGGATTTATTAAGTTCCAATAATTCGTTGTTACTCGGGTTCTTATTCGCATTTTCACTATAAAAATTACCAATAATTTCGCGAAACCAAATAGGTTGTTGTTCTTGTGTAAGAACTTGGTCAAAAAGTGCGTTTTTCTTTATAGTTCTCCATAACATTTCTTGGTTTGAAGCGGTAATATAAGAAGACATTTGTTATACATAAATACTATACGTTTAATATAGTATTTATCCTTAATATATTACATATTTTTGTTACACGCCTTCAAAATTTCACCGGATGTTCTTAATCCAGACAATATAGCGGCTTCTACAGTTTCAGTATCATCTTTGGATGTATCAACCCCACCGAAATGAATTCTACCAAATGGTTGTCCCATTATAGATAGGTCTTCCATAGTTCCCTTTTTCGTAGGATGTGCGTATGGACCACCCAAAGTATATTTATCTTGAGACCAACGTGTAATATAAATAGAATCCGGCTCAGGAATATCGTTTCCAAACATTTTTCTCAATATGTTCATGGATATTTTTTTTAAATCACTGGTGCTTTTTTTAGCATACTCTATATCGGGACCAGATATATTGGTATAAAGTATTTTTTGATTTTCTGCTTTTAATAGAATATTATACCATTGTGTGCAAAGTCCTCTATGTTCTTCGGCAGCATATTGAAAGACCTCCACATTTTTATCCCAAAATACACGTGGAAATTTTAAAAAGATTTTCTCGTGATTTCCTGAATCTAAATTACGTAATGCCTTTTTTTTATCGTTAGGTAGAACAGGTTTGAATTCAACCAAACCTGCCTGTAATACACCAGTAGGTAATGTAGATATAGCATATTCACACGTGTATGTTTTACGGTTCGTCGTTATAATAACGTTTTTTTTTGATTGTTCTATTTTTTTTACGATTGAATTTAATTTGATTGGTACGTCTTCCGTCATACAGTCCAATAATTTACCAAATCCATCTTTATTGAACTGACCGTTTGGTTCCCATCCATCAAACTCCTTGGCAAGCATTACGTCAGAATTCATAGAGCAATGCTCAAATGCCCTAGTTATTAATGCATTCGTCAGGCCGATGTCATAGTTATATTTTTTTGCGATTAATGTTACAACCTCTGTTACAGTTAATGTTGGATTTTGCATACCGTATTTCTTTATATTTTTAGGTAGAGCCATTAAAATTTTTGTAAACTTATCATTATCGGTTTTTGAAAGTTTACCTTGGGTTGTATAAACATCCATACTTTCATTACTCTCTAACGAATCGTCTTTGAGATACTTAACATTATACATATCGAGTAATCCTTGGAGGATATGGTTATCACCTTTATAGTGCAACCAAGAAGCACCTAAATGTATATCCCCCATTTCTTTTGTTACTATATCATGAACTCGTCCACCAATCCGGTTTCTTGCTTCTAATATCAAGACACGTTTTCCATTTATCATTAAGTTTTTAGCAGCAGATATACCTGCTGCTCCTGCACCAATTATAATAACATCATAATCGCACATATATATATATATCACCATATTTATCAATCATAAAAATTTATTCATTGAGTCGTGACTCCTTTATCCAGTATTTTTTTTTCACCGACCATTTTACCATCATTGCTCTCGGTAAAAACAATATTTAATGCATCGTAATCTACATACGATGGCATAACATTAGACAGCGGCGGTATATTAATACCTTTAATACCGTCTATCATATTACCATATTTTTCGCCAATTTTGTTTGTTATATCACCTATGCCAATTTTAGGTAAAAATGTAGGTACATTACCTATCCTATAAGCAATCATAGGATCTGGTTTCATTGCACGCCTTAACTCCTTTTCTAAATCGTAGTAATACTGTAACCACTTAGTAGATTTTTGTATATTATTATTAAAAGTATCTATTATCTCCTGGTCTAACTTGGTGAGTTTTGCTGTGTTAGATTTATTAAATATACCATCAAGTTGTGCATTAATATTATTCTTGTTATTTAATTCAACGATAAATTTGTGAACATTATTATAAAACCCGTCGATTATCTTTCCATTGGTGCTATTTAATGATTTTATTATCTCCTGGTCTAACTTGGTGAGTTTTGCTTTGTTTGAATCGTTAAATATACCATCAAGTTGTGCATTAATATTATTAGTTTTATTTAATTCATCAATAAATTTATGAACATCATTATAAAACCAGTCATTTATCGTAGTATTGACACTATTTAATGATTTTATTATATCCTGGTCTAACGTGGTGAGTTTTGCTTTGTTTGAATCGTTAAATATACCATCAAGTTGTGCATTAATATTATTAGTTTTATTTAATTCATCAATAAATTTATGAACATCATTATAAAACCAGTCATTTATCGTAGCATTGACACCATTTAATGATTTTATTATCTTATTGTCTAACGTGGCGTGTTTTGCTTTGTTTGAATCGTTAAATATATCATCATGTTGTGCATTAATATCATTCGTGTTATTTAAATCATTGGTAAATTTACGTACATCATTATAAAACCAGTCATTTATCGTAGTATTGACACTATTTAATGATTTTATTATCTCATTGTCTAACGTGGCGTGTTTTGCTTTGTTTGAATCGTTAAATATACCATCATGTTGTGCATTAATATTATTAGTGTTATTTAAATTATTGGTAAATTTGTGAACATCATTATAAAAATTACCAATGTTATTTAAGCGTTTCATATCCATAACTAGTTCATTGTTGGTAGTTTTTAAATACTTCATAATGTTAAAAACTCGCTTTTGATTAGGTAACATTGAATCTTGATTAGGTAACATTGAATCTTGATTAGGTGACATTAAACTATTATCGGGGCTTACGTTATTACTCATAGTATATTTATCTATATACTATTAAGATTAAAAACCGTCTATTTTTTTATAATTGTGGAATATAACTAAAAGTTCCATTATCATAAATAGTTGCATTAAACGTGCTATTATAACCTTCAACATAAATCTGGTCCCCGTTCATTATTGAATCGCACCCATATTCTGAAGTGCAACTCTTACCCTTTACACTAACAGGTAATTTAGTATTCACCATACCAGTGTTTGAGATGGTATAGTATTGCCATTTATCACGACCCGCCATATGTCTGCGTCCCATTAAAGGTAATATGAGGGTTTCCTGACCACTATTGGTTAAAATACCAACTTGTGAATAACTACTAGTTACACCACGCGTTTCTATATTTACCGGTACCTGTATGGGTGGTGGGACGCCGCGTATATCACCGGAATCGCTACGGAAATATAACCCATCATTTTTCAACGGGGGTGCATAAGGGTCATTGAATGTATCACCACGAGTAGCAACACTTACGAGATTCGGTTGCTGAACGATAAGTGTTTTGGTTCGCTGTTTTCTCGGTTGTGTTTGGCGCGCGTATTGATTATAAAATATAGTAGATAGAAGAATAAAAATAGCGACTAAAACAAATAAAGTCATATTTTCAATACAAATAACACCTGGAGCGCATTTTCTGGGCATATGATTATATAATACAGATATATATAATCATAAAATCACGAATAGTATTTCGGGAACGGGTCTATTCCACCAATTTTAAAGCAACCCTTATATATTTTAAAATCCGGGTTTATGGTGTCTATTCCCTTTATCATCCACCTAACTACATTGGTGTTTTCATATAAACTCTTCCTGAACTGACCTTTAATTTTAATATCGTTAATAAATGGATATCCCAGCGCTTTCCCAATATAAACAGAAGGTTGTAAAACAATGTTAAGTAGTACATCAATAACGATATACTGTAAAAATCTCATAAATGAATCCAGAATCCAGAATCCAAAACATTTAGGTGTCCTGAAAAAATACTTGGTAAGCATAATAAATGTTTTAGAACACCACTCGAATACAAGTTGTAAAAATAGCGCGAAACATAAGATTTCTTTTATAAAATCCTCAATACTCATTATCGGTTTGAGAATCGCATTTTTCATTACGTTAATTGGTTTCATAAAAGTATTTTTTACACCTTTGGTAATCTTCTTTTTAATTTTACCGAACCATCCACCCTCTTTAAAACCTTCCTCTTGCTTTGATTTACCTTTATTTTTACGAGGCATAATATAATTATCTATAATATTAAAATATTAAAATATTACACCTTTTCTCATTTAAAACGCCCATTTTATATGAGAACTTATAAATAATTCTTCTTGATTTTTCGTGTATTGTTTTTCTTGGATACATATTTTTCTGGTCTTTCGTAAGCACCCTTAATTATGTTTCTGTATTTTTCCTTTGGAATATTTCTTATGGTCTTGGTTATATTTTCTTTCAATTCTGGGTATGTTAATCCGTCTAATTTTTGTAATCGTGATTTCAACATACTAAAATAATTTTCTATTGAATTGGTAAAATGTTGATAAGGAACAGCATATAATAAATGGTTGTCTTTGTTTATTACTTCTTTTACCTTTGGATTTCTATGACTACTCGCATTATCTAAAATAATTAATTTATTCTTGAATTTGTTTGTTATTTTTGCTTCTAAAAACTCTACCATTCTATCCGCATTTATTCCACTTTTTTCATATAAATCCCAACCAACTACACCATTTACCGAAATAGCAAATATACCTGTATATTTTTTGAATACTTCTTGTGATTGTGTTTTTATTACACATCGTTTCCCCTTTTCACTATAACAATGGTTTCTTTTTTGTAATGATTTTACAGATGTTTCATCTATACAAATAATATCCTCTATTTTGTATTTTTTCACTTCATCGTAAAACTCTTTTATGCTTTTATTTATATCAATATCCTTACCGAACCGCTTTACTGGTTCGTGTCTTATTCTCGTCATTTTCAAAGTAATATTATTATCGTGTATAATACGACTTATATGAGATTTATTCAAATCCAAATTTGGATATTTATTTTTCAATAAATATAATAAATCTTCAATCGCAATCGTTTTGTTTTTCTTAATTTCTTGTAATAAAAAATCTACATGTTCTTTATGAACTTTATATACTTTTGGCGTTCTTTCATATCCAACAATTTTCCCATCTTTTTTGTATTTTTGAACCAGAGATGCAAACTCTTCTATAAACATAATGAAATTAGCGAGTTGTTGGATAGAAACCCAAGAACGACCATTATGTTTCCAAATTTCGTCTTTCACCTGTTCCAATAAAAAAGAAGAACAGGAAAAAGTAAGACCATCGTAGGTGAAATTCCTACTATTGATTTTATATTTTTTCTTATTTTTTTCCTACTAAAATGGGCGTTTTAAATGAGAAAAGGTGTAAAATATTAAGTGTAATAACTACTTTCCGTATTTTGGAACCTTTAGGTTCCATTTTGGAAAAGGTTCTAGTCCCTTGAAACTATAGCATATTCTAACAACCTTTGGCATCATATTTTCATATAATTTTGGTGCACTGCAATAAGATTTGATTTCCCTTATTTTTTTTCTATTAAATGGCATTGTTAAAGGATAACCCAAAGCATTACCTAACCAACGGCTTGGTAATAAAACAACGATTAATAAAACATCAAAAACGATGAATAAGACAAATTCCATAAATAAATGCAATAAATAAAAACCTAAACAGAAATTAGAAGAAAGAGCAACTTTAATGCCTTCTGTAATTGCGATACTAATCCATTTAAAGACGTTACCAATATAAGACATTAGGCACGCAAAAAATTCAACAACATCGAGAATAAAATTAATTGGTTTTGTAATAAAACTGAACATGCCCATTATGTCTAGATTAATCTATATTATAGATGGAAAATATAATATAGACTTATTAATTGAACATTCCAATAACTCTCTCCATCTTACCGAGAAGTGGTTCTAGAGATTTAAGTCCTTCAATAGTTTTTAATGTTTCCGGGTCGCTTAATTGTGCCAAAGTTTTTTTATACTCTTCTGGTAGTTTTTCACCCTTCTTACTTTTACTTTCTTTAGATTCGGAGTTTTCGTCTTTAGATTCGGAGTTTTCGTCTTTAGATTCGGAGTTTTCGTCTTTAGATTCGGAGTTTTCGTCTTTAGATTCAGAGTTTTCGTCTTTAGATTCAGAGTCTTCAGATTTCTCATCATCTTCGCCCTCTTCGCCCTCTCCGAAACCCTCTTTTACAACGACACTTCTACCAAGATGATAAATATTGGTTATTGCTAAAGAGGTAATTAAAATAACAGTCATGTTTTTGGAGAACATAGAAGTAACATAAGCAACCAGAATGAATACAATAACATTACTATGAGCACCAGTCGAAACCAAATATAAAAGGTCAGTAATAGATGCGAATAATACAACGTATAGCAACATTACACTATTTAGTATTTTTTTTGAGTTTTGGTTTAATAAACGCGATTGTGCCCTTTTCAAACCCTGTGATAACTTACTTTTCGACATTATATATATAGTTTTGATATTATTTTTTCAAATACTAAAAACTAAAAACCGAGTTATAAGGTGGCGAGTGCCAAATGTTGTTTTTTCTAAATTAAAATGAATGTTATGATGTTAAATGCAATACAATAAGTTAAATTGACTTAAACGTAAAATGTTAAATTATATTAGTAAAATCTTATATCGTATATTACTATACATCTTTAGGAATGACTGATAAGAACGACGAACCCATTTTGCGCGAATCTAAAGATAGATACACTCTGTTTCCGATTGAACACCAAGATATTTATGATATGTACAAGCGTCATGTCGACTCATTTTGGAGAGCAGAAGAAGTTGATCTATCCAAGGACCTTGGTGATTGGGATAAATTAAATAAAGATGAAAAACATTTTATCAGCATGACCCTAGCATTCTTTGCTGGTAGTGATGGAATTGTAATGGAAAATATTTCGTCAAATTTTTTAAATAATGTTCAATTGTCCGAAGCGAGAAATTTCTATGCTTTCCAGGCAGCAATGGAAGCAATCCATTCTGAAATGTATTCTATATTGATTGATACATATATTAAAGATAAGGCGGAAAAGGGTAAGTTATTCAAGGCAATTGAGAATTTCCCTTGCATTGAAGAGAAGGCTTCGTGGGCAGAAAAGTGGATGGGAGACGAGAGTGCGTCATTTGCATCACGTCTAATCGCCTTTGCGTGTGTAGAAGGAATTTTCTTCAGTAGTAGTTTTGCGTCCATTTATTGGATAAAGAAACGCGGACTGATGCCTGGACTAACGTTATCCAATGAATTTATTTCACGAGATGAGGCTCTTCATACAGAATTTGCAATCCTTATGTACAGTAAGTTGGTAAATCGTGTAGATAAAGACGTAGCAATGGGAATTATTAGAGAAGCGACCGAGATAGAAAAGCATTTTATAACGGATTCTCTTCCTTGTCGTCTTATTGGAATGAACGCCAAGTTAATGACCCAATATATTGAGTTCGTCGCGGACCGGTTATCAGTTCAATTGGGATATGATAAGTTATATAATTCTCGCAATCCCTTTGATTTTATGGAGTTGATTAGTGTTGAAACAAAAACAAATTTCTTTGAGCGTTTCAATTCCGAATATTCAATGTCAAACTGTACGAAGGATGATTCTACATTTGATTTTACTGCTGATTTCTAAATATCTATAGTGTTTTATGGAAATCCCATCTTACAACATGTCCTTCAATAATACTTTTCTTAATACCTCCATACAATTTCATATCTTGATCTATATGTTTTATATAATCTAAAATATATGGTTCGCCCGATAACATAGAATTGCTGGGTGAATACAGTGGGTCAATGTCAATAATGACAACTTTTTCACCAGTTACCCGGATACAGTTTTCAATAACTTTCAACCGAGCACTTCTAGGTAGTTCGTGAAAAACAAACATACAGGTTACTATATCAAAACTATACGACTTACCCCAATTTTCAGAATTACCCACTATAAAATTTTTATCCGTGTGTTTGTATCGTTTTGACGCACGTTGTATCATTTCTTTACTAATATCAACACCTGTAGCACCTGGTGATGTAGATAATCCAGTCCCACAACCAAAGTCTAATACTTTTACATCTCGGTTTTTCCATTCATTATATATTTCCTTACGTATATCACGACCATCGTATGTTATGGTATCAATGATTTTGGTAACAATGGGCGCTATGGTAGCATGCACGGTTCCACCTAACCCGGTGTTACCTAAATTATGTATACGCGGGTCATTCCAATAAGTATATCCATCAGGTGGTTTAGGTTCGTCCAAAAAATCAATATTTTTATTAGGTGTTGAGTGTAACCGAAATGCGTTTATGTTTACTGTTTGTGATAACGACAACCCGAAAAGAAATGGTAATGTAAACAACATTTATTTATTTATATAAATGTTGTTAAATATTTATATAATTTTTATTTTTTATAACGATGGTATACTTCTACTGCCGCTAAACCGCCTAAAATCTGGGAGGCTATATATGGAACCAACTGTTCGGTTTCCATTTGTTTTATTGACACCATTGCGAATGATACTGCTGGATTAATATGTCCTCCGGAAATAGACGATGTTAATAATATGACTAGTGTTACCGTAGCACCAATCATTATAGGGTTTCCTGTAACGAGGATTACCATTATTAATGTAAAGGTTCCTAAAAATTCTGCAAGATATTTATAAAAATTCATAATAATAAATATATATATTATGAATTTATATTATTAACGGCGAGCGCGTCCCATAGGAACGAATGATGCGTTGTGTTGGTCTCCTCCGAATGAAGAATCATTATAATTTCTATTCATCGCTGCTTGTTTCTTATATTTAATATAATCAGATGAGTCGGGAACAAATTTAACATTAGTGCTTGAAGCGGGCACATTAGTTCCATCGCTGTCATCGGGAACAGAGCCACCTAGTTTCTTAGTACCTGCTTTCAATGTTTTTACTGCGTTGGGTCCTCCGCTGGAGTAATTAATGCGACCAAGAAAATCACCTAAATTATTTACCGCACGGAAAGGACCAATTACGCGCTCTTTTCCGGCGAATGTTCCTGTGGCATATGGAGTATTCCACGCACGTCTTAATACTCCGCGGGTTGCGGCATCTTCACTGCTTCTAAAACTTGTTGTAGTTTGTTTGGTAGAAACACCTGATTTTCCGCCTCCAAGAGTAGTTGGATCTATAATTGCGCCAGTCATGGATATATACTTAATTAAGATAATTAAATTATATATATATATATTAGAATGTCGTCTTCAGAAGAAGAAATAATAGATATTGATACGCCGTCCGACGCTACAATGAGCACACAAAATACGTTATCATTGGCGTCATCAAACACACCCTCATCAATTTCGAGTATAGATTTAGAGAACCCAAAAGATAGAGTGCCATTTAAGGAACGAATTTCAGAATTGAATAAAATGATAAACGACGAAACAATTGTAAGTTATGACTCGGAATGTCTAAGAAAACGAACGAATTGGTCTAAATCTAAAAATGAACATAATTTAATTGATAATACACAAAGTGTTAATCCTCAACTTATTCTTGACGATTTACGCACAAATTCACCGAAGTTATACACATTAATGAAAAAAATAGAAGCGTTGGACGAGAGTGATTTGAAAAACGACGGTACCTTATATAAACATATGATTTTTACAGATATGAAAACTAGTTCATATGGTGTTAAAGTAATTGGTTCTGTATTAGCCGCCAAAGGTTTAAAACACGGTTATAAAGCAACTATAAATGACGAATACGACCCCAATGACCCGGTAAAAAAAAAGGCGAATAAATTCAATAAGATACAAATGCTATCTAATGATGAACTTCAAAACAATAAACATAATAATTTTTATATATTATCATCGGTCAATATATTTGACCAACCACTCGGCGTTTCTACTAAAAAAAGCATTTTAGAGAGGTATAACGAGAGACCGGATAATATTAATGGAAAGAATATTCGTTTTATTATAATGGATAGTGGTTTCAAAGAAGGGATAGATTTATACGATATCAAATACATACATATTTTTGAACCACAGACGACGAATGCAGACCGGAAACAGGTAATTGGACGAGGCACGCGGACTTGTGGTCAAAAAGGATTACGATTTCACCCAACAAATGGTTGGCCATTGCACGTTAATATTTATGATATGACTATTCCAGAAGAAGTACAAGAGCATTTTAGTGGAATGGAGAACACGTTTGATTTATATATGAAATCTCTAAATTTGGACCTAAGACTCTTTAATTTTGTGAATGATATTGAAGAAGCGACTATTAAAGGTTCTGTTGATTATGATTTAAATAAGAATATACATACGTTTAAACAGACGAAGAATTCAATCCGCACAGCGGATTTATATTCTTCTCGGTCAATGACCGATAAACAGATGAACACGCACACAACGTGTGCGGATTCAAATGTTCAACGGTTTAAAATCGCGGGTGGTGCTACAAACCCTAAATCTTACTCTTTACCCGACATTGACGAACTGAATCCTGAAATAGGTTTCGCGATGGCCGAAAAACTATTGGAACATCGTCTTCGCACGGAACCCAAACCAGAATTATCTCGTGACGAGATGCGGACATACATCAATAAAAACTTTTCAAAATACAAATGGGATAAAGCAAAGATGGAGAACCTATGTGAAACCCAAAAAGGTGGAAGTAATTTACTCACATATACACCAACGCAGGGTTTTATAAAAGAATATTTTACACCCCAGGCAAATACAAAAGGATTGATATTATGGCATTCAACGGGTTCTGGTAAGACTTGCAGTGCGATTGCAACGGCATCCAACGAATTTGAGAAACAGGGATACACTATATTATGGGTTACGAGAACGACATTAAAAAATGATATTTGGAAGAATATGTTTGATATGGTATGTAATGAAGTATTACGAACTAAAATAGATAATGAAGGATTAATTATACCATCACAGCAACCGAAACGTATGCGATTATTATCCGACTCTTGGCGGATAAGACCTATGTCTTATAAACAGTTCAGTAATTTAGTAAGTAAAAAGAATAATAATTATGAACGACTTATAAAGATTAACGGAGAACATGACCCCCTAAAAAAGACCCTAATTATTGTAGACGAAGCACATAAGTTATATGGTGGCGGTGATTTATCTACGAATGAGCGTCCTGATATGAAAGCATTTCATAAATCGCTAATGAACTCATACGAGGTGTCGGGTAAAGATTCCGTGAAATTAATGCTTATGACTGCTACACCCATTACGACTGACCCAATGGAGATCGTCAAATTGGTTAATCTATGTAAACCCATCAATAGTCAATTACCAACACACTTTGACGACTTCACCAAAAAATATTTGAACCCAGACACTATCAAATTTACACCAACAGGTCTCAAAAAATATTACGATGATATTGCTGGAGTTGTGAGTTATTTAAATCGCGAGAAAGACGCTCGTCAATTTGCACAACCGATTATAAAACACATCAAGACACCATTGATTGATATACAAGATGTATATGATTATGACCTTCGTATTTTAAGAAATCAGGCAGCAATGGATGTAGCACCACTCAAAGAGCGTATTGATAAGATTACGAATATTATCAAAGGTGAATTAGAGGATCTGGACCCTAATAAGTTTAAAGCATTTCAAGATTTATGTAAGAATAATCCATATATAAAAGAAAATGAAAAACTTGCTGAACAATACGCAAAAAAATGCAGTAATACAACTAAGAAGCATATGCGTAACGTATCAGAATCTGTAAAGCGACATATAAAGAAAATAAGAGGTATTATAAAAGAACTGCGTAACGATATTAAAAAGATAAACGATAATAAAAAAATAAATGTAGACGAAATAAAACACATTATGGAGAACAACCCGAAAAAATGGCAGAAATTCAAAGATAGCGCGTATTATAATATACGTTATAAATGTGGAAAGAATATTAAATCAAACGCATCATTCGACGATATGGTAAAAACACATATGGATATAATACCATATTTGGAAGCAATACACGACTCCGACGAAAAAATAAAGGAACTTAAAGAAATATTAACAATTAAACTTGATTCATATAAAATAAAAGTAAACGAACTGAAAGACATGATTAAAAATGACGATTTAAATACATTAGAGAAAAGCGTTGTGCGATCCACTATAAAAGAATACCGTAAAATAAATAGTAAGCTCACCAGACAAGCACGTAACGAAACCAAAAAAGCGATAAGAATCGTTGATAAAGAAAAAGACGAATACATCAAGAAAAAGAATAAAACGATGAAAAACTTGAAACTCAAACTGAAGGATGAATTGAAACGAGAAAAACAAGACGAAAAAGACTTCTTACGAAATGCCAAGCAAATAAAAAAAATAATGCGAAAGACCGGCGAATATGACGACGAGATAAATCACGATTTATTGAAAGAAGTTGTTGAAACCGAGAAGAAACTACTTGAGAAAAGTATAGACAGCATCAATGATGAATTTAAACAGAAAATCGCAAAGGAACAAGAAAAGAATGAGAAGAAAATCGCAAAGGAACAAGAAAAGAATGAGAAGAAAATCGCAAAGGAACAAGAAAAGAACGAGAAGAAAATCGCAAAGGAACAAGAAAAGAATGAGAAGAAACTTGCAAAGGAATTAAAAAAGAATAAAACTATTAAAAAAAAGAATAATTAATGTGAGCACATTCGTCATTATAACAAAACCATAATATATACATAATTATATTATGGACAACGACATATCAAATAATGAAATTCCCAGAAATGAATTCGTTGATAAAATCACAATGGAATTATTAATGAGTAAAACAAAATATAATAAATATTTAGAAAGCAAGGACCCAGAAAAATATGAAAAAAAAACGATTTATAACAAGGAAGTATCTAAATATAGAACAGTGATTCAAGATATATTCAACGAAGAATTTAATAATATCTCAACAGAAACGAGTGGTCGTTCCACTGAAATGAAAAATTCATTTGATAATTTTTTGAAAGAATGCATCAGGTATATAAAGATGAAAGAATTAGAACTCAGCAATTCTTTCAATTCTAATAATTATCAAGATGATGAAACAATATTTGAAAAATGCGATGAGATAGAACAAAAAATAAAGGATATCGCTATGAGTAAGCAGAATTTTAAAATAGAAAGTGATGACGAAGATACAACGAATAATTCATTATGGGGAGAAGGTGCTATAAAATACGATATGAAAATGTTCGCTCGTAGAAAACGATAAATATGGTTATAATTTATATTCTGTTATATAACAATATATACATATTATTATATAGCACTATGTCTAATAAAACAAAATCCAATAATGGTAAAAAAATAAAAAACAGATATAGAAACACGCGAAAAAATGGTGGTGGTAGCGCCGCAGTCAATGTCGAACGATGCAAACCAGGTTTAAAAGGTCTGGTTGGCAACACTTGCTTTACAAAAGATATTGTTAGTAAAATTAAATACCACTATAATCTCGGTGCTGGTAAAAAAATAACTGTGAAAAAACCTAAAACTATAATTGAACATATAAAAAAGTACACTAACTGTGATGATGAAAGTTGTTGGATGAAACAATTGCCCAGACACATACAGGATAATATTATGAATTATATATATCGCCCTGTATATCCCAAAGAATGGAAAAATAATAAAAATGAGTGGTTGTCTAATTTCGATATACTTGCTGTTATAAAGCAATACGAAGAGTCATATCCCAAGTTTAAATTTATTGGACCAACATTCATTGACTTTGATACTAAGTTATATAATGATAAATGTGTTGAGAACGAGTTATGTGATTTTAAAATAGACACATATATGAAGGCAAATCAAACCAAAATCGGTATTATATTTAATTTGGATAAACATAACCAGAGTGGTTCTCACTGGGTTTCACTTTTCATAGATTTAGAACAAAAATTTATGTTTTATTTCAATAGCACTGGCGAAGAAACGCCTCCTGAAATAAATGCCCTGGTCAACCGAATTATAATACAATCGAGCGAAAAAGGGATAAAGATGGATTATAAGTATAATAGTTTGGAACATCAGTTAGAAAATACAGAATGTGGAATGTATTCATTATTTTTTATAATTTCTCTCTTGACTGATACGGTAGGTGGTGATGTAAATCAACCATTATTAAAAGTTGAAGATAAAATCAAGTTCTTTACAAAAAATCGTATACCTGATAAGGATATGGAAAATTTAAGAGATAAATATTATGTAAAATAATAATATCATAATAATACAGTTATGGTAAATAGAAAAACAAACAAGGTTATAAAAAAAAATAAGAAAACGAGGAAGCAACGCAATAACAAAACAAAAAGAGGTGGGAGCGATGAACATAAATACAAAAATGTGAGCATAGATGTTATTATTACCAACGGACACAATGACAATTCAAGAGGAGAAGGCGAGAAGCGTAAACTTGATTTTATTGTAAAGTCATTTTATAATTATTCCGACTATTTAAACGAGGTAGATACGTTTTTAAAGTATACATTAAACAATGAACTTCTAGCATTTACCGACCCAAGGAAACATGAGCAATGGAAGGCAACACACAAACCAAAAATATATTCATACAAATATGGATACGAAGAACCTGAGACTGAGAATGCGGCGAATAAGCAGGAGGCGGCGACGAAGGATGCGACGAAGGATGCGACGAAGGATGCGACGAAGAAGAAGAAGAAGAAGTAAATCCTTGCCGTCGGGGGGTATAAGCCAGGTGAGTTGGGCTAGCGTCAGCAGAGCAGCAGAGCTACAACGACGAGGAAGGCGCGCGGCGATGCCGAAGAATATATGGACGATGGGATAATAATTAATATAATAAAGAAAATCCTTATAGTTTATTTAACCCTAATGATTTTCTGTATATAACTTATACTAATGTATTCTATAAAAGGAACAAAAGACATAGAATTTAATTATAATATTTCATCTATTCGTAAAATATCTGATACCGAATATCAATATCACGGAAAACCGAACAGTCCCAATTTAGTATTATCAAATGGAATAAAACGGATTTCTTATGTCGCTGAGCGAATTGAGATGAAACCGCGCGAATTAATCATACATCATTCAGCAACCAGTAATTTCCCAAATAAGGCGATGGTTATTTTTCCTTTAGTCGTTTCCGAAGGTCGTGTAACCACAATTGACCGCTTACTTGGAATGGAGATGAATGAAACACTGGACTTGGATATTGGTAGTGAAATAACCGACTTTACTATGGAAATTAATGAAACACAAAAGAGTGCATATGTAGTTCGCTTATCGGGTGGGTTACCAATCAGTAAGAAACCAACTATTATTGAGGGTTTGAATTGTGGATTAAGTAATCAGGAGGTCACTGATCTGAAGAGTATATTAACTTCTCACCAGAATAATCTACAACACACACACACACACAAACTAGACGAATTCAAGGACTTACTTAATGATTGGTTAGACACTTCAAAGTGTTATAAAGATGGTGAACATTATATGAAGGATAGTGAGACAGCGGTTGTGACTATGACTAATGACGAAATCAGTGGTGCTTCCCCATCAACGCCAGAAGCTCCGGGTGTGAAAGAGTTGGATTCAGATGAATGTTTGACTATAGATGGGTCCAAGGGTATAGGAGATGGAGGGGGAGATGGTGGACTATCACCAAACCAAGAAATGGAATGCTTTCCAAACGAGGGAGGTGTATTCAACCTGAAATTTCATATTATTTATGATATAAGTGGAACCGAAGAATTTATAGCAGAAAAAGGTGTGGTTCTTAAGTTTGATGACAAGACAAATAATAAGGATGGTAACAACGATAAAACCCTAAGAGATGCCATGAATGCGGAGGTGAAAAATTTGAAAGAGCATATTGAAAAACTTGGGGGAATATATGTTCCGGTAGCAACTATACCCAATGGTTTTGCTGGAGAAGACGGAAATACTGGATCTGACGGATACAGATATATCAAAAGTGACAATCTCAAAACCGATTTTTTTACAGAAAACGAAGAAATTGATATATTTATAACTTATATTGCCAACGAAGACGGCAACGATCCACAAATAATAAAGTTTAGTGATATATCTGGTACTACTATAAACGGTAAGGGAGACCTCAAAAAACCACACGAAGCGAAGGAATGTATATTAGTTGGAGTAAAACAAGGAATCGGTGACCCCCTTTTAATGAACGCTAAAAAATTCAGCGAAGACTATTTAAATAAGGATTTCAATAGATACACACATATATCTATACCTGGTTATATGTCGGCAACAGAGAACCAATCTATGAAAGCAATTATGGCTTTATTGGGAACTATATTTGCATCTTCCATTGCGTATTACACAATCCCTGGATTTTATAAAATAGCAATAAAAAAAATAACAAGAAACAATCGCGACTGTGGCGAAGGCTATGAAAATTATTATAAGGCAACGGCATTTAATTACTTATTTACGATTATCACAATAGTAATCCCGCTTATTATAATAGGGATTACTGGACCAAATGGCGTTTTATATGGGTTAATTGCGTTCGGTATAATTCTCATACTCGCTATAAAGGCGAGATATGCACTGGATAATATATTCTTCTATAGTTTTTATCA
>Ga0206131_10003183_pt1 | contig 19154 bp, 31 predicted proteins | sample Helgoland_Spring_FD_148636 | JGI IMG/M metagenome (GOLD analysis project Ga0206131, IMG submission 148636) | Pelagic subsurface seawater microbial communities from Kabeltonne, Helgoland, North Sea - Helgoland_Spring_Bloom_20160517_1 | ecosystem: Environmental > Aquatic > Marine > Epipelagic ...
GTAAAGTAAGTAGAACCTAATAATATATTAGGACTTAGAAGAGTGAATATGTACTCGGTTCCGGCAGTTAATGCTTCTGTTGGGGTTCCTTGTCCTGATAATTCTTCTGGTGTGTATGTAGCCATAATTTTATTTTATTTTATTTTATATTCCCCCATCTGTTATGTTCCAAAGATTTGTTCCTCCGGTTAATATGTCTCTACCGGCTTGTGAAGATATGGTGTATTTGGCTGTACCAAAACTTATAGTTTCTCCAGTTGAAACTGTTCGTGAGCTCCATCCATTATAGATAGCATCTAAATTTGATGCGCTAAAAGTAGAAGGAGTTTTACTGCCCATAAAATTTACAAAATCCGTGACATTCGAAACATTCCAACTTCCTAAATTTTGGTCAAATGCTGATGCATTATTAAACATCCAATTCATATTAGTAACGCTACTTACATCCCACCCACCTATATTACTGTTGAAATTAGTGCAACTGCGAAACATTTGACTCATATTTAACACACTTGTAGTAGTCCAACTTGATATATTACCATCGAAATTAGTACATCCAAGAAACATCCGTTCAAATGTGGTAACGTTGCTAACATCCCAAGAATTTAAATTTTGATTGAATGAAGAGCAATTATAAAACATATATCTAGTCTCCGTTGCACTAGCCATATTCCAAGAATCCAACGGCTGGTTAAAAGAAGACGCATTAAAAAACATACTTACGAAAAAAGTAACGTTGCTGACATCCCAGCTGGTAATATTACCGTTAAAAGAAGAGCAACCGAAAAATGTCGCTCCCAAATTAGTCATATTACTTACATCCCAATTATTCATATCAACATTCAAACTGGAACAACCATTAAAAGTATTCGGTAAAGATGTAAGAGTTCCTAAATTTGGAGCATCAGTAAAGCCACCCGTCAAATTGGCGCATCCATAAAACGAATTAGTCATGAACTCGAAAATATTAGCTCCCCATTGGTCAATTGTAATGAGTTTTAATTTGTCTCCGCCATTATTAAAATAAAACCCTCCAAATGAACCAGATATAGTTATTTGATATGTTCCACCGCTTGCGTATGTATGTGAAACGTTTCCTGCTGCTGCTGCGCTAAAATTTCCATCACCCCAATCAATAGATGCCGCATAAGTTCCAGCAGAAGAAAAAGGAATTACCATCGTGTCTGATGCAGAGCCTGCTCGCGTAGTATCAACAGTCATTTGGAATAGGGTTGGTGCAGGACCTGATGGAGTAATGTCTAGAGATACTCCCCCTGTAGTTCTTAAATATGAACTACTAACCGCAACATCGGCAGTTGGTGTAAATGTAAATGAAGATGTAATATTATTAATGACTTCAGAAAATATGTAAGGGGATTGAATTGGGTTTTGGACACCACTTGCAGAGGCAAGGGTTCCAACAGCATTTGTTGGTGATGTTGGATCGTAAAACCCATTAGCATTCCTAACTGTTTCAAATGTAAAGTAAGTAGAACCTAATAATATATTAGGACTTAGAAGAGTGAATATGTACTCGGTTCCGGCAGTTAATGCTTCTGTTGGGGTTCCTTGTCCTGATAATTCTTCTGGTGTGTATGTAGCCATAAAGGTGGGTTTGTTATAAATATGTGGGGTTTTTCAAATATGGAAATTTATAATATCAGTTTATTTTAATACTTGATATTTCTTCTTCTATTTGTAAATCCAAAGATAACATAATACAAATCAGTTCTACTGAATGTGGTGATTTTTGAATTAATTCTATCCATAATTCATCATCAAATTGGTCAATTACCTCATTTATAGCTAGTTGGAGTTTTTCATCTAATGTTTTCAATACTTTTCATTTAGCTGTTTTTGAACTTTTATCCAATACTTTTCAGTTCTTTTATTTTTTAAACCCCTAGGACCACCATTCCAACAACGAGCTATTTCTTCAAATCCGTCTTCGGGGTGGTGGTAGTTTTTCCAAAATAAAAACATTTCAATTGAACTCTGTCTATCAAATCTATCTTTTAATTTATATCGTTGGGTTGAATCCATTATTTTTAAAATACGATTTACTTCTCTAACCATAACTGGTCTTATTTGTAATGCTCCTATTGATGGTGTTTCAAGATGTGTGTCACCAATAGCACTGTCATTACCACGTGATTCCACGTATATTAATGCATTAATTAATTCATCCACAGGTTGGGGTGGGATTATAACAGGTGGGGTGATATACGAACTATCAACATACATAATCTGTTCGTTAAAATTCGGAGTAATACCCTCACCATTAAATCCAAATGGTAAAAATAATAATAATATAACCTTTTTCATATAGTTTATGTTTATATTCACTAATATACGAAATCTGGTTTAAATTTCCAAGTTTATTTTGGTTTCTTTAAATAATTAATAGCCTCAAGTATTTTACTACAAGACTCATAATCCTCATTTACTGCATGGATTTCTAAATTTTTCTCTAAACTTTCTAACATATCACCCCTTTGTACTGTAATATCATAAACTGTTTGTTCTTCTAAAACTTTAATAGCTAATATTGGAATATTTTTCCTTTTACCTTTAAGATTTTTTAAAATTACTTTTGTGATGGCTGAACTAATTTCAAAGTTGTTATCTTTCATCATATCTTCAAAATCTTCTTGTGTATTAACTGTTATCATATGTGCCATGCTGTATGTTGGTTTTAAATTAAATATTATTAAAATAAGTCTAAAAAGTCATCCTTGATTTTTTTACCTCGTAACTTTTCTATTTTATCCTGTTCATCTAACATTTTAGTTGCTAATCTTTCAAGATGTTTTGATTTAGTTAATTCGTAATCTTTAGTAATACTATCATGACGTTTACGTTTTTTTAAAAGTGGTGTTTTTTTCATAATCTTGCTACTATATCATAATCATCAGAGTCTGGGCTATCTAATCCTAATTCTGATAATCGTTTTAAATGGTAATCATCTACCTCCCAAGTAACTAACCCCTCATTTACAGGTTTATAATCTTCAATCCCTTGTACTTGTTTATCACTAAATATATCCCCAACGGTTAAGAAGTAATGATTGTAGCAAAGGAATTCAATATTTTCTTTTCTATAATTTTTTTTATTTTTATCTTTGAAATGTAATAAAAGAGGTATTTTATAATCTAATACTCTTCGTTCATTAAACTTACAATTAGAGCATTCTTCTAATAAATAACCTTCAGTTACAAGTCTATATTTAATTTTTTCAGGGTTGAATGATGACACATCAACTCTACCTTCTATAATATCTAATAAAGCTGGTTCTTTACCAGAATTGCTTAAAAATTTAGGAATACCTTTACCAGATTGGTTTAAATGTTGGGCAAATAGAGTTTCATATCCTTCTTCAGTTGCATCATAATTTTTAGCCCACTTTTTATAGTGAATATAAGATACATTTAACCATCTAGCAGCAGCCCTGTTTGATAGGGTTTGGGACATAGCTCCTAATATTTGTTCTTTGGATAATGGTTTTGCTAATGACATATTATTTTATTCTTCGTTTTCAAAATCTTGAATATCAGTATGGTAAGATTCCTCTAAATCACCATCTATTAGTTCAATATCTACCCAAGTATCATCTTTATTAATGTCTCCCTTTAATACTGTAACACAACGTTTCATATTAACATTTGAACATTCAACGCATGTCCATGTATTTGGAAGTGCTTTAATTCTCATAGGATGTATTTCATCATTACATCCTTTACAAAATTTTATCATTTTTATTTAATTTTTTTATAAATTTATATAACTGTAATGGAGTTTTTAGAAGATGTTCTTCATCATTTTCATCTACAAGTACAGCTATCTCTCCATCTTCACTATAACGTTCATATATCCACCAAAATACTAACTCTGCCTTTCCCCCGTAAAGTAATAAAAATGCATTTTCAATTATGTTATAATATGAAGCATCATAATCACTTAAATCAATCCCGGTATCTGAATATAATTTATTACTTCTTTGCCATGTTTCATCCCACATTTTTACCATCTCACAAAAACGATTTTGTTCTTTTTTAGATTTAGAACTTTTAGATTCAGTAATATTTACATTAGGGCCTGCTATATCCTTAAGATATTTCAATAATTTATTATTTTTTCTATCCATTATCTATTCACTGTAAAAATAGATAAGAAATTTTTTAATGGTAAACGTTTTAATTTAGAAAAAAGTATGGCTGCTGATAGTCTAGAATCAGAGATCGTTGATGAGATAGCTTCATGTTTAGGGTCTGTTTTTGAGTAAAAGAAATATTTTTTCATATGTTTATGTTTTCTGATAAATATCAAATAATTTAAAAATGTTAAACATCCAAATCTATCTCAAAAGTAGATTGGTTTGGAAATTGGAAGTGACATATTCCCTGTATCATAATATTTTTATGGGATGGGTCACCTATTTTATTGGTAGATATTAAATCAAATAATTTTTTATATAACTCTCCATGAAGTATGTGATGCTTAGATATATTGTTTCTTTGAACACACTTAGCTAGAAGATCTTCACATGACCAATTAGGAATATACTCCCAAGGTTTATTATTATAGTTAGGAATAGTTTTTGTAAAACTATAAGTTTCACTTAAGTATTCTTTATTAGTTAAATAATCAGTTTTATTAACATTTATAAAATAAAAATTGGTTTGAGGTGTGAAATGATTTTTATCTAACTCTTCTAAATCAAACTTATTACGATATACAGTTTCAAATGAAAAACCATTCATATAATAAAAATCTGCTTCTTTTATTTTAATATCAAATATCTTAGTTTGTAATAAAACATCATTTGCCCCTTTACACAACCACTCAATATTATTACCTTTACAATAATCAAATATTAGATTATCCAAATCAGCAGTGCCAAAATTATGACCTCTATTGACTGGGGAATCTATAATTGTACAATTGGGGAAATATTTATTCCAGACTAATGAATTTTGTTCTTTAAAATCTCCACCATAATTAGTAGCAACTATAATATGTTTAAATTCTTTTAATACTTCTAAATTATATAATAGATATTGTTCCATTCTAGTAAGATCATCCTCACTAGCAATATAACCTATAGTACCATAGGTTGATTTATTGATAAGTTGCTTTAAATTCATCTACTGAAATTAGGTTTAATAATTGTTTTCGGTTTGTATTAAAATATTCCCAAGATTTTTCACCTTGAATTAAATCATCTATATTACATTTATTATCCTCTTCTATATTATTAAAAATAACACCACACCCACAATCAGTATCAACTGTGATAAATTTGTGGGGGTATTTTTGCCTTAAACGTAGAGCGGATTTGTAAACATCCCCATGCCAAATACCAGTTTGGCGTGGTACAAATGTTTGTTCTTCTTCAGCAGGGTTACAATCATGCATTACAATAATACCATTATCTACTAAATGATTTAAAGCATTTTCTATGTCTTTATCTACTTGGTTGCTATGGTGAAGCCCATCAATAAAAATAATATCATATTTGATGTTATGGTCCTTAATTAATTCAAAAAACCCATCTGAGGTTATTGGGTAATTAATTTCAGGGATTGATTCACCCAATTCAGTAGTAGGGTCAACCCCATCCTTATGTTCAGCAATTATTTCTCGAATGTTTTGTCCTCTAAACACACCAATTTCTAAATAATTTTTAAAATTGTGATTTTTAATAAATGTATTTATAATCTCAAATCTATACATGGTTTATAATATTTTGTGCTATATTTTTAGTTGTTAAGTTATTTTTAGTATGTTCAAATACTTCATCCAATATATTATAGTATTTTGACTCATCAAAATTAAAAGCTAAATCTCTTGCTTCTAATAATAGTTCTTTTGGGAAATTAGATAGTGTATCTTTAGGGCAATCTTCTAACCCCACAAAATAAGGCAAACAATAGTTACCTAATATTTCATAATGCCTCATACAATCCCAACCTGCTTTTTTCATTGTAACTCCATAATAAGATTTTTGATAATCTTTATAATAAGGCCCTTCACCATTAAATATATAAGTTTCAGGTTGTCCTGGGATGCATGTTGCGTATTGTTGGGTTTTATCTTTATTTGGTGTAGCTAATTTACTAGTAGGAATACCAAATGTAATTGGTAATAAATTCGGATGATTTTCAACTAACTCACGTTTAAAATATAAATGTTTTTTATATAAAGGGTCTAATTCGGTTTCATCATTACCATCAATTAAAATTACTTTATTATCAGGATAATATTTAGAAACTATATCATAATAATCTTTACAACGTTTAATAGCTCCATAAATTATTAAATCATAATATCTATCTTTTATTTTTTCTTCAATATTAGTACGATCAATATTATTATTTCCTATAAGCCAAAATGCAGTCATACCTCCCCATAAATGTACAGGTGGTATTTTACCTTCATGTTCTCTATAAAGTGAAATTATTTGAGTCGAATCAACAACATCATCCCCATATAATTCTCTTAAACCATAAAATATAAGATCATTTTGGTAGTCTGAAACAAACCCACCACTAGCCATTGCTATTTTATTATGATTTGTTACATATAATATTTTCATTAGCCAAATTTCTTTAAATCTTCATGTTTAAATAATCCTTCACCATGAGCTACTTTAAAATCTTGTCTAGCCCACCAACCACCAATCTTACCTTCTAAATCAATCCCACCACCCGCGAATGGTTCTACAGTATCAATATAAAATTTAGTATTAAATAATCCTGGGTTATTGGACCAATTCCCCCATCTACTTGTAGTAGTAAAATACTCTCCTTGTTTTTGGATTTTACCTTCAAAATCTATTTCAGGATTTTGAACCCAATGAATAGATTCTAACAAGTGTGGAGATGTTAAATCCATCTCACTGTCATAATGATTTAATTCATTTCCTTGATATGGACGTTGTGAAAATAAAGGTACCCCAGGTTCTTGTCGATGTCTATATTTTACTAAATGGAAACCGTTATTTATTAAGTTTAGCCCTGAATGAAGTCGTTTATGGGTAGTAAATCTATCTTCTATTAATTTCCAATCATGTTCTAAAAATAGAATATTATCAGTTTTAGCATTTTTAGCTAATTCAATAAGTGCTTTACCGATACCAATATTTTCTTTACTTTCAATAAATGGGATGGCATAGTGGGATGCTATTTTTCTATCTTCATCTGTAGTTTCTTGGAAGAAAATAGTAACATCTTCCACCATGTCCAGTAATCCACTAACATGGTATGAATATAAGGTATTAACTAGAGTTTGACCCGAATGCCAAGATAAGATTCCTATTGATATTGGTAATTTTTCCATTGTTGTATAATTAAATCTACTCGTTGTATTTGAGTGTGGTTATTTAAAACTTTTTGATATCCATTCCAAGCAATCTCATTTCGCTCCATAGGGTTATTATTATAATAAGCTATCTTTTCGGCGCAGTCTTGAATATCATCATATAATATAATATTTTCCCCATCAATAAACAAACTATCTAATTCTACCTCTTCATTTAATCTATCTGTAATTACTAGCTTGCCACAAGCCATTCCTTCAAATATTCTACGAGTAATTTCTCCCCATCTAGAATGTTGTATAACTATTTTTCCTGAGTTAAGGAATTCTGTATGTTCTTTACCTTCCCATCCACTTTGGTTAATAATATCTCCCCCATAATGGTCTGCTAAGGTATCTAATATTTGGCTACTACCCATACCACGAGAGGATACAGCAATATATTTTTCTTCAACATCCATTTCCTGATATATTCTTGTATCAGCAAAATGAGTCCACCATTCAGCGTTATAGCCTAATTCTTTATATTTTTTAACTGCTCTAATGTCCGGTGATAAAATTAAATCAAACCAAGGCCCTTTAATAGAATTACGTTCAAAATTTTGAGGATCATCCCCAGCTTCCATTATACAATAAGCACCAGTACTTCTTAATTTAGATAATACTGGAGATAAATGACGGCCCCAATCCATATGCATAACCACATCAGGAGTGGTTTTAAGTAATTCATATACGTTATCATCCACGTAATTATCGTTAGAATCAAACAGGCTATAAATGGAAGTATCCCAACCTCGTGATTTGAACTCTTCAACTACAGCTAATGGGGTATTCCATTTATCTGTTTCTCTATGGGCAAAAATAAAAGCAATAGTGAGTGGTTTTTTCATTTATATTTGGGTTTTCAAAGGGTGTAAAATAACATCACAGGTATCATTGTAGTTTTTATAATCAAAATATTCATAATAATTAAATAACCATTCAAATACTTCATCTTGCTTTTCTTTATAAGGACTTAAGGAATAGTTATGTTCTATTACTATAGTAGGTAACACTTTAGTTCGTTCAATAAAGCGTTTCATGCCATTTAAAACAAATGGTTCATAAAATTCTACATCAATTTTAACAAAACTTATATTTGTTATGTTATTATCTTCAATATAGTCATCTAAAGTAATTAGTGAAATTTCTTCGCCTTTATTTGAAATTACATTCCACCCTAAATTATGATTATCACACTTAATATAGGAAGTAGATGTTACATCAGATATACCCTTACATTCAAAAATTACAGATGTATTCTTATATTTATTTTCTAAATATTCTTTAAATTTAAATGCTGGTTCAAATATATGAACTTCTTGGTTAGGGTATTTTGATAAAACATAATCTGTAAAGGCTCCTACATTTCCCCCGACATCTAAAATTACTCCCTCCCCCTTGTAGTTTTTATCAAATATTTCCTTTATTGGTTTTATATTATCATCTATAATGTTATACCAATTATTAAATTCATAACCCCCCTTCAAAAATACTTCTTTAAATTTATTCATAACTTTTTCTGGTGTGAAATCCGTGTAACAATTGCGTCCTTTAATTGTTGAATCTATATCTATTAGAATTTCATATAGTTCATCATAATTAGAGTAATAAATCCCATCATCTCCTAAAATGTTAATATGGTTTCTTTCAGGTGATTTAAAGTATGTTATAATAGGTTTTTCAAAAGTTGAAAATTCAGCAACTGTTAAACCAAATGTTTCGCCTCGTTCACGTGAATGGATCATAGCGTTACACGTATTAATAAATGCTACTTTTTCATTTAAATCATGTGTACCATTTATAAAATGAATATTGGATTCATTAGAAAATGGGGTTGAATTCATGAATAAAAATACAATATCATCTCGTTTTTTAGCCACATCAATTACTGCTTGTTTAGCAAATGATAATTCAAAATTATCACCTCCATACCAACCTATAATAGTTTTACCTTTTAACCCAAAAGCATCTATATAATTTAAATCATGTTTGGGTAAATTTACCATATGGGGTACAAATGGTAATTCACCATTTGACATTTCACCTGATAGCCATTCTGAAACATAAGCATAACTATCACCATGAGGTTCATTATGTTTGAATACTGAATGAACTAGGTTTTTAGCATTACTAACTAATTTACCATCTTGAAATCCTGCCTTAATCCAATAAACAGCATCAATATCTTCATTATGGATAATTGGTTCTACTTCACTAAAGTCATTATAAAGATATACAGGAAACTGTGTTTTGAATTTGTCTAATGACGTTAAATCTGCATTAGCATCTGAAATAATAATAGACTCATTGCCTAAAATATCTCTATTACCTAAGGCATAGTCATATAAAGCTACTTCAGTACCCCTAATACCTAATTGATTACTATGGAATGCTATTTTCAAAGTGTATCGTAATAATTGTTTTGTTTTTCTTGACGTTTTACATCTTTATGATGAAGGATACAAATTTCTTCATGATTTGGAAATATACCAAAAAAATCATTACCCTCCAACACTTCATGAACTTTATTCTTCCATTTTACAACACCACTATTAACATATATTCTTTGTTGTAAATCCGGGAAATTTACAATGGGTGTGTAATATTTAACTTTTACTTTCATATCTTTAATATAATAATTTTTATTTGTGTCTCCAAACATACCCTCCAGCTGTTTTTTGTTTTCCTAAAACACAACTCTGGATGTCTCCTTTTCCTAATGCCTTTTTTGCTTCAGTAATGCTAGACCATTCTTTAATAAGGTTTCCTTCTAAATTAAATTGAAGAATTGGTTTTGCGGAGTTTGATAACCTATTAGTTTTAGCTTTAGATAATTTATCTATATGTTCTTTACTAAATTTTCTACCCTTAAGAGATTCACTAATTTTTTCATTTCTTTCTTTAGTATATATTTTATCTTTAGTTTTTTGGCTTAATATTTTTCCCTTATTGGCTTTTGATATTTTTATTTTAGATTTTTTTGTGTGTTTTTTAGTACCTGTTTTACTACCTCCTCCCCCGGAATTTTGATTAGTTAAAATACATCCTAAATTTAAATATTTTTTAATATAGAATTTTTCTTTTTCTATCCAATTATTATTACTAACTTTTTCCAAAACCTCTATAAAACATTTACCTTTTGTATTTTTATGTTCTCTTAATCTTGTTTTTAAATCTTTAGTTTTCCCTATGTAAAAAGGTATACCATCTCCTCTATGTAGGTAGTAAATAAATATAACATCCATAATATTGTTTTATTATAAATATATAAAGTTTTCACTTTGTTTACCCTAGGAATATTCTTTTATTATTAAACCATTGTTTTTTAAAAGATTATATTCGTCTAAATCTTGAGGGTTGTCTAAATCAAATTCATTTTCCTCAATGTGAGTTTCTAATTTACTAATATTCCAACCCCATTTATTAACATAAGATAACCCTAAGTTAGAAACAGTATTAATTCGTGGAACATAAAAAGCATGAACTTCAGGGTTAGCTTCAATTGAACCTTTAACCCAAGGGATAAATTGATCACCTATCATTTCATCCGCATCTAATTGAACAATCCAATCCCCACTACATAAAGAAGTTAAATGATTCTTCATATTAGCAAAATGACCATCAAATTTGTAAGAGTGCCATGCAAATTTAGGAGCATTTACAGATTTAGCTCTTAAATAATCTTCAACACCTTTTGACCCATTTTCAGAGTCAAATAAAATAACTATTTCATCTTCATCATCTTTATTTTTAATAAGAAAATTTAATAATTTAGTAATTTCTAATAATTCATCCTTTACGGGGATAGCGTAACTTAATTTCATCTAATAACTTTTTTACTTCAATATTATCTTCACAAAAAACTAACTTTATAGTTAAAGCACCCCTACTATGGAGGTACTCTAAATTAGCAATTAATTTATCTAATTCCATTAATCTCTTTCTAGTACACCAATATACTCAAGAGCCCCCATATAATCACGTTCAGGGTAATTTTTTAGATTTTCCATATCCATTCTATGTTCATAAGGTGTACCATCTTTTTTCTTATACTTTTCTTTATCCTCATCACTAATAACCGGGACTGATTTTACAGCTGACCAATACCAGTCATCTTTACTTGGGCCGTTAGCAAATACCATTCCTAAATTAGGAAGATTTACTGTTGAGGGCATCCAAATTCCCCCTTCTTTATCTTCATAAAATAAATCTTTATAAAGTTCTGGAAGTCTCTCTGATTGTTCTTTCAAAAAATCAGAATCTTTTATCATTAATGAATTTGAAATAAATCCACATCCCATACATTGGTAATTAGTAATTGATTCATTTACTTCCTGGGAGTAACAAGCATCACTCCCACATTTTTTACATATTATTAATTTATCCATTATTTTTTTAGTTTTGGTAATTCTAACTTATTAGTATTTAAATTTGGTAGGTTTAAAGTTACTTGCTTTGCAAATTTGGGAATATTTTTATCTAAATGTGAAGATAATAATTCATCCATTGCACTCCAACTAAAATTAGTTTTAGAGTAATGAGCTTGGCGTTTGGCAGTTACTAAATGTTTTTTGTAATTTTTAAATATGCTTTTAAAACCACTACCTACATCTGATGGGTTGGGTGAAAACCACTGACTTTCTGGGAGTATCATATTAGGAACAACAGCACTTCTATCTACATTTTTTAAATTTCCATTAAGTACTAGACTAAATTCAGGATTAATAAAATCCATATGACCACTCCACCCACTAACCATAATTGGTTTTTGAGATAGACTAAATTCAAGTAGTGGACGACCAAAACCTTCTCCTTTAGTCAAACTAACCATAGCTTTTACCTTAGAATGATTATACAATTCATTCATTTCAGTATTTGAAAGTTCACCATGAATCATATAAACATTAGGTAAATTTTTACCTTTTACAGTTTTTCTAATCTGGTAGTAACGTTTTAAGAGTTGTTTTTTATCTATATATGATGCTCCTGATCCTGACACTTTCATAACAAGTGCTGGTGGGTTTGGGGTATTCTTAAATGTTTCTAAAAAAGATTTAATAGTATAACCTACATTTTTTCTATCTTCACCTAATCCTCCTTGCATCCAATGTCCTACAAATAAATAACAAAAAGACTCGGGTATTGAACTTAAATCAAATGTTGATTTAATAGGTTTATAGATATTTAAATTAGCTCCTTCAAATAATACTTCAATAGGTTTTTGTACTTCAACAGTACCTACTACTTTTCCATGTTCTTGTTTTTGAAATCTAGAATTTAAAAATGATTGTTTTGAGTGGTTTGAAGAAACAAAATTAATATCCATTCTGTTAATTCCTTCTACCCAAGTAGCATCTACTATTGTAGTTTCCATCCCAGCAGTCATACCAATATTATACTTCCCAACAGGGTTGAATTCATTAGGTACTGTTATCTGCATCCAAATATCAGGTTGAACTTTATCATCATTTGGGTGGTGGAGATAGTCTAGCAAGAACCCCCATTCTTCTTTATGATCTTTAATAAATTCCCAAGGGGTGTTTCCCCATCTTTGTGAGAGTAATTTTACATTATATTTATCACTTTTAATGATAGATTTAATAACATCACGACTACGTGCTCCATATCCTGAATATGTGTCGAAAGGAGCTGATATATAAAATGTTGATTTATTCATTAGTATACTAATTTATGATTTAAAACGTCTGGTGTAAATTCTTCTGGGTTGAATATCTCATATCTATTACGAGGTTTCCAAGTTGAGAATAAAGTATCTACATTATTAATAACTCTATCTCCCATAATATTAGCTGTAAATCCAGCTTCGTTTCCGGTTGCCCATTTTAATCCTTCTTCACCACATGCTTGTCGTTTATCTTTGGGCATAAGGTATAGTTTCATAATTTGTTCAGCTGCATCTTCCGCACTACATCTATCATCCCAGATATATGGAGTTTTAGGAGATCCTTGTATAGATCGGTTAGTAGGGAAAACTGGGAATGCCCACTTACCACATTTTTTATACTTACCTGTATGGTTAGAAGGTATATTTTTATCTGGGGTGAACCACTTTCCATTCTTATCCTCAAATCGTAATTGGTCTTGCATACCACCCGTTACATTAGCTATAATAGGATTACCTACTAATAAAGCTTCAGTTAATGATAATCCCCACCCTTCATTAGAAGATAATAAAATCTGAGCATCACTACTATTATATAGTAAATTCATATGGTTAATTGGTAATCGACTTGTTGAAAAAATTATATCTTCATAATCACTACCAAATAAATAGTCTTTAACTGCTAATAGATCTGTACCATTATCATCTATAGGTTGAGTGTGTAAAACTAAGGCACATTTATCTGCTTCTTCTTTTGATAGTTTATCAATAAAACATTTCCAAGCAAACATTGTATCCGGAATAGACTTACGTCTAATATTTCTAGAATTAAATAATAAAACAAATTCTTTTTCTTTCCCACCTAATAATTGATTTCTAAATTCAACTAATTCACTATTATCCTTTTTAATTGGGAAATAATATTTAGAACTAACCCCATGAGGTATATAATCAATTACTTTACCATCTGCTTTTTCTCTTAAAACTAACTTGTTAATATTAGTTGTTTGTTTAGAAATACCTAATAATGCATCACAGGATTCATAAAATTCTTTGTTATATGAAGGTGCAGGGTAATTATCCCAAATGTTAAGATAAATAATAGGAGTTGTTTTACGAATTTCATTTTCAATTTGAAATAACCATTCAAAGTATCTAGGATCCGTAATTAACATTATAGCATCTGGTTTTTCAATACTTAGTATATTTCTAAGTAAAGCTGGGTCACCATAACCACTAGTTGGGTATATTAGAACAGAAGAATCTTCAATTCCAGTTTCTTTGTTAGTATCTTGACTTAAATCAAAACGTTTACCAGCATCTGGATGTTTCATTGCTCCTCCTATATTTACCCAATTGTAATGGTGGCAAGTATTAATTATAATATCTTTACCAACACCCCCAACTCCAGAGGGTAAACGGATGTCATCTGTTATCAAAAGTATTTTTTTCCTTTGATTTTGAGGGATATAACCTTCTTTCATAAAAAACTTATTTTAAATCTAAATTGTTGTGTGAATGTACTACTTTTCTAAAATCATCATCTGTAAGGTACATATGAATTGCTCTATCTGCAAGTTTTTGAAATGAAAATTTATGTCGCACACACGAGACTTTAAATTCATCAAATAACTCTGCTTTTACTTTTACACTGGTTAGTGTTTGTTTATTCTTATCCATAATTTTTATTATTAATTTATTTTATATACATATATTAGTATTATTCAACAGTCGCGGAACATAGATGAGTTTTATAAAAAGAACACCACTTACAATTATCATTAATAATTTCAGGCATATTTTTAGGATTAAACCCATCCCTAGTAAAACAGTTTTCTAGAAAATCTTGTAGTGATTTAGTTGCTCTATTAACTGAGGTTTTACCTGAGGGTGGTCTAAATTGTTGAACGCGTTTAATCACAAAATCATCTGATTCCCATATTTTACGTTTAACAATAAAAAATTCAATTTCAATATTATCTATAGGAACATTGTACTGTTCTGCAAAAAATTTCTTGTATAAAACTAATTGATGTTGTTTGGATTTATCTTTTTTTGCTTTTTCATTCCAACCTCTAGTAGAAGTTTTAATATCTATAATAACAAATTTATCTGTGTCTTCGTGGTATAATACAACATCAAGAAATCCCATGTATTTTACACGAGGTAATCTTATACTCGGGGCTAAAACAATAGGTATTTCACAACCTACAAGTGACCATCCTCTTTTAGAAAAATACTTACTTCTATTCTTTTTAAGATATGAAATTATTTCAACCCCATCATTATAAAATTCTCGTATTTGTTTAGGGGTGCTGAAGTGTTCTTTATTATTTTTTTTATAAGCATCAGCATAACAATCTCTTAAACGTTCTTCAAAATCCTCCTCTAAATTAATACGATCAGCTTCAGCACCACTTTTATTATACATTACATCTAAATACATTTGCAATGTTTCATGTAATGCTGATCCAAATGTCATGTGAATACTTTGCTCCTGAACTTTATGTCCATCTCTATAATTTAATGCCCACTTTTTAGGACATTGGGTATACATTGATAGTTGAGAATATGAAACATTTTTCTCGAAAGCGAAATTAACGGGTTCGGGGGGGTTGTTTTGTATTTCTCTTACAATTTGTGGTATTTTCTTTTTTTTACTCAAAACTTATTTTTTTTAAAACTGTTATCCAATATCTCCCCATTGTGGGTGGGAATATACGAACTCTATTGTGATAAGCCAAATTCCCATTTTATATAGTTTGTATAATAAGCATAACCATTTGTAAGATTATTTGTTAAGAATAATTCTAATTCAGGGTATCTTGTTTTCATCACACGAAGAGTTAAATCTGATTGGTGGTGTCTTTCTGATTCTACCCCATCTACATCATCTTGAATACTTAAAAAAGGAACTGCTACCAAACATTTAATATTTTTTGATGTAATATCTTTAATTAAATTTTGAGCAAATTCTACTGGGATGTGTTCTAATACATCACCCATTATGATATAATCATAGTCATCATAGTTAAATGATAAAATATTACCTATGAATGTATTTTTATAGTATCTTTTAATATCATATTGTTCAATGTAAGGTTCATGTATCTCAACAGAATCTATATTTAGATCAGATAGATTCATCCCATATGTTCCACACCCAGGACCAACATCTAAAATTTTATATTTAGTAGGGAGATAATTACCAACAACTGTTCGAATATGTTCGAAGATTGGTTGTTTTAAATCTGGGGAGCTAAATGGCATATTACTTCTTCCATTTACCTTTCATTATTAACTGAGCTATAATCCCATAATTAGATATATCGATAAAACTATCAATCATAGGCTCATCACTAACGTAGCTTTTACCTTTGCGTTTTAGCATGTTCTTTAGGCGGTTTATCTTGTCATTACAGCGCAACCAAACACCAGTCAACGATAGTTGTATATCTTCGTCTTCTGCAAGATTAGACCCTAAAGCAATGTTACCTAATCCATAATCTAACATTTTTCCAGCAAATAAATCATACTGTTCCTTTTGGATTTGTTTAAATTCTTTTGCGAGTTCAGGATATGTACTTTCAAAGTCATTAATTGTAGAACCTATAATTTTATCATAGGTTGCTTTACTTTCAGCATATTCACCTTTTTTATATTCTTGGGGGGTAGTTGAATCTTTAACTACGGTTTGATTTTCTCCTGTTAATTCAGGATTTGTTGATGTTTTATTCCACATTTTATATAACTTGTTTTTGATCTAAATATTTTTCTATTGTTTCTAACCTTTCATCAGCATCAGCTAACATAGTTAGGGCTTCTTCAGCATTTTTATAAAAATCATCTGTTGAATGGTCACCAATACCTGCAGGATTTTTTTCTAGTAACTCTAAGGTTAATAGTGCTTTCGCCCTATCGGCGTGTGCTGAAGTAAAAAGCATATCTCTTAATTTACTCATAATTTTATTTGTTTAGATATTCTGAATCTAATTGTGTTTGATGTATCCCAGCCTATTCTATAGTATAATTTATTAATCTTTACATCAACTGCAATTGCAGTATTCATACTTTCTTTATGGTTAAATTCATGCTGAACCCATAATTTGAATTTACTGAAATTATATATTAATCTTGGTTCTAATGTTGGAACTTCTGATTCTATCTTATAATGTAGAGGAATACTCAATACCCATTTAGATGAGTCAAGAATTGAGAAGTTGTGTCTGTAAGTTACTCGATTTTCTTTTAAATCAAATCGATGTCTTAATTCTAATGAATTTCCAAATACTTTTTGACTAACCGTAAGATATGAACGTTCATTTGTTCTTATCTCATACCCTACTTTTTGAGCCTTTGAAGTAAATTGTAGTAATACTAATAGTAATATTAAATATTTCATAATTATTTTAGAAAGTAATGTATTATTAATATAATACCAACGGATACCATCAACCCAATTAACAATTTAAAGAAATCTTGCAACAGCATAGGAAATATACCTTTCTTACCTTTCCCATCTGCTAAGAATGTGTTAAGTGCTAATTCTCTACCACTTAATAACCCAACAAACACCCAAGTTGTACTCATTGGTATATCATTCCATTCTTTAAAGAATAATAGTAAGAATGCGTACCCCAAGTCAATTAGTGTTGCAGAGCGTATATATTTGGTGTTCTTTTTAGATACAATTATTTCTTGAATCTTCCCACCATTTGTATAGAATATCCAACCCAATGATAAAGTAAAAAACCCCATTACCCCAACTAGTAACATTGGTGATAATTCTCTTGGTAAAAATACTGATATGTTTGCTACATCATGTGATAACCATGTAAACCATAAAAATGATGTTGAGAACCATTGTGCAACTCTCCAATATGTTTTGTGGGATTCCGTTACATCTTCGGATTCATCTACAAACTTAGAAAGTAACCACCATATCCCATAAGATGCACCACCTGCGATGATGTATCCTACTATACTCTTAACCAACATTTTTTCTAATATGAATGATGATGCAAATGCTGATAAAACTAAGAATGATGTTGATACGGGTATACCCTTTCTAGTTAGTAAAATTAATACTAATGGTGCTAATGTATGATACCATTGAACTTCTACAAATGGTATTTTATTTAATCTACCAAATGAAATATCACCACCCGATGAATACCACCCCCACCAAAGAGTTAGAATCATAACCGATGATGCAAACGCCCATAACGTATACCATTTAAATTTATTTTTATTTGAACCAATCCACGTTCCTAATGTTTGAACTGAATCGTTTGCCATTACTGAGTAACCTGCAAACAAAAAACCTAAAACTGCTAATATTGACATAATTTTGCTTTTTTAATTAATTTTGATGCTTCTTCTTCATTTAACCCCATTTCCCATAAAATACCCTCAATTGATTTAGGTATAATATCAATATAGTGATCTGCTTCTCCTAAGGAACATTCAAAATATTCAGCTACATATTCAGCTAATTCTTGATAATTTCTTTTATTTTGATTTTTAATATATTTAAGCCAGGTTTTCTTTTTTGGAATCATTTCTCGGTAAATTGAATATATTTGTTGTTTATTTTGTGGATTTATCTTTTGTACATAGTTTGCAACATCAATGTAACCTACATACATTGATACATATCTATGTATCATGTAAGAATTCCATTTATCCCACGAAGCTTGTGAGAAATTTGATGGAGGAGATTTTTTATAAGTTATCTCCTCCAACCAATCAAATATATTTTTTACTTCAATTTGAGACATTAAATAGTAATATCTTTGTATTCTTCTCTAAGTTCTACTGGGACTGTTGATTCTAATACTTTCCCAGATGATGGATCGAAAAATACTGGGATTGGCATTACCGCGTCTTCTTCTGCTCCTACTACAAACTTAGATACTTTTCTAAGTAATACTCCTTGTTGGAAGATCTGATTTCCATTTTGACCTTCGATTGCTGTTGTTGATTTCAAATCAACATTCATTTTCATGTTTTGTTGTTCACTCATTTTAACTTAATTTAATTGTTACTGTTTTGTTTATAATCTAAATAAAATCCAATCGCTACTAAAATATTCATACCTACACTAGCGATTATTTCGTGTAAGTCTTGGTATACATTTAAACTTAAATGAATATGTCCTAACATCCAGAAT
>Ga0206131_10003186_pt1 | contig 19149 bp, 10 predicted proteins | sample Helgoland_Spring_FD_148636 | JGI IMG/M metagenome (GOLD analysis project Ga0206131, IMG submission 148636) | Pelagic subsurface seawater microbial communities from Kabeltonne, Helgoland, North Sea - Helgoland_Spring_Bloom_20160517_1 | ecosystem: Environmental > Aquatic > Marine > Epipelagic ...
AAGTACGAGAGATTTTACCAGTTGGTTTCGTGAACGTTAATAAGAAGAAGAAGAAGAAAGGGCATTCGATCAACAACTCTTTGATTGACGTGGCGAACGTTGAGCAGCACGCGTCCGCGTCGGCGGCGCAGGCGCTCATGAACGCCACGTCTGAAATGGTTCGCAACAGAATGATTCAAGAGATGCAGATGCAACATTTATTGCAACAACAACAGCAACAACGACAAAATAATAAGAATGGGAATAACAACGATACGACGGCGAATCCGCTTCTCGCGCATCTCGCGATGCAACAAGAAGTTCCGAATCCGTTGTCGCAGCTGCATGCGCTCATGGCGGCGAATCCGATGTTTACCGCCATGAACTTTGGCGGAGGTCTTCCGGGTATGCCGAATATGGCTGCTGTTGCCGCAAACAGCAACGGCAGCTCGTTCATTCCCAGCTTCGCGACTATGAATAACAACAACAACAATAACGCAAAGCTGACGACGACGACGACGACTGACGCGAATAATAATAAAAGTGGAACCGAAGAAGCTAAACCGACAACAACTACGACGACGGATAAAACAAAGAACTCTGAAGTTTCCGAAGACGCAAAAGCATCACTCAAGCCGAATTCGCAGTCTGCATTCTCTGGTTACGTGAGACCAACGACGACAACGACGACGACGAATAGTAATCAATATCGTCAAACCGGAAGCGCGGCAACCACGACGACGACGGCGAATAATATCAATAACAGTAGTAATAACAACAATGATTCCGCCGTAATGGCTGCGGTGCAACAACATCAACAGATGCAGTATTGGAACGCGCAAATGGCGGCGTTGGCGGCGATGCAAGATCCGAATAGCTTTGCACAGTTCCTCCAGCACCAGCAAATGGGTAACATGGCGATGGCGCAACAACAACGACAACAACAAAACAACATCGCGTACCCCGCAGGTGTCAAGTCGGAAGCCGCGACGGCGACGCAAGAGAAAAACGCTGCTGGTGAGGTGAAGACGGCTAGAAAGGCCCAAGCGGCGACGCAAACGCCAGCGGCGGCTACTGATGCAGGTAAAACGGCGAAGATGATTGCAGCGTCGCGAAAACCGAACGCTCCGCAAGTCCCGAAAGAGATTGAACTTGCCGTCGCCAATAAGGAAAAAAGTCCGGACTCAGATAAGGCCACGGAAGAAGAAGAAAATAAAAACGCCGACAACGGTAACAAAGATACCATCACGAACACGACGACGACGACGACGACGACGACTGGAAGACGCTCTCGACGAGCGGCAGCGGTTGTCGCCGAGGAGAAGGTCACGAAGCAAGTCAGCGGTGGGAGAGCTACGCGCCGAAACAACAACGGAGGTAGCGGGAGCGGAAGTGGGAGCGGTAGTAGGAACCAAAACCAACCCGGAGGCAATAAGAATCAAGGCTCGAGCGGTAGTGATGGTTCTGACGACGTCGCGCAGAAAGGTTTCGAAACCACCTCGTTTCACGTGTATCAACAAGAAGAATAGGGAGTACATAGTATCAACAATCCCTTCTTCCCGTTGCTGTGAATGGATGTATATTTCATCGATATAACATTGTATTTGTAATTGTATTTTTTAAACATGAATAAGTAAAACAGTATTCTTGTTTCAAGCGTGTCTCTCTCCTTTCTTCTTCTTTTCTCTCCGGTGTTCATAACGCGTTACGAAAACACTCATCAATCCTTCGCGTCGTCAAGCGGCGTGGTTGGTTCAATTTCTTCTTTTTCTTCCCCTTTTTCTTCTTCTTCTTCTTCTTCTTCTTCTTCTGGCTCTTTTCTCTTCCTATCGTCCACGTCGTGCGCAAACGCGCCGCTTTTCTTCGTCAAAAGCTCGTTCGCCGCCAACACCGTTCTCCGCTCCAAGTCTTTCTCTTTCGCGATGACGCGATCGAAGTGCGCGTTCATCTCCTTCCCGAAATCTTCGAACGTTTCAATCTTCACGTCGACGAATTTCCCTTCGCACATTTTCCTCAACCTCGCCTCGACCAGTCTCATTTTCTCTTCTTCTTTCTTAATCTCTTCCGGATATTTCTTAATCTCCTCCATCTGACTCGCCAGCTTTTGGTACTCCTCGAGTAACTTCACCCTGTTTCGCCTCTTCTCCTCTTTTTCTCTCAAGTGTTCGAACGTTTCTCTTTTCAACTCTTCTCTCAAGCGACAGATTTCTGCTTCCTGGTGGTTCATCTCTTCTTGTAAATGTCTCAGCTCTTCCTCTCGTTCTCTCGCTTTCTTCGTCTCCTTTTCCAACGTCGCTTTCTTCTCCTCTTCCTCGTGTTTTTTCTCTTTCAATTCTTCTTGATATTTCTTCTCCATGTCTTCCAACGCCTCGCATTCTCTCTTCAACTTTGCCACGATATCTTCGCGATCGAACTCGCGAGAAATCGTTTCCATCGGGTCGTTTTCATCTCCATCTTTTCTCTTGTTCAAATACTCGCAGTTGTTCGTGGCGTTGGAGAACATCGAGGAGAACATCGTATACTTTTTGTGTCAGGTTCTTTTCTTCGTTGAATGTGTTGAATCTCCTTCTGTCAGAGATGTGGTGAATCGAAAAGACGTTTTTCTTTTTTTAAGAGGTCAAGCAAAAAAAAAAGCTGTCCAGTCATTTTTGCCTCAAAAAAAGGCGGAGCAGCCGCCCACAGAAGAAAGGGAAGGTTTTCTCTCTGTACACGAGTAGAATAAAACGCTCGATTCTTTTCTTGATATTCTTGTCTGTTGTTGTTGTCTCTCCAGAGCGAGAGAGAGAGAGAGAAAGAGAAAGAAGAGTGCAAATACAGAGAGAGAAGTATATTTTCTTCGAGGGAGCGCCGCACGGAGGAAGAAGAACAGAGAGAGAGCGAGAGAAGAGTGATTACGTTGGTATCTTTTTTTGTCCGATGATGATGATGATGACCGACGGGGAAAAGAAAATCGAGTTCTCGAACGGGAAACTGTTATTGGATTCACGCACGGCGATCTTATCCGGCGGCTCGCTCGCCTTATCCACGATTCCGAATAAGAAGAGCGCGTTTATATCGAACGACCCGACCGTACAGATTTTACGAAAGGTCGCCACGAATTCACCGAACGACGCGCAAAGCAGGCACGTTTTACAGTTTAGCACGAACACAGAACCATTGGTGAGCTCATTCATGTGCACGGCGAGATGTAAACTGTGGTGGATGTCCCCGGCGTGGGGGAGAGATTTAGGGAAAGACTTACCCGCAGAGACGCAGTATTTGATGCTCGAGCTCGGGGAAGACGGGAAGAGCGGATACGTGTGCATTTTGCCGCTGTCGGGAGATAAGTTCAGAGCGACTTTGTCCGGGTTTCATCCAATGTGGGAAAGGCGAGGGTCTTTTCTCGTCGTCGAGAGCGCGTGCGAGGAAGTGAAAGCGGACGGGATCGATAACGTGGCGATCATATCGTGGGCGAATAACCCGTACGATGCGTCGAAAAAAGCGATTAAAATGGCCAGTTTAGTTTTGAAAGAGAGCTTTAAACCGAGAGAGGAGAAGGTGACGCCGCCGGTGGCGGACGTGTTCGGGTGGTGCACGTGGGATGCTTTTTACGAGAAAGTCAGTCCGAAACGAATCGGGAAAGGGTTGACGAGTTTACAAAACGGGAATTCGCCCCCGAAGTTTGTGATTATCGACGACGGGTGGCAGAACGTAGAGCCAGATAAGGAGTATAGAAACAGTCGGACGTCGACAACGGGAAGTAGTAAAGACAATAGCCGAGAACCTAGCAAAAACGACGAAGACCAAGTAATAGAAGAAGAGGACGAATTCGACGACGGCGACGAAGACGACGACGAAGCGCAAGCGCCGTTGACAACTCCGACGGTTACGCCGCCTGGGTATATTGCAGCGTGGTTTTACGCGTTTTATTGGCGGAGGTTACACGCCATGCGAGCGCACGGCGTGTTTTGGCATACCCTTCGTATTTTGATCAATTACGTGTTGTACGCGTTTGTGGCCATGAAAACGGCGTCGTTGTCGTATTTCAATCACAGAGTCGTGTCTATTCGAGCGAATAAGAAGTTTTCTACGTTTACGGGGTTCCGGAGAGGCAGCTTTAGTGGGAAACGTTCGCCGTTTGGGAGTTTAGCGTCGTTGGCGGGCAAAGCCGGGAAAAAGATGCAAAAAGCGATAAAAACGGTGGGTAGTTTAGAGTTTTTGGATAAAATGTCCCCGCCAGGGTCGCCAAAGTTTTCGCATTCGAGACCGTCGTTAGATTCTTTGCGGTCTGCGGACCAGCAGATGGATTTAGCTGGACATGAAAAGAATAAACTGCGAGGCGAAATCGACGGGCTAGGCAACGTCGTTCGAGCGATTAAGAAAAAGTACGACGTGGATTACGTCTACTGTTGGCACGCGTTGCTTGGGTATTGGGGCGGCGTGCACCCAGACGAAGAGAATGTGAGAGAGTTTGGCGCGAAACTAAAGTATCCGAGACACAACCCGTCGTTGTTAGCGGTGGAGCCTTCGCAGGCGTGGGATCCGTTGACCGTGTGCGGCGTCGGAGTCCCGGCGCCGGAGAAAATGCAACACTTTTATAACGAGTTGCACGAATACCTCGCCGCGGCTGGTGTAGATGGAGTCAAAGTAGACGCGCAAGCTGTCATTGGCGCGTTAGGCTACGGGAACGGACCGAACGGTGGAGGCCCGGCGTTGGCGAGAAACACCCACGAGGCTTTGGAGAAATCCGTCATGAAATTTTTCCCGACCAACGGGTTAATCAATTGCATGTGCCATTCCACGGAGAACTTGTACAACTTTAAAATGTCAAACTTAGCGAGAGTGTCGGACGATTTCTATCCGACCAACGAGGCTTCGCACACGGTTCACATCGTCAACGTGTCCTACAACTCCATGTTTATGGGTGAGATTGTCATTCCGGATTGGGACATGTTTCAATCGGCTTCGAGTACTGGAGGGTTACACGCCGCCGCGAGAGCGGTTGGAGGATGCCCAATATACGTCTCAGATCATCCAGACAAACACGACTTTAACGTTTTAGGCCAGTTGGTGATGCCGTCTGGGTCGATATTACGCGGGAAATTTCCCGGTCGCCCGACGAGAGATTGTTTGTTCAAAGACGTGTGTAGAGACGGGAAGACGGCGTTGAAAATATGGAACAGAAACAGCGTCGGTGGTGTTGTCGGGACATTCAACGTCCAAGGCGCGTGTTGGTCCCGAGAAGTGAACCAATACATTTCGTTTGGCGGTAAAGACGGACAAACGGTATCCGCGTGCGTGCGACCGCGAGATATCGAAGGCTTTCGTTCCCAATACGGTGGTAGTAATAATAATAGTCCCAGTGAAAAAGACGAGGAAGTCTCGAGTAGGAAAGAGTCATCTGGACAGAATGGCAACAACGGACCAAATGCCATAGGCGACCAAATGTTTGCCGTGCGTTCGCACCGAACTGGCGATGTCGACATCTTGCGTCTTCACGAAAAGACCGAAGTCGCGTTGACGCGCAAAGATTGGGACGTGTTCACCATCACGCCCGTGTTTGAGTCCTTCCGCGCCAGACGCTCCGCACCAGACGAATCCTTCGAAGAGGAAGGCTTATCTTCCGTGGACACGTCCGTACCTGCCACTCCGGAGATCGCTTCTCCGATCAAAGCGAAGCCACCTTCCACGGAGAACAGTCCCATCGAAAGTGGAAGCGTAAAGCTCAACAACAACAACACCGCCGAGAAGAAAACTACCCAACAACTGATCAAAAAACTCAAACGCGCCAACATCCGCTTCGCCTGTTTCGGCCTCTCGAAGATGATGAACGGTAACGCCGTCGTTCAAAACTGCAAGCTCGAGAAAATCAGCGGCAAAAGTTACCGAGCGACGGTCCTTTTATCCAAATCCTGCGGCCAAATCGCGTGTTACAGCAGCGAAAAACCAAAGAAAATCTCCGCGACGAGTCGCGCGGCAAACGGGAAGAAACACGACGTCAGCAGTTGGCGATTCGAGGAGAAAACGCGCATGCTTCTCGTCGATTTAGGCGACATCGAGGACGTGTTTTGGACCTTGTGGTTTGAGTACTAATTATTACTGTTGTTGTTAGTGATGACGACGCGACAAACTTCTTTAAAAAGTCCCTCAGAATGAAACATTTTTCCTCACTTTCATCACTGAACCAAATGCCACCACGAACGCGCTTAAAAACGGAATCTTCCTTCTCCCATGAAAACTACCTCGGCCCAGTTTCGGCGACGCCGCAGTTGATGTGCGAACGCATCGTCGACGCCATTTTTCCCTCTTGTTCTTCCTCCACTTCATCATCTAAATCGTCAAAAACGAAAACAAATCTCTTCAACGGCGACGGCGTTGGAGATGAGAAAAAACAAGTCCTCGTCTACGACCTGGGATGCAACGACGCGCGCGTCTTAATCGCCGCGTGTCAAAAAAACTCGAACGTGAGAGGTGTAGGCGTTGAAATCGACCCAGTGGCGGCTTCAAACGCTCGAATAAACGTTCAAAAAATGAATCTCGAAGACCGAGTGGAAATTCGAACGCAAGACGCCATGACCGTTACGGACGTCCATCGAGCGGATTGCGTGTTTTTGTACCTGCTGCCGCGAGGGAACGAAAAGGTCGCGAAACTGTTACGCGAACGAATGAACGATCGGTGCAGAGTTATTTGTTACATGTTTAAGCTTCCAGATGATCAAAACGAGGACAAGTTTTGGGAGAAACGATTGATGAAAGAAGTCGCGTTTGAAGACTCGCGGAAACGAGAGCGGAAAGGCGTGGACTCGAGTCGGTATAACAGAATCTACGTGTACGGAAGTAAAAGAGAGACGGAGAGAAGAGAGAAGATTAGGGGACTAGTCCGAGTTGGCGTCGCCGTAGTCGTAGGAATAGTGTTCGGGAAACTGAAACTGTGGTAGTAAAAAGGAGCATATAGAGTAGTGGTAGTGAGAAGTGGTAGTGAGAAGTGGTAGTGAGAAGTGGTGAACGTGTGTGTACTCGTAAAAATATCTTCTTCCAACAGATCAAAGTGTCTTTCCTCCATTTTATTCGCGAAGAAGATTTTGTTCTCTCTCATCATTACTTCTCTCTTTCTCTCTCTCTCTCTTTCTCATCAGTATTAATTTAAACATTTACGCGCCTTTGGCGAAATCCAAACCTTTTTGGATGCTGTCCTTCAACTCCGACATCATACCGTCCAAGCCCGCTTGCTCGTACGCGGTCAACGCGCCCGTTCCGTGAATCTTCTCCACGCCTTCTCTCCCCAAACTCACCTTGGTGGCGAAAAACTCAACCCCTGGGACGACGTCCGACTCAACGTACGTGCATTCCACGACGCCGGCTTCGCCATTCTTCGCTCTCAAGCACGCGTCGCCAAACAACGCCCCGGCGTACGCCATACTCAACGTCGCCGAACCTTTACCAGCCTTGGCGGCGACGACTTCGGTCCCGCCGTCTTGCGTTCTCTTCGTCAACGCGTCGATCTCGTCGTCCGTCAAAGCCGCTTTCGGCGTCGCTTGACTAAACAACGGCAAAATAGTCACCCCAGCGTGACCGCCAATCACCGGCACGTCCACTTTCGCCGTCTCCAACCCTTTCTTTTCCGCGTAAAAAGTCTTCGCTCTCACCACGTCCAGCGTCGTCACGCCGAACAATTTTTTCTTATCGTACACCCCTTTCTGCTTCAAAGTCTCCGCCGCGATCGGAACCGTCGAGTTCACCGGGTTCGAAATGATGTTCAACATCGCTTTCGGGCAATGATCCGCGCACGCTTCCACTAAACCTTTCACGATGCCCGCGTTGATTTTGAACAAATCGTCTCGCGTCATCCCTGGCTTCCTGGGCACACCGGCTGGAATGATGACCAAATCGCAATCTTTCAAAGCGTTCTTCAACCCGTCCTCGCCGTCGTCCGCTTGCGAATATCCTTTCACTTGCGCCTTGGTGTTGATGTGCGAGACGTCCGCGGCGACTCCTGGGGTTCCGGCGATGTCGTATAGGCGAAGTTCCGTCACCAACGGGTTCATCTTCATGAGCAATCCGCACGGTTGGCCGATGCCGCCGGCGGCGCCTAAAACGGCGACTTTGTACCCTCTCGTTTGATTTTGAGTGCGGTGGTTCGAGAAAAGGCGAGCGGAGGAGGAAATAGATTTTAAGAGTTGTCGCGAGGAGGCCATGATTGGTGTTTCTGTGATCGATGTGAGCGTTTTGCTTGCGTCGGGGAATACAAAAATATGAGGAGATTTCTGATCGGAATTGGACTCGAAAAGCGTGAGATCGGACCCACATAGAAGAGGAAAAAATACTCGCGGTGTTGCGTGTTTCTTTTTTACAAGCTTGGTTTTGTGTTTCTCTTTCTTTCTTTCTTTAGTTCTTTCCTTCTCTCTCTTTGTGTGTGTGTGTGTTTATGAGGTGTGTAAAGTTCCTCCTTCGTGAGACCAACCGTCTGGTAGAGGACAGTCGTTGTCGAGGAGGTATTGTAAACACTCGGGGTGGTTGTTCTCTTTCGCGTAGTATACAGACGCACCGTCCCAAGGCGCTTTGGCGGTTTCGTGCAAGTACTTCAAACAGTCCAAGTGGCCGTTCTCGGCCGCACGCTCACATGCCGCCAAATTGTAATATTTATTATATTTACGCTCAACAAGGTATTCGAGTATGTGAAGATGACCATTTTGAGCCGCCCTTGTGGCAGTCCAAGAATCCCAAGGCGCTTTGGCTTCTTCGTGTAAGTATTTGAGGCACTCGAGTTGACCGTTTTCGGCAGCATTATTACACGCCCACTCATCAATAGGACACTCATTTGCAACGCAATACTTTAGTATTTCCAGATTACCTTGAGATGCGGCCGCATAAATCGTCCCATAATCCCATTCACACTGTTTCTCCTCTCGCGCCCACTTGAGCAACTCGAGTTTATTCGTTTTAGCAACTCTTCCGCAGAAAATAGTTTCGTTCAACCAATACGACCACAACGATTTATTCTCCCACGCTAACTCCAAAGTCGATATCGACGACATCTCTTCTATTTTAAACGCCTTTTTCAAATCACTCGCGCGAGACGATCTCTTAATCAACTTTCTCGTTTCACTATTCACCTCGTACAAGAATTTAAGATCGGTCCCATTCAATCTCGGAAGAATGTGTTTGAAACAAATATCGTCGTTATTCACGATCAAATCCCACACATCTCTCTCCCCCATCCGTCTTTTCTGCGCTCGCGTCCTCACTCCTCCAGACATGACAAAAAACAGCGGCAAAAGTTCTTTTCGTTCTTCTTCTTCTTTCCTCTCTCGTCTTCTTTTCCCACACGCATGTGAGATTGTGAGATTGTTTTTCTCTCAGAAGAAAAAACTGCCGTTTTTTTTATTTTTTTCTCAATCAACTCTTTTTCTCTCTCCTTTGGGAAAAGAAAAAATCATCTCTCTCTTTACTTCATTCTCTCACTCTCTGTGAAAAGTGCGAAGAGCTAAGAGCACTCATGGCAGACTCTAAAGCGGGACCGCAGTCCGCGGAGGAACTCACCACGTTCGTCCAATCCATGCTCGCGCAAATGCAGAGTCGGTTTCAACAGATGAGCGACGAGATCATCACGAAAATCGACGATTTAGGAAACCGAATCGAAGAGTTGGACGAGCAAGTTTCAAAGATGAGCGATCGAGAGAAGGAGGACGAGACGAAGTAGAGATTTTATGATTGAGAGAGAGAGAGAGGCGATTGGGGATTGGCGATGTGTGCATCTCTTTGTGATGAGATCCTTCTTTCGCGCGTTAAAATAGAGATAGCGAGTAGCTCCTTTTTTGTACAATAAAACAGTGTTCCCTATGTATAGGTGAAACGTTATTCGTCCTCGTCGTCGTCGTCGTCGTTATCGCCCCATTCGAATTCAGCTTGGGCATCTGCGCTGTACGGATCATCCTCGTTGTTGATTTCTCCCGAAGGCTCGTCGTCATCGCCGTTTTCTCGTCGCTCTTTCGCTTCCGCCATCTCCCGCTGTATTTGTTCCATCGCTTCCTCGGTGTCGAGTTCTTCTTCTTCTTCTTTTTCTTCTTCCTCCTCTTGTTCCGGTTCGGATTCGGGTTCGGATTCCTCCGCTTCTCGGTCTTTTTCTTCTTCTTCTTCTTCTTCTTCTTCTTCTTCTTCTCCTTTTTCTTCTTTCTCCTGTTTGTCATCGGCGACTGTTTCCCGTTCCGCGGCTTCTTTTTGCCGTTTCTTTTCCTCCTCGGCAAACTGCATTTTCCGTAAGTTTGCTTCGTTTTGTAACTCCCACTCTCGTTTCTGCTTCTCCTCCATCGCTCTCGCTTCGGCGTATTCCAACTCTTTTTGCTTTTCGTATTCGACTGAGTCGTGGTACGCTCGACTCGCGGACGCGTGCGGGTCGTCGTTGCCGCCGTAATAATCTCCTTCGGCTGCTCTTTGTTCTTCCTCTGACGCCGCGTTTTCACTCTCCATCTCCTCGAACACTTCTCTCTCTCTGTCGTCCAGAGGAATTCCAGCGGAGCGCTTCGAAATGACTCGCTGTCGTTCGTCTAACGACGGAAGCCCTCTTTCGGCGTTGTTGTTGTTGTTGTTGTTGTTGTTGTTGTTCAATAACGGCACCGTGCTCTCGTCGAACACCTTCATCAACAAAAACACCCACCCGAGTAAACACGCGATCAAAACAGTCATCCACAAGAACAGTTTCATCAAGCTTCCGTACAGGCCAGATTTGAATTTATTCTTCACATGCAAGCAATACACGCTCGCGTCCGCACTTCCAGATAAAACAACGTCACCTCTCGCGTTCCAGGATATGGTCGTGACGAAGATCATGTGCGCGTTTCGCGCCGCTGCGATGCGTTTCAATGAACGTTTTCTCGAGTTGGAGCTTTGTTTCCTTAATCCTCCACCATCAAAGGCGACGACGTCGCCTTCGGCACTCCCGCACGCGTGTCGAGAACCGTTCTTATTCGCTGCGTATGCAGATATCGGCGCGTCCCGGAACGCGCGAATCGCAGCCATCGGCGTCCAATTGGTTGTCTCAAATTTCACTAAATACCCGACGCCGTCGACGTTGATCCCGCAAAAGAAAAACTCCCCGGTGTTCGAAAAGCTCGCCCCTCGGAAAACTTTCAAACAGTTTGGTTTTCTCGAGGACGAAGGAAACCCTTTGCAGTTAAATCGAGCGCTGGTTGGATCCGGCAACGCCGTAATCCTTTCACCTCTTTCAATCGACCACATGATGGCGCCTTTCGTCGTCTTTTGTTGTTGTTCTCCTTGTTGTTGTTGTTGATTTTGTTGTTGTTGTTGTTGTTGTCCGTTACTATTACTACTGTTATTACTACTCCCAATCCTCTCCGCGGCGCAACTCACAATCACCCTCTCGTCTGGACTCCACGCGATATCCGTCACCGCCGCTCCGCTCTCGTGCGCGCCCAACTCCATATCCACCTCTAAACTCGGCCACTGCACAATCTTCACCTCGCCCGTCTCCAATCCAATCGCCAATTGCCTCCCAGATGGAGAGAAAACCGCACACTTCACGTCCCTATCGTCCGCGGTCAACGCCACGCGTCTGGGAAACTCGTTCGAGCGAATCATGTTCACTTCCGGTCGGTTTCGTAAATCCTCCGTCGAATCGTTCCTGCTCAACGGATTGTGATGGTTCAGACCATTCGTCGAATTCGAACTCAAATTCCGTTCCATTCGAAACACCCCGATCGACCCTCCGAACACGCAGACGACAAAAACCCCGTCCGGATGTAACGCTAACCTTTGCGGCGCGTCGTCGTCCGTCGCGGCGGCGGTTATCGGTTCCGAAACGCATCCATCGTGGAAGGACGACACGGTCACTAAGTTTCGAATGCCGGACGATTTTTTCCCTCCGCCACCGGCGACGAGGAAAAAAACGGAGTCGTAAAACACCGAGGCGTAGATCGGGAAGGAGAATTTCCGGCTGTGCGGTGGAGGTGGGGGTTTCTTCTTCCTCGCCATTTTACTCGTGCGTGTGTATAAATACTCTCCTCTTTTCGCTTCAGAGATTGTAATCTTTACGCGTCGATCGAGAGATGTAAAGTGCCGCCAATTGTCAATTTTCCCCAAAGAAAGAGAGAAAGAAACCACGTAAACGAAAGATCACGACGAGTACACGAAAGAAATAAAGAGAGAACAAAAGATGCGCGCGATGTATCTCCGCGCACTCATCAATTCGGCGGCGAGAGCGACTCTGTGCTACTAAAAGTGTTCTCGCTTTTCTGCGCGCCTTTCTGTCTCTCATCTCGCGTTCAAATGCAACTGTCGTTTCAACCGATTGGAGAACAAAAGAGAGGCGCGTGCGTTCCTTTCGGGAAGAAGAAGATAACGAGAAAGGAGAACGCGACGACGACGACGATGCGCGGAGCGTTTCGAAAAGGAGGAGGAGGAGGAGTTTTAGTGTCGGGATTTCTTTCCTGGGGAGGAGGAGCAAAGAGATGCAGTCAAAACTCCTTCGTGGGAGGTTTTGTGGGAATACCTGAGACGCCTACGTCTTGGCGAAGAGGAGGAATACTTGTATCGACATTCGCATCTTCGTCTTCGGTGGAATCGTCTCTCGGAAGCAGGTCAAGTTTGAATTCGAGTTCTGAGGAAAGAACAAAGAAGTCTTTAGTCATCGTGGAATCTCCGGCGAAAGCGAAAACGATTGAAAACTATCTCGGTAAGGACTACCGCGTGCTCGCGACGAGAGGACACGTGAGAGACTTGGTGAACAAAGAAGGGAGCGTTGATTTTAACAACAACTTCGAGATGAAGTGGACTGCGACCGTGCAGAATGCGAAATATATGAGGGAGATTTACGACGCGTGCAAGAAGTGCGATGCGGTGGTTTTAGCGACCGATCCGGATAGAGAAGGCGAGGCGATCTCGTGGCACGTGCTGGAGATGTTGAAGAAGAAGAAGCTGTTGAGCGGCGAGGATAAAAAAGCAACGACGACGACGACGTCGTCGAGTGGTAGCAGTAGTAGTAAGAGTAAGAGTAAGCACGTATCGAGAGTGACGTTTACGGAAGTCACGAAGAATGCAGTTTTAGAGGCGTTCGGGAAACCGAGGGAGATTGATTTACGGTTAGTGGACGCGTATTTAGCGCGAAGAGCTTTAGATTATTTATACGGGTTTACGTTGAGCGGCGTGCTTTGGAGAAAGTTACCGAACGCGACCAGTTTGTCGGCTGGAAGAGTGCAATCGGCGGCGTTGAGATTAGTCGTGGAGAGAGAAACCGAAGTCGAGGCGTTCGTTCCGAAACCGTATTGGTCGGTCCAGGCGACTTTAGGCGGGGAAAGCAGTCCAGACAGGAGCGCGTTCGACGCAAAGTTGCTCAGTTTCGAAGGGAAGAAAATTTCAAAGTTTACAATCGAAAGCGATGAGAACGCGGCAGAAATGGTGCAACGCATCAAAAATACGCGCGCGTGGATGGTGAAAGAAGTGACCGAGAAAGAAACGAAACGATCGGCGGGACCGCCGTTTACGACGTCGACGATGCAACAAGAAGCGTCCAAGCGTTTAGGTTTCGGGGCGTCGAGGTGCATGAGCGCCGCGCAGAAACTCTACGAAGGAGGCAGTTTTGGCGATGGTTTAATCACGTACCCGAGAACGGACGGGACGCACGCGTCAAAAACTGCCGTAGCGGAGATGCGCAAAGTCATCGAAGGCATCTTCTCTAAGCAGCACGTTCCGGATGAACCTCGATATTTTAGAAAGAAGCAGAAGAACGCGCAAGAAGCGCACGAGGCGATTCGACCAACGTCTGCCGCGCGACATCCCAAAGAGGTTGGTAAAAGACTTGGTGAATTTTCCGACGAGGCGCGTTTATACGCTTTGATTTGGGCGCGCTCAATGGCGTCTCAAATGAGCTCCGCCACGGTGGAGAAAATCGCGTTGGACGTGCACAACAACGAATCGGAGAAGAAGAAAGAAATAGTGTTGCGCGCGAACGGGCACAGGTTGACGTTTGAAGGATATTTAGCCGCGTATAATGTCGTCAGCGCGAGAAGAGGAAAAGAGGACGATCCCGAAGACGCTCGAGTGAATAAAGACGATGATGGTGATGAAAAGAATTCGAACGAGGACGACGACGATGAAGACGATTCATCATCGGCGGCGTCAACGTCGTCGCCTGGAAACGAATCGTGGCTTCCCAAATTGAACCAAGGCGATTCGATTTACGTCGCTGAGTGTTCTCCGTCCCGCCACGAAACGGCACCACCGCCGAGATTTTCCGAAGGAACGCTCGTTAAAGCTCTGGAAGAGCGAGGCATTGGTCGGCCGTCGACGTACGCGTCCGTGCTTCGCGCGTTAGTCGCCCGAGGCTACGTCGCTAAGAATGGGGCCCAACTCGTTCCCGATTCCAGAGGGATTCTCGTCTCTGCGTTTTTAGCTTCGTACTTCTCCAAGTACGTGGAATACGATTTCACGGCGACGATGGAAGATACCTTAGACGATGTTGCCAACGAACAGAAGCGATACACGGACTTGCTGACGGATTTCTGGACGCCGTTTAAAAGCGAGTGCGAGGAAGTCTCGACGGTTGAAGTTCGGGCCGTGGTAGACGCGCTCGACGAGCGGTTGGGCATGCATTTATTCGGTCGCGTCGATGAGGACGCGGAGGAAGGCGCAAATAGAAAGTGCCCGAGTTGTGAAAACGGCCGACTCGGGTTGAAACCATCCAAACAAGGTGGTTTTATCGGGTGCTCCAACTACCCCGCGTGTTCGTTCACGGCTCCGTTGCGTCCTCTGAAAGGATTGGGAGACGAGAATTCCGAAAGCGCGCAAATGGAAGCGTTTCCGAAAAGTCTCGGGTTCATGCCAAATACGAACAACATGAAAGAAGTCGTCATGAAGATGGGACCGTATGGACCGTACGTAGAATTAGTCGATCATACCATCGTCGTGCCATCGGCAGAGCAGGTGGTCGAAGACGAGAGCGAGGAAGAAGACGGAAGCGAAAAGAAAAAGACAAAAAAGACAAGAAAGGCGACACAAAAAGCTGAGAAACCAAGACGCGTCGGCGTTTCTAACATCGGCAAAAAACCGGAAGAAGTCACGCTCGAAGATGCTCTGTACTTTCTCGCGTTTCCCATTCACCTCGGCGAACACGCCACTGAGGCGTTCGTCGACGAGGAAAAAGAAATCAACCGCCAAGCGCACGCCGGCGAAGTGACGTTGAGTTTAGGTAAATTCGGGTACTACGTGAAATTCGGCGAAACTCTCGCTTCGATTCCCGCGAAGTTCATGCGCGAGGAGTTACAAAACGACCCCAGAAATATGACGTTAGCGCAAGCGAAGGATTTGATCGAGAAGAAACGCAGGAAACCGGACAGCACTCGGACCAAAGGACGATTCGCGTCCAAGGCGGCGAAAGAAAAGGTCGCGAAAGAAAAAGCCGAGAAGAAGAAGCAGCGAGCGGCGAAAGCGAAGACGACAAAGACGACGACGACGAAAAAAGCCACCTCGAAAGAAAGCGACGTAAACGACGAAAAGGAAACGACACCGAAGAGAAAGAAACCGCTCACGGCGTATTTTCAATTCGCAAAAGACAACAGAGAAAACGTCAAGAAGGAAAACCCCGGAGTCTCGCTCGGCGAAGCTTCGAAAAAATTAGGCGCCATGTGGAAAGAATTAGACGCGACGACGAAATCAAAATACGAAACCGACGCCAAGAGTCGATTGGAGCAGTTCAAGCGCGAAGAAGAGAATACAGTCGCGAACTAGATGTTTTACGTAATGTTAGATCAGCTTAAATGCTTGTTCCCTTTTACTAGTGGGTTGACGTTCTCGCGGCGGCAGCGGCGCCCTAAGTAAGGTTTCTTAAAATCGAAACGGTATCAAAAAATTGTACTGCCCGGTTCCACTTTTAATACAGTTCGCATTGCACTGCCGCCCGCACGCTTGCAACACTTTCCCTTCCTCCTCTTTATCGAACCCAAACCCAAACCTTTTCTTCTGATCTTCGTCGTATGCCTTCGTCGCCTCTCGACAACTCCTCCCGCACGCTCGCTCGCAACTCGGCGCGATATCCGCCACCGTCTCCACCTTTTCCAGCGGCTGCGCGATGCTTTCGCACGATCGAAAATCCTCGTTCGGAGGTCTCGTGATGCCTTTATCCCCGCGAGAATCGCCCGAATACGGCACCAGTTGCGCGCACGACCTCACGGACACGCCTCTGGTTCGTCCGATGATGTGCCCCACGTCGTCGTATTTGTTCACCTTGTACTCTTTGCTCACGTCTCCGTAGACGGTGAAACTCCTCACGGGATCTCGTTCGTGAAACGCGTCCATGAAATCGATGTTGTACACGCCCGAAGTGGATGAACTCACCGCTATCGTCGCTATAAAAGCTGCGCCGAGGGAGAACCCGATGAATGCGTTCCGAGTGTCCCTCGTTTCCTTCTGTCGGAGGAGTTTTTTCTCGTACTCCGTCAACTCTTTATCGTCTGCGTCGTCGTCATCGGTTCCTTTCCCTCCTCTTCTTTGCGCCTTTAAGGAGACTTTTAACGCGCTTTTTCGTCCTAATCCTCGATGAGGATGATTACATCGAGAGTGGTGCCGATGCGAGTACTCGCAAAAGCGCGGGCGGTGATAACACGGCGTCGTAACCGTCGATGAAGAAGACATGAAGATGAAGAAAATGTCTGACGTTTTCCCGAAGGAATGCATTCTTCACAAGTTGTCGAACGCTTTTATTCATAACCTTCTTCTTTTGAGCGAAAGAAACGACGATGGGGTCGCGAGGAGGGAAAAGGAGTCTGCTCGCCACCATTTGGAGGCGGAGGAGAAGTTGGAGTCGTTGTTTCAGCAGCACGAGCGGGAGTTTAGGCGAACCCATCGCGAGGACGAAGATTCCCGAAACCGCCGTCGAGGCGCAGTTACAGTTCGCGCGCGAAACTTTGACGAGCGAAGATTTAGTCCTCTTTTCCAAACGGAGGGTCGATTTAGACGGGCAACTAATGATGCACGCGTTCGTGGGGAAAGGACGAGAGAAACAGTCGCAAGATTTGCTCGGGAAAGCGTTGGAAAAGGCGAGAAAATCGGATGCGAACAGAAGAGACGGAAAGCCGTCGATATCGTTTTTAGACGGGATACCAATCGCGGTGAAAGATAATTTTGCCATGCGAGGGGAAATTGCATCCGCGGGGTCGAAAATGTTAAGCGAAAACGAGTGCTCGTATACGGCGACGGTGATCGATCGATTGGAGCAGAGCGGCGCGGTGGTTTTCGGGCAGACGACGATGGACGAGTTCGGGATGGGGAGTCACTCGCGAAACGGTAGAAACGCGCCGGTGAAGAATCCAATCGATGGGAGGTTGAGTCCCGGGGGCTCTTCCGGCGGGTCCGCCGCGGCGGTGGCGAACGGGACGTGTTTAGTCGCCATCGGGAGCGATACGGGTGGCAGCGTTCGATTACCGGCGGCGTTTCAAGGCGTCGTCGGTACGAAACCGAGCTACGGAAGGTGTTCGAGGTACGGTTTAATCGCGTACGCGAGCTCGTTCGATTGCCCGGGGATTTTGACCAGAAACGTCTGCGATGCGGCGATTACTTTAGCCATCATGCAAGGCGCGGACCCGAAAGACGGGCAAACGGTGGAGGAAGACGGACGCATTTCGAGCGTCGCGACTGAGTTGATTTCGGAATCGCAGATGAATTTTAAAGAGTGGTTGGAATCAGGGAAGACGAAAGGTGGAAACAATAATGGTAGCGGTAGTAATAGTAGTAATAGTAATAGCGATAGAGTCTTGCCATTGTTAGGCGTGCGCGTGGGCATCCCGGGTGAATTTTTCCTCGAAGAAACGACTCCGGCGGTGATGGAAAGTTGGACAAAATCAATCGAAGCGTTCGAAGAATTAGGCGCGACGATTGTTCCGGTATCTTTACCGTCCGTAAAGTTAGCGTTACCGGCGTATTACGTCTTGGTGTGCGCGGAAGCGTCTTCAAATTTGAACCGGTACGACGATATAAAATTCAGCGCTTCGCGAGACGACGGATTCGGCGAGGAAGTCAAACGACGAATCGTTTCAGGCGCGTTTTCTTTATCTTCACAAAGAGTCGAAGGCGCGTACAAAAACAGCGAAAAGATTCGCCAGAGGATATCGAACGAGTTTAAGGACATCTTCGAACGCTCGTGCGATGTTCTCTTAACTCCGACGAGCGCTCGGGAAGCGCCATTTTTAGAGGATGTTTTGAGAGAATCGAAAGTTGAATCGTACGCGCAAGACGCTTTGACGGTGCCAATGTCCTTGGCTGGATTACCGAGCGTATCTATTCCGTGCGGCAGAAGCGTGTCAAATGGACGTCCGATTGGTATGCAAGTCACGGCGCCGATGTTTCGGGAGGCTGGAATGTTGCGCGTGGCGAGCGCTCTGGAACGGAAAATTTCCTCGAAAACGCGGAGAATGTATTCAACGTCAACTTCGTCGACGAATTTCCCGATTGAAAAGCTCGAAGATCAGTTGAAGCTATTCCACGAATACACCGAAAATAACGACTATAAAAGTGCCGGCGAGTTGAAGTCGTTGGTCTCGTTGTACCAAAAGTATAAAGATACGCTGGAAGAAATCGACGTGTTGAGACAACTCATCAACGAAGAGAACAAGAACAAGAAATCGAAAGACGCCGAGTTGGAATCCGAATTGAACGCGTTACAAAACGACACGTTGCCGGAATTAGAAACAAAGCTGAAACATCAACTGTTACCGAAAGACCCAGAAGATTCGAGAGACGTTATTTTAGAAGTTCGAGCGGGCGCGGGTGGTGCCGAGGCGGCAAAATTCGCCGCCGAGTTGTTTCGCATGTACGAAATGTACGCCAGGAGGAGAAACTGGAAGTTTGATTTGATGAGTTACAGCGAAGAAGAAAAAGGCGGCGGAGTTCGAGAAGCTATGGCGGAAATTAATAGCAATGGTAATCCGACGATTCATCTCAACGAAGAAGACGGGGAAGAGGACGAGTTAGCAAACGGAGGCGTGTATAAAAACTTAAAGTTTGAATCCGGCGTCCATCGAGTGCAACGCGTCCCGGCGACGGAAACGCAAGGGCGAATTCACACCTCCACCGCTTCCGTGGCGATTATCCCGAAAGCCGAAGAGAGTGACATTCACATCGACGAAACAAAAGACGTGAGAATTGAAACCATGCGAGCGTCTGGCGCGGGTGGACAGCACGTCAATA
>Ga0206131_10003198_pt1 | contig 19111 bp, 19 predicted proteins | sample Helgoland_Spring_FD_148636 | JGI IMG/M metagenome (GOLD analysis project Ga0206131, IMG submission 148636) | Pelagic subsurface seawater microbial communities from Kabeltonne, Helgoland, North Sea - Helgoland_Spring_Bloom_20160517_1 | ecosystem: Environmental > Aquatic > Marine > Epipelagic ...
GCTGAAGGTTCTGTAAATGGGAAATAAGATGGCCTAAATCTAATTTGAACATTATCACCAAATAATTCATGAAGAATTTTATGGATAAGGTCTTTTAAATTAGCAAAAGTAACATTCTTATCAACATAAATTCCTTCAACTTGGTGAAACATTGGAAGATGGGTCGCGTCATCATCCTTTCTATAAACCTTGCCTGCTGAAGTGAATGCTATTGGTGGTTTACTGTTAAGCATGCTTCTTATTTGGACTGGAGAAGTATGGGTTCTTAAAACATTTTTCTTACCTTCAGCATAAAAAGTATCATGCATTTGCCTAGCTGGATGAGACTTTTTGATATTCAACATATCAAAATTGAACTCCTCAGTCTCAATCTCCGGCCCATGAACTTCCTTAAAACCGAAACCAGCAAGAAGCTTTAAAAGATAATCTTTAGTTTGATTAATAGGATGAAGACTGCCCAGGTCCCTAGAAATACTTGTTAGATTTATATTGTCTAATTTAGACATTTTAAAACTAATTTATAGCTGTTTTAACAATTTTCTCAAATGTTGAAGCATCATTTATTGCAAGATCTGAAAGGACCTTTCTATCAAGCAATATATTACTTTTGGAAAGTCCATTTATAAGAACTGAATATGATACACCTAGTGCTCTGGAGCCTGCATTAATACGCGCAATCCACAGTGCTCTAAATTCTCTTTTTCTATTTTTTCTATCTCTGAACGCGTACTGAAGCGCCTTTATATTAGACTGCTTTGCAGTTTTATAAAGCCTGCTTCTGGCTCCATAATGGCCTTTAGTAGCACTTAAAACCTTCTTGTGCTTAGCTTTTGCTGTTACTGATTTTGTTACTCTTGGCATATTATCTATTAATTAACTTAGAGGCCATCTTAAGTACGATGCCTGAAAGCTTATTTAATCCTCTGTTATGTCTTTTACGTTTTGTAGACTGTTTAGTAAGGATATGGTTTCTATGAGCGCTTTTACTTTTTACAGATGAACCCGTTTTCTTAAAACGCTTAGCTGCTCCAGAATGTGTTTTTAATTTATATCCCATTTTTTACTCTTAAAATTTAACTATTTATTCTTTTTTAAAGGCGATAGAACCATTAATAATTGTCTGCCTTCAAGTGATGGCTCTTGGTCTACTTGAGCTATTTCTAACAACTCATCCTTAAGTCTTGTTAAAAGCTCTAGGCCAAGATTGCTATTAAGAATCTCTCTACCTCTAAATCGGACGCTTATTTTAGTCTTATCTCCATCAAGAATAAAGCTTTTTATTTTTTTTAATTTAATATTGTAATCGCCTGTATCGGTAGAGGGCCTGAATTTTATTTCCTTCACAGATGTTCTTTTGACCTTGGCCTTAGAAGATGAGATGCTTTTTTTCTTAGCAAACACATGTTTACCATAGTCCATGAGCTTGCAAACAATTGGATCTGACCCAGATGGTGAAACTTGAACTAAATCTAGTTCAGACTTTTGAGCTTGATCCAATGCATCTCTAAAGTCAATTAAACCAAGCTTTTCCCCTTCTTGACCAATGAGCATAACTTTGTCTGCTCTAATTTTTTGATTTATAGGGACTGTATTTTTTTTATTAATAGCTATGATTATTTTCCGATGTAATTGATTAATTAAAAATGATTTTAATTGTATGATTATTCATGATGCATGATTCTATAACAAAATATGCCTTATTTAAACAAATTTATGGCTCTAAAATAAAATGATTCCAACCAGTATTATCTTTTGTATAAAGATTTCTTTTATTTAACCTAAATTCATTTCCTTCCCAAAATTCTATTTCATATGGTTTAAACGAATAACCGCCCCAATATTTCGGACATTCTTTTAAATCATTATTTTTTAAAGATTTATTATAATTTTCTTTAACTTGCTCAAACGACCCTATCTTTTTTGATTGGTTGGATGAAATAGCTAAAGCATTTTTTTCTTCCGCTCTATCAAAAAAATATTTTTGATTAAATTCATTTGAAGTTTTCTTTATTTTAGCCTTCATTCTAATTTGAACATTAATACTAGGCCAATATATTAATGCGGCTATTTGACTATGAGAATTAAAAGAAGAAGCTTTTGGAGAGCCATAATTGCTAAAAAAAATAAACTCATCATTTGAAATAAATTTAAGATTAACGTATCTAGAATCAACCTCACTTATATCCTTGTTGTAAGAAGAAATTGAAATAGCCTCGATGCCGCGTTGACCTGCATTTAAAGCCTCATCATATTTCTCTTGTAAGAATTGATAAGGAATTTCTAGATTTAAGTTATTAAATTGGATCATTGTATTAAAATTTTAAATTAACTATATATGTCTTATTGTTAATCAAGAACTTTAAAAACAAAACCCATAAACGAAAAAAACTGCAAAATGCAGCTTCTTATATCTATTTATTTTTTTTGAAAGTCGATAAACCTATTTATAAGGTGTCAGAAAGAGCTCTAGATCAAACCAACAACCACTTAGCGGTCATTCATTTAGGGTCGGTGCGGCACTAGACCTATTAGAGCAAGGCGAACCGCTAGAAAAGATTATGCTCAGAGGGGGATGGCAGACGGATTCAACTGCCATGAAATACCTAAGAAACTGGCATGCATTTTAACTTTAAGTATTAACTGCGAATTCCAAAGAACTGTAAAACAGTATTATGAATCTTGGATACATGACTACCTTGAGGCGGAGCAAACTCTGATATGCCCTCAGAAAAATAAGCAAAACCTTTACTCTGATGTTCACCATTTTTAATCGCCACGAAGGTTACAAAATCACCTAGCGATGATTCATTTCCTGAGTAAGAGATCGTAGTTTTATCAGTAATTTCTGAAGGATAGGTCAATACCACAAAAATGTCTTGGCCTCTGTTATCTATCTGTTCAAATAACTTAACTTCCTTATTTACAAGAATTTTGGACAGCTGCTGTTCTGCTTTTAATGCCTGTTCTTCAGTATCAAATGAAACCAGAAAGTCTCGAGTCATTCTGGGTACCACATCAGTAAATTCTACACCGACCTTTTCCAAAAACGATGCGTGGTCTTTTAAGCGATAGTAGAACTTTAACTGATCATATGGCTTTTGAGACAATCCCGTGGCAACAATAATTTCCGTATTTTGCAATTCAAGAAGATCTGTTAGCATTTCATCGTAAACTTTGAGCATTTCTAAGAAAGGATCATCATCTTTTCCGATATACCAAGAAGGGTTTTTTAACTTTGATGAATCAACATATGGTGAATTAAAAAAGTAATGATGCTGAATATGCGCGCCCGCATTTAGAAATAATGTTGAGAAATTTGGGCTTCTACGTTTGAACGATGTCTTATGGATTTCGTATAAAAGGATATCCAAAAACAACGCCTTTCTCCAAGGTTTACCGATGGCTTTAAGCGCATAAATTGCCATAGGAATATAACGAAAGGGATTAACTAAAGTGACGAAAGCTAACCCCAAATTAAAAATGGTCTTAAATGTTAACTTTGACTGTGAATTATCGTTTACAGCCTGAACAATCGCATCGGTAATACTCCTACTGAGAAAGCTATTATCACAAGGCGTCTGTGTCCAAGGATCAGGAATAAAATACGCCGGATTATTGAGCTTATTAGAAGCATTCATAGGACTTATAGCCCCAACTTTGAAACCAGCTTTTTCTACTTTTTCAAAAAATTGACTTTGAGTGGAATTAACGAAGTCACCTAACCTGAAAACTTTGTGCTCATCATATGTCTTACCAGTATGCACCGAGGGCCATTGGATCCAAGGTTCCAAATTCTTATATTCTGACTCAGCTTCGGTGACTACCAGACCTTCATCTACAAGTTTCTTAAACCCAGGCAACAAGACTCCGTTGCCGAGATAGAACCTAGCAGCATCAAAATTTATTTCATTTAGTTCGGCCAAAATCAGTTTCATAATAGGGTCTCAAGTTAGAATTTTTTCATTAATAGATTTAATTTTCCAATAAGTATTTTCGCTGGGTAGATCAACCCCAATGACTGCATATTCCTCTGTTAGTGCATTGGCGCAAACCACTGACATTACCGCACCCACAAAGCCCAACCCTTGGATTACGATAATTTTCTTACCAGGATTAATATCTAAAAAAGCTTGAATGTTTTTTTTATCGTCCAAGACAGTTGGAATGTGACAAACTTCTTGAGTTATTGTGTTAACTGATATTTTCATATGTTGAAATTCTCTTATTACAAAGATGACATATTTAACATTTCTAACGAAGAGGTAATACCTTTTTTCCAATTCGAAGAAACGATTCCAAATTTTTCATACAAATAACTGTTGTCCAATACTGAAAAACTAGGTCGCTTTGCGAGAGTTGGATATTTATCTGTCGTTACAGGCAGTAAAGTTGGAATAACAAATGCGCCATAATTATCTAACCTTTTAAAAATTTCCCCAGCAAAATCATACCATGAACAGGGATGGTCTCCACAATAATGGTAAACGCCAGACTGCGCCTTTAAATTCATTTGGGACAAAATAGTAACTATAGCGCTGGCAATGTCTTGCGCATAGGTAGGACACCCAAACTGATCATCCACAACACTCAGCTCATCACGCTCACCACCCAGACGCAACATAGTCTTTAAAAAGTTATTACCATATTCACTAAATACCCAGGCGGTTCTGATTATCATATATTCACATCCTGACGATTGGATAGCCAATTCGCCATTTAGTTTGGTTAATCCATAAATACCTTGAGGATTACTTTGGTCATCTTCTTTATACGGCACACTAGAGGTGCCATCGAACACATAGTCGGTCGAGACATGCACCAAACAACAACCAATCTGATTACAAATTTCCGCAATATTTTTAACCGCCAGATGATTGATAAGATCGGCTTTTTCTTGTTCCTGTTCTGCTTTGTCAACCGCAGTATAGGCGGCGGCATTAATAATTATATCTGGATTGATTTGCGCGACCGTCCGTTTTGTTGCCTCAAAATCAGTGATATCAATTTGCTCACGAGATGTGTAAACAACATCATGATCCGTTTTCGCTAACTGATCATTCAGACACCTTCCAAGTTGGCCTTTGCGACCCAAAACAATAATTTTCATGATTTTAAATCAACCATTTTCGGGGCATTTGCATCTTTCTCTGATAGCTTTGGAACCTTCTCGGGCCAAGAAATTTTCAAATCTGGGTCATCCCATAAAATGCTTCCCTCATCAGATGGGTCGTAGTAATCAGTGCATTTGTATTCAAAATCTGCCGTATCAGACAAAACTAAGAAGCCATGAGCAAAGCCTGGCGGCACCCAAAATTGAGTTTTGTTCTCTTCAGAGAGAATAACAGCCTCCCACTCACCAAAGGTGGGCGAATCTCGCCTTATATCCACAGCCACATCATAAACTTCACCCTTGACAACTCTGACCAACTTGCCCTGAGGTTTGGTTTTCTGAAAGTGCAGCCCACGCAGTACACCTTTGGATGAGCGCGAATAATTATCTTGAACAAAAGGCAGAGTTATACCTGCAATGTCTGCGTATCTTTCAGCTTGAAAAGTTTCTAGAAAAAAGCCTCGCCCATCACCAAAAATTTTAGGCTCGATAATTACACAGTCTTTTAATTTGGTTTTTATAACGTTCACTTGTAACCATCCGCTACTCGAAACAAGTACTCTCCATAACTGGTTTTTTTCAGTTTTTCAGCCTGACCCAGTAAATCGGTCTTTGATAACCAGCCATTACTAAACGCAATTTCCTCTAAACAAGCCACTTTTAATCCTTGTCGATGCTCAACCGTTTGTACAAATTGCCCTGCCTCCATCAGCGAATCATTTGTTCCTGTATCTAACCATGCAAAGCCTCGACCAAGTAACTCTACGCTGAGCTGCCCGCGCGCTTGATATATTTTGTTGACATCAGTAATTTCCAATTCACCACGATGTGATGGTTGGATAGATTTAGCAATCTGAATCACATCGTTGTCGTAAAAGTATAGACCTGTTACTGCATATTTCGACTTAGGTACTGAAGGTTTTTCTTCTAAAGAGAGAACCTTGCCATCGGCATCAAACTCAACAACACCAAAGCGCTCCGGATCTCTAACATGATACCCAAAAACAGTTGCCCCAGATCCCCTTGCTACAGAACGTTTCAAGTTATCAGTGAAATGTTGGCCATAAAAAATATTATCGCCCAAAACCAAAGCCACATTACCATCGCCTATAAATTCTTCTCCGATGAGAAACGCTTGAGCAAGACCATCAGGACTTGGTTGAACCGCATATTCAATTGAAATCCCAAAATCTTGACCGCTCCCCAGCAAGCGCTGGTAACCAGCTATGTCGTCTGGAGTTGAGATCACCAAAATTTCTTTGATACCAGCCAACATCAAAACTGAAATGGGGTAGTAAATCATGGGTTTGTCGTATATCGGCAACAACTGCTTAGAGACACCTTTGGTAATTGGATGAAGGCGAGAACCTGATCCACCGGCCAATACAATTCCTTTGTATCCTACATTCATTTTAATCTCCCAAGCGCTGAAGGCGATAAGCCCCAGAAATAACTCTCTGCCACCATTGGCGATTATTCAAATACCAATTCACTGTTTTACGCAGCCCGGTTTCAAAGGTTTCCTTTGGCACCCAGTCAAGTTCACGCTGAATCTTAGAAGCGTCAATGGCATAGCGAACATCATGACCAGGTCGATCCTTCACAAAAACAATTAAATCCCGATAATTTTTTACACCCAAAGGTTTTTCTTGTGCTAACTCCTCGAGAAGATCGCAAATGGTTTCGACTACTTCAATATTCGTTTTTTCATTATGGCCACCAATATTATAGGTTTCCCCAATTGCACCCTCAGTAAGCACCTTAATCAGGGCGTTGGCGTGATCTTCCACATAAAGCCAATCACGTATTTGGGAGCCATCCCCATAAACCGGCAGTGGTTTCCCATGAAGTGCATTAAGAATCATATGAGGAATCAGTTTTTCCGGGAAATGGTAAGGACCATAATTGTTTGAGCAGTTGGTAATTATAACAGGCAAGCCATAAGTTCGTCCCCAAGCGCGCACTAAATGATCGGAAGCGGCTTTACTAGCTGAATAAGGCGATGAGGGAGAATAAGGAGTTTGCTCAGTAAACAAATCTTCCGTACCTTCTAAATCACCATAAACCTCATCAGTGGATATATGATGAAAGCGGAATCGCTTTTTCCCGGAATCTCCGAGACTTTCGTAGTAACTCCTTGCAGCCTGTAAAAGAGTAAAAGTACCTGTAATATTAGTACGGATAAAGTCAGCTGGCCCATCTATAGAACGGTCGACATGGCTTTCAGCTGCAAGGTGCATGACACCGGTAGGCTGATGAGACTCAAATACGCTTGCAAGCGCTAAAGCATCGCAGATGTCCACTTTTTCGTGAGAATATCTATGCATATCGGTAACCGAAACTAGAGAATCAAGATTACCTGCATAGCTTAAGACATCTAAGTTGACGACGCTGAAGTTGGTTTGGTTAATCATTGTGCGAACTACCGCACTGCCAATAAAACCCGCACCACCAGTCACCAAAATTTTATTTTTACTCATCACAGAATTTCATTTATTATTTCAATTATAGTTTTTATACCAGTCCATTAAAAAGTTCATACCAACACTGATGCCTCGATACCTTTATTCACACAACGGGAAATTTAACTCATACTGAACTCATGCTTCCGCAGTGACCTCTCGCAAAGCCTCTAAATAAATGCCAGCTACGATTTTTTGATCGAACTCTGCGGCTACTTTTTTACGTCCTCGCAAACCCATTTGTCGACGCGCGCTCTTCGATAGACGAGACATCAACTCAATTTTTTCAGCTAAATCAGAGCTATTCTTGGCCTCACACAAAAACCCGGTTTGTTGGTCATCTACAACTTCTCTGCAACCAGTAACATTTGACGCGATAATGGGTCGAGCCATTGCAGCCGCTTCAAGAAGGACCCGAGATGTACCTTCACGATAGGAAGGCAGTACTATACAATCCGACTGTTCAATAAAGGTACGAACATTATCTGTTTCGCCTAAATACTCTATCACTTCTTCTTCAACCCAATTATCCATATCATTTTTTAATATTGCTGATCTGTTTTCAACCCCCAAAGGACCGAGTAACTGAAAACGCATTTTTGGATATTTTTTCTTCAAGATCCTAGCAGCTTCGACGTATTCACCCACACCCTTATCCCTAAGCATGCGAGCTATCAGTAGAAATTTTGGTTCCTGGTTATCCGGATACGGTGCCTCCGAAAAACTCTCGAGATCAATGCCTGAACCAGGAACCAGCTCGGTGGATACATCGCAAACTATCTTACGCGAAATAAATAAGCCCTTATCATCCAAATTCTGGAAAAAAACTTTACAAGGTTTCCGCAATGCAATCCTGTATAAACCCTGAACCAACGACTTAAGCCAGTTATCTTTCAGAAAAGCAGTTCCTAGACCGGTAATCATCACAATTTTGGGTATTCTGAAAATCCTAGCAGCAATTGAGCCATAGATCACTGGTTTGATTGTAAAAAGGAGAAGGATATCCGGCTTCAGCACAAAAAAATGCTTGACGTAGTCAAGTATAGTAAGGAAATCAACAAATGGATTAATCCCTTTCCTTGAAACAAACAAATGAGTTATTGAGTCCACCTCTTCGCGTAATTTTTCTTCATATCCATCAAATTGCGTAAGCACATGTACCTCATAACCCTCTGACTTTAGCTTTCTAATTAGGGGTAATCGAAAATTCACAATTGTCCAAGCATAATTTGAGCTAACCAATACCTGGGGGGGCATTCTTGCTTTCATAAAAACCTCACTAAACTATTTTCACGCTATGCATCCTGCCTACCAGCAAAACTAAATCCTAGATAAAGAGATGGGAGGCTCTTATCTGACCTCTGACTTTTCAGCCTCTAACCATACCTGAAACATCAGTATGCTCCATAATTGTGAATGCCAGTCACGTGTGCAAGACTTATGTTCAGCCCACTTTTGGCGAATGGGGAGTGGATCAAAAAAACCCTCTTGCTTTAACCGTTTTTCATCCAATAATGCCTCCGCCCAATCCTTTAAGGGTCCACGTAGCCATTCGCTAATCGGCAAAGCGAATCCCATTTTAGGACGATCTATTAGTTTTTTCGGCACATGGCGATATAATACTTGCCGAAGTACCCACTTGCCGACCCCATCCTTTAACTTCATTGATAAGGGTAACTGCCAGGAGTATTCCACAATCCGATGATCAAGGAAGGGGACCCGCCCCTCTAATGAGACCCCCATCGCTGCACGGTCAAGCTTGACGAGAATATCATCGGGCAAGTAGCTTACTGCGTCCATCGCCATCATCTTCTGGATTTCATCAAGCCCCTCTAACGTTTGAATCGACGAAATCATCGAGTCTGCTGGCTCACCACCATCCAAAACAACGCTAGCGGGATCTTCCCATTGAGATACCAGCCCTTTGTACAATTCGTCTAGATTCCTTGACGACAATACATCTGAAGCTTTATGCATTTTATCTGAAAGGTTGTTGAGCTTGAACTTGTCGGGTAACAGCTGCTGAATTGGGGCTAAGACCGCGTTAATTCTAGCTGGCGTCATAGCGCCAAGGCCATGAGCTACAAATTGTCTAGCCCCTCGGGGTACATGGGACATCTTCTTCCAAAGCAACTGAGTCATCAAATAACGGTTATAACCACAAAATAGCTCGTCACCACCATCACCAGACAAAGACACTTTGACCTGTTGCTGCGCTAATTGCGCCACAAGGAATGTTGGAATCTGTGAGGAGTCAGCAAACGGCTCACAATACAACTCAGGGAGCTTGGGAATTACTGCAAGAACCTGTTCTGGCGATACATATAACTCTGTATGTTCAGTTCCAAGGTGTTTCGCGACAGCGCGCGCATATACGGCTTCGTCAAAACGGGCCTCACTAAAACCAATCGTAAAAGTTTTTACCGCTTCATTTGATTGAGATTGCATCAAGGCAACTACCGCTGATGAGTCTACACCTCCCGATAAAAATGCTCCTACCGGCACGTCAGCAACCATCTGTTCGCCAATTGAACGCTTCAGGAGTTCTTCTAGTCCATCCACTGCCGCCTCTGGTCCACCGCTGAATGGATCACTACACCCCTTCACAACCGTTTCAGAAACTGACCAATAGGTATACTTTTCCGAAGTTCTAGTTTCCAAAGAAACTGTCAAAAGGGTACCGGGTTCGAGCTTGCGGATGCGTTGATAAATGGCATGGGGCGCAGGGATGTAGTTATAACGAAGTAGCAAACAAAGTGCATTACGATCAATTTGACTATAGAACGAAGGGTGTTGACGCAGAGCCTTGAGCTCAGAACCAAAAAGGAACGCACCATTGTTACCCTCTCCCTGCCAACCATAGTAAAGGGGTTTCTCTCCCATCCTGTCCCGCCCGAGAGTTAATGTTTTTTCTTGTCTATCCCACAACGCAAACGCAAACATACCCACGGATTTTTTAACAGTCGCAACGACCCCCCATGTATCAAAACCTACTAACAATGTTTCAGTGTCAGAATGACCACGCCATCCAACATTATCACTTTGTCTGACAATATCTCGGCGAATATCCTGATGGTTGTATATCTCACCATTAAAAACCATCACAAAACGCCCGCTGCTTGAAGTCATCGGTTGCTGACCCGCAGCAGAGAGATCTACTATTGACAGCCTTCGATGACCCAATCCGACGCCCGCTTCCTTATCTACCCATAGTCCATCTGCGTCGGGCCCTCGATGCGAAATAGCATGCGTCATCAATTCCAAGCGTTTAGCCATCTCTTCATATGAGCCGCCATCAGCATCAAGGTAACCAGTAAGACCACACATTTATTATTCCTGTCTGTTTATATAAAACGATAAGTATCAGTTAAGCTATACCTGCCTATACAGCGGTGTCTCTTAGCTCTGAGTTGAAGACAACCTCTGAGACCTCTGGAGGCATCAACCTCAAGTCTATAGTTGATTAAACCCTGCAACTGCATTTAGCTACCCGCTACGAACAATCTTTAGGGGTTAGTTGGAAAAATCATCAGATATCTTATTATCGTCTGAATTAGCTACACGCGCTAACACACGATGTAAATGCTCGCCGGCGTATTCAAGAGTGAAGTTATCCTCAACGAGTTCACGCCCCTTTTTGCCTAAAGTATCCCGCAAGCTAAGATCATCAACCAGCAAACGCAAAAACTCCCTCCACTCAACTTGCCCAACAGCCTTAAACCCATTTACTCCATTCTTTACTATCTCGACATTAACGCCGACAGGGCTGCAAACAACCGGCAGACCCGCCGCCATATATTGAATTATCTTATATGCACATTTACCATGCTGAAACGGCTCGTCCTGCAAAGGCATAATTCCAATATCAAATTGCGAGAGGATCTCAACCTCCGACTCCAACGTCCAATCAGTATACTCAAAACAATCAGCGTACCCGTCTATTTCTTTAGCACCCACTAATACAACCTTAACGTTATGTGTCAAAGTTAACTCTTTAAGTAGCGCCACCATTGGCAACAATACCCGCTGACTTCCTGGACTACCAATCCAACCGATAACACACTTAGCAGGAACATTCTTTCGAATCACTCCTCGCGGGTACCTAGCTAAATCAACAACTGACGGAATCTTCTGCAACTTAACTGGATTAACGCCTGAAGAAATCGCATACTCGTATAAATAGCTGTTTCCCACTACGTTAGCAGAGGCAGAGTTCATAAGCATCTTTATCTTGTCTTTCAAAAAATACAAAATTATCTTGCTCTTAGACTTATCATAAACATGCATTGTCGCGTCATCATAGTCCAAAATGAAGGGACTTTTCCTCAACAAATAGGTTTCAAAAAAAGCAGGGATATATGGAAACAACTCCTTTTCAACGACTACAACATCAAACTTCCCAAGCTCCCGTAATAAGAAAATTAATCGACGAATATAACTAAAAAATACAAGGAAAATATCGCGATTGTTTTTTTGGTATAAGCTCTTTAAATAGCTATCACCAAATAACTCTTGGCAATGAAGTTCGTAGCCTTTGGATAACCAAGGAATAAACTGATAAAATCTAACCCTAGAACTTGCGCCAATAGAAGAATATCGTGTTAAGAAAAGAACCTTATTTTTTCGCATATGTAACTTTTGAAAAACCACTTAAAAAAATATAACCAAAATAAATAATAGTGAAGCCATAGAACGGAACACTAACAAATTTAGGCACGAAAAATGCAACTAGATTACAAAATGTAAGAAGCGACACATAGAAAATAGATATGAAGTTCATTTTGCTGTAACAACGCGTAGCTATGAAATCAAAAACAAATGTGTGTACAACTATAAATATAGCAACAAGGATCAAACCACCATCACTCAAAAAAGGTTCTACAAAAGTCCCAGTATTCGTTTCATATCCACCGACGTTCTTGAAGTCTAATATTTGACTAGGTGGCGAAGAAGCTAAACCTAACTTGCTCAAAAACATCAAAATCGGGTAGAAAGATCGAGTGAACTCATCAGACAGGAAACTACCACCGGAGCTCAACAGAATATTTAAGTAAGCATATCCACCAGTGATATAGATATATATGGATTCCAGCCACTGGGGAGCGCCAGATATGGTCTCACGCTCCCCCTCTATCTTCCCAATCCACAGTCCAATCAAAACAAAAATCCCTAATGCACCGGCGCCCAATCTAATCATTTTCCGAGCAAGGACTTTGAGATTGCCAAAAAGCACTGTATGTATGATCGAGACAAAGAAAAAATTCCATGCTAACCATATAGGTCTGGTTCTATCGATAAATGTCAAATTAACTAAGAACACCAATACAAAACAAGCTAAAAGAAACACACGCTGACTTTTTGTCACGTTCTCAAAATGCAGTTTATAAGAAATTAGAGACACTACAACCCATGACAAATAGGCAATTTGAATTCCGACGCTAAACCCGATATCGCCGTTCAAAATACGGATTTCATGTGAACTGTTGGCCAGCACCAGCAGATAGGCTGCTATTCCGCCAAATTGGTCGAAAAGATAAACGCTATGAATATAAATCCCTGCTATAGATGCGAAACTCAAAATAAAAACCATATAGATGCTACTAGTAGATTTTTCTCTACTACTAAAATTCATCGCTTGTCCAGCGAACCGCCGCACTACTAAAATTTTTCGGTGAAAAATCATCGATATAAGGCAGAGTAGATTGACTTGCAAAACTATGAAATACAAATAGGGTGAGGTTTCCAGATAATCGATTAATCGTAACTCAAAAAGAATAAAACCGATATTAAAGAATACAAGCAAATAGAAACTTGGCAGAAGAAATATCTTCATATTCGGTTACGCTTTAGCACTACGTAGCTAACGACCATAGTAACAGGTAGCAAATAGTAGATCAGTAATGCACTAGAGTTCAACATGCCAAAAGTCGCAGCAATTACAAAGCATATAGCCAGGAATTGAGATTTAAAGATGCCTCTATAATTTTTTCTATTAAGTTCCTGAATCAACATGTTGTTAAGTAAAACCCCTATTGGCACAGCTAAGGAATAAATGAGCAGATGGAAAGTATTGATTGATTTTTGCAAATAAGTCACTAGAGTCCAACTAGCTAGAAAAACTAAGGGCCATAAAAACGCTATCCACTTTAAAACCAATATCTGCTGATTATTTATGATTTTGACTTTGTCATAAATCAAAGGCCCTAATGCTAATGAAACACCCATATAGATTTCTGTAGTCTTCGATAAAAACACGAAACTATTTAGCGAATCATCAATCCAATTTCCTACCGACCTAAAGGCTATTAACTGGTCGCTTTTGAAAACAACAAAATTCAAAACTTGCTGAAGTATTGTGTAACCAGAAAGCATGCCTAAAACAAATTTCTCAGGCTTAAATTTTCTATAATTTGATATAATGAAATAGGTGATGATCGATTTAACAACATTCCCCACCAAGAAAAACGTAGCCAATATTCCTATATTCACCTCATTCTGGGTTAACTCGAGATAAATTACACCAACAAATAAGACAAAATAACTCGAAACGGTACACAAGAATACTCTGACATATTCTCTCTTACCTGACAGGGATGAGATTAATACTATTGATAGCGAATCTAATCCGCAAGCGAGCGCTAACATTAATGCAATTTTATTAAGATCGCCAACAAGAAAAAAATATAGAACAGAGTAGAAAAAAACCGACAATCCAAATATCTTAACCTTATCTAGGAAGCTAATTAAAAAAATAGCATTCAAGCTTTCCCTCGATTGGCCGAATAAGATCAAGTCCAACCCCATCTTTCCTCCAACCGTTCCCAATCCATGAAGAACCAGCAGGAGTATGAATCCAGATACTTGATCGCTATATTCGGTAAGCAATACCCCAGATGACATTCCAAACAAGACTAATGCAGGGAAAAACCCTGACAGTAGCAAAAGTAGGCTATTGAATTTGTTCATTTATCTACTTTAGGTACCAATTCACTGCTTTCGCAATACCATCTCGTAAACTATATAGTGGTTGATAATCCAAATTGCCTTTAGCTAAAGCAGGCTATTTAATTTGTTCATTTATCTACTTTAGGTACCAATTCACTGCTTTCGCAATACCATCTCGTAAACTATATAGTGGTTGATAATCCAAATTGCCTTTAGCTTTGGATATGTCAGCTTGAGAATGTCGCACGTCCCCAGCCCTGAATGAGCGATAGATCAAATTGCTATTTACCTCTAGATTATTGGACTGCAACTCGAACTTTATAATCTGATACAGTTGATTTAAGGTGGTTCTAACGCCAAAAGCGACATTATATATTTGGCCTTTAGCCTCTTCATTCGCTGTAGCAGACAGAATATTCATCTGAACAGTATTTTCAATAAAACAAAAATCGCGGCTAGTTTCACCATCACCATTAACATATACATCCTCTCCACTAATAAGAGCTGCAATCCATTTGGGAATCACTGCTGCATAGGCTCCATTTGGATCCTGACGCTTACCAAACACATTAAAATATCGCAAACCTATTGTTCTAAAACCATAACTGCGAGCATAAACACCTGCGTATAATTCGTTAACGTATTTCGTAACGGCATACGGGGAGAGAGGAGCGCCAATATTTTCCTCAACTTTAGGTAACGCCGGATGATCACCATATGTGGAACTGCTAGCCGCGTATGTAAAGCTCTTCACCCCTTCCTCTTTAGAAGCTTGCAAAACATTCAAGAACCCAGAAATATTCGCAGAGTTTGAAGCAATCGGATCAGCGATTGAACGTGGAACCGAGCCCAGTGCTGCCTGGTGTAACACATAATCGACACCTTTAACAGCAGAAATACAAGTCTCATACTCGCGAATATCACCTTCGATAAACTGAAATTTTTGCCATTGAGCTTCAGTCACCAAACTTTGGACTTCATCAAGATTATGTTGATGACCGGTTGCAAAATTATCTAAACCTACAATAGTTTGATCCAGTTTAAGCAAATGCTCTAAAAGGTTGGATCCTATAAATCCTGCAACACCGGTAATAAGCCAAACCTTCGGACTAGATTTGAGTTGCACTTTAACTTCTTGATAATTGGACACAGTAATATCTCTATATATAAAGGTTTTTATAAACGAATATCAACATCATCTTTAGGAAGCACATATTTAAGATCATAGAGGATATGCTTTGGCCTACCAAGCTTCCGAATGGCCTTAGTTCCCATTTCCTTAAACTCACCATGTGCAACCGCAACTAAGACAGCGTCATACACTCCTTCTTCGGCCACTTTACTGACTACCAAACCATACTCATTAGATGCCTCAAGAGGGTCACACCACGGGTCAATGATGTCGACATCAACTTCGTATGCTTTAAGCTCATCGACTATGTCAATGACCTTGGTATTTCTTATATCCGGACAATTCTCTTTAAACGTTAACCCCATAACCAGAACTCTTGATCCGCTAACCTCAATCTTTTGATTAATCATTTTTTTTATCAACTGAGAAACAACATAACTCCCCATCCCATCGTTAATTCGACGACCAGCTAAAATCATCTCTGGACGATATCCAACACTTTCAGATTTATGTGTTAAGTAATAAGGATCTACCCCTATACAGTGCCCGCCCACCAAGCCCGGACGAAATGGAAGGAAGTTCCACTTGGTACTCGCAGCCTCTAACACATCTGACGTGTCTATATCTAATTTATTAAAAATCATTGCAAGTTCGTTAATTAATGCGATATTGACATCACGCTGAGTATTCTCAATCACTTTAGCCGCTTCTGCAACTTTAATTGAACTCGCCTTGAAGGTTCCCGCTCTAATCACAGAGGAATACAGAACATCCACAAAGTCTGCCGTCGCCTGATTTGATCCTGAGGTTACCTTTAAAATATCTTCTACCCTATGACTCTTATCACCCGGGTTAATTCGTTCTGGCGAATAACCTGCAAAAAAATCCTCATTCAAACTTAAACCAGATAGTCTCTCTACCACGGGAATACAGTCATCCTCGGTAGCTCCCGGGTAGACGGTTGACTCATAAATAATCACATCGTCTTTCTTGATAACCCTGCCGAGCATAGCGCTTGCTTTTAATAATGGAGTTAGATCTGGCCGCTTGAATTTGTCGATAGGCGTTGGAACTGTCACGATAAACGTGTTGCAGGACTTGAGATCAACCTCACTACAGGAGAAATTAAGAGCTTCGGCAGCAACCAATTCAGAATTTGAAATTTCGAGCGTAGAGTCCACTCCAGTCTCGAGCTCTTTTACGCGGCTAGAATTAATATCAAACCCAAGAACGGAGAATCGTTTAGCGAAAGCGACAGCCAATGGTAAGCCAACGTAACCTAACCCTATGACAGCAATTTTTATATTCGATAATTTTGGCATGATATTATTAAAAATCTTTAGTTATAGTATTAGCTATTTGCCACGGGATATTAAGTTCTTGAACAGCTACTATTTTCAAACGTTTGATAAGAGCCTTTATCAAAAGTAAGCTTGTTATACATTGAATAATTGAAATCTAGAAGCTTAGGTGACCTTTTGCTTGATTACATAATGCCTTATAAAAACAAATAAAACACTCAGCATCCCACCTAAAAGAGCGCTTAAGATACAAATTAAAGCCCTTTTAGGCTCTGATTTTTTTTCCATTACCGCAGGAGGGTCAATGTAATCAAAAACGTAATACTGTTTGGCTTCAATTAGGGTTAACTTTTTGGTTTCTTCTTGCAATAGCTGCGCTAAGACTTGCTTGATTTCAGACAAACCAGTCATTGAAATTTGCTGGTTAAGATAACTAACAGCCTTTTCTGACTCTAATTTATCTTTTTGTCTATAAAAAGCATTAACTTCATTAACAACTAACTCAACCCATTGCTTCGCAACAAATGGTGATTGATGTTTGATAGATAGGGTGATAAAGCCAGATTTTTTATCTTCACTTAAACTTAGATGTTCGGTTTTAAATACCTCAAAGCTTTCTTGAGCGCTTGGTATTTGTTGCTTAGGATACGAATAGTCTCTAATCCAAGTATTACTATTCGTGTCAAAAATGCTTTCATCAAAAGCCAGAGTATTTGTTTTAGAGTTCCAAGATTTAACGGCCATAAGATCTGGTAGGTGAATATTAACCAGCATGTTGTTCTCAAAGAAACTCAGAGAGCTAATCTTTTGTGTTGCTTTTGCAGAATTACCCTCATCAACTCCAGAAGGGAGGCTTATCCCAGCAAGCCCTGCAAGACCACTGTAACTTCCAAGAGCTCCAGAAATACCGCTAGATGAATTAACAGGAACTAGCATAGCTTTAGATTCATATATATTTGGTAAAAGTAGACTATAAATAACTCCAATAATAGATACAAAAGCCGTTAGAGAAACGATAATCCATTTTTCTTCTGATAGAACATAAAAAAGTTCTCGAAGATCTATTTCATCATCAAAATCATTGGGGTGTTTATTATTATGTGCTTCTTGCATAAAAAATTATTAATCGATGTATGAATTAAGTTTATCGTATTCTTGTTTCTTTTTGATAATAAATTGCTTCGTTATAGCTGTTTTTTCTTGGATACCCTTCGGCGTTAAAATATATGCATAATTTAATTTATTGTTTGAATTATTAAAGTTATTTATTTTAATAAACCCAATATCCACCAATGCCTTAAGACAATAATTGACCTTACCTATACTGAGGCCGGAGTTTTGAGATAATAGTCTTTGAGATGCTTTGCCATCTTTTTCAATGATATGCATAAGATCTAATTGATCTTCTGTAATACTTTGTTCTTTTGTCATGAGAATGCTAATTTATCATTAGTGATTTGTGTATCCAAAAAATAATTGGATACCATAGCTACCGCACGGATTAATAATTAAAATAATTTTTTTAATTAACTATTACCGTTCAACACTTGAACTATTGTATTATTAGGTGTTTTTATAGTCAATATATTTTAAAAGATAAGGTCTTTTTCTGAGATAGTAACTCTTCTCACAGAACCAAGAAAAGTAAGAAGGATGCCGACTCTCTGTTTGGATGGAAAAGAGCATATTTTTACCATACTTCCTTTTAAGGATCCCTTTGAAATCATCGCTTCTTGCCCTATTTCTACTTGTGAAGCTACTTGGTCTATTTTTGAAATTTTCACTGCCATTTGCATGGCATCAATTTCTCCAGAAGAAATGCAGGAGATATTATCTCCAAATTTTATAATATTTTTTATGCCCATTGTATATTTGAGAGCTGAGTAATTTTCAAGACTAGTATTAACAAAAATGTAGCCAGGAAAAAGAACTTCCACTTTAGGATTAGTATTTATCTTTTTTATTGTTATTTTCGGTAAATAATAGTCAAATTTTTGATTTGATAAATTACTTTCTACTCGTCTTAATTCGTTAATTTTATATGTTGCAACAAGCCAGTTTTTTTTCATAATATGTGGTACCCGAGGCCGGACTTGAACCGGCACGATATTTCTATCGAGGGATTTTAAGTCCCTTGTGTCTACCAATTCCACCACTCGGG
>Ga0206131_10003204_pt1 | contig 19089 bp, 10 predicted proteins | sample Helgoland_Spring_FD_148636 | JGI IMG/M metagenome (GOLD analysis project Ga0206131, IMG submission 148636) | Pelagic subsurface seawater microbial communities from Kabeltonne, Helgoland, North Sea - Helgoland_Spring_Bloom_20160517_1 | ecosystem: Environmental > Aquatic > Marine > Epipelagic ...
GACTTGAAATCCCATAGTCAATTTATTCATAGACTAAAATTTTAGATGGGTTGAGCCCTACATGATGGCTTTGAATATAATCCCCTTGAATATCATATTCTCTGATGTATCCTGAATTTGTAAATCCCATTGCATCAGACACCAAAAAACGATTTCTAATAGAATCAAAGGTTAAATGATACAAAGTTTGAACTTCATTTAGGTTTAAAAATGAAGCAATCTCAATTACTTTAGTTGACGTATTGAAAAGACTCACATTTGCCTCGTTTGTATTGTAGTCATATTGAGTGATTAAAAAGTCATTATTAAAATGAGAAATACCTGAAATATTGAAATTAAAAGAATCTTCTACCACATTGCTTTCGCTATTAATTCTTTTCATTCTAGAAGGTATGCTACCGTAGTTTCCTCTTACTATTACATATATATCATCGAAAATGTCTGTTTTAATAGTTCCAGGATTCATTCCAACAGTGATTTTTTCAATTTCTTGGTTTGTGTTCAAGTCAATCACTGAAACTGTTGAATCCATGAGAGGGCCATTCAGGCCTCCCGAGTTTGAGACAAAAAGTTTGTTGTTAGCAATGGCTATTCCTTCAGGGTTGGAGCCAACCGGAATTCGACTGTCTACTGTCAAGGAAACGGTATCAATGACATCCACATATCCATCGAAGCAGGTCACATAAGCCCGGCCATTATGAAATGCTATTGAACGCGGTTGTTTTGCTGTACTGCCATTCATCATCGATATTTGCTTAATGGAGCTAAAACTCAATGCATCGATGACCTCGATAGTGCTTGAAACATTCACTACAACGTAGATTTTATCGCCATACCGTTTCAAATCGTTCCCTGTATCTCCAAGTTGGCGATCGTTCCTATTCAGAAAAAAATTATTTTCTACTTGGTTGTCTTCAAAGCTTACAAAAGAAAGCTGAGAATTATTTTGTTGAAATAATCCTTCGCAAAGCACTAGGGCTCCATTTGAAACCGAATTTATCATCACCGGAGGCTTGTTGTCTTTTCCACAAGAAAAGAGCAGCACAGATAGGTATGAAAGAAGTCTAATTAAACGCATATTTTAGAACTATTAAATAATTTCTCCCAGGCATAACAAAGCTTCTAATTACCGCATATTGAGAATTGAATAAATTTTTGACCGTAAACCTAAAGGTAAGGTTGTTTTTATTTTTGAGTTTTAAGGTGTAAAATGTGCTTAATGTACTCACCCAAAACCCTTCCACTTGATTCGCGCTAATATTTTCGTTTAGTGAGTATCTCAAAGAATTGGTATAATTTGAGAGTCTCATTCCGAACGTTCTGTATTTGATTGAGAAGTCAATATTTCCTGTGTGTATTGGTATGTATGCGATCTGATCTTTGTAGGTCGGAGAATTTGGGTCAGAAACATCTACAGCTCTTTGGAAACTGTAATTGAGATCTAGGTCAAATTTTACATGTTCATTAATTCCCCATTTTGAACCTAGTTTAAAATCAGCTCCCAAAATCCTGGCATTTTCCACGTTTTGCATGGACCATGTAAAGAGATTTTTAGTTGGTATTGCTATGATTTTATTGGTAACATAATTCAAGTAAACATTATTACGGAAATACCATTGAAGCATTCCTTTTGGCGAAGTGGATAAAGACCATCCATAATTTATTTGATGGGCCTCTTCAGGTTCTAGATTCACATTCCCAATGTTGTTGTAATAAAGCTCATTGAAAGAAGGCATACGAAAAGAGCTGCGATACCAAAGCTTTTGATTCATTAAATGCTTTCTTGGATTAAAGGAGATCTCAAAATACGGATTGATTTTGAATTTATTTCCTGCACTTATTCCTACTGAATTGTATTCTGAAATGTACTGTTCTGAAATTTGAAGTCTAATTTTGAATTTATCTAAAAAGGAATAATTTAAGCCTAAAATTCCAAAATTATGCATCCTAAGTGGCCGTGCAAAATTTGAATCGCTCACATTTAAGTCACTCAGGATTTGTTCTGCTCCAAAGTAGATTTTAAGATTTTCCGCAAGCTTATTTTCTCCCACAATACCAGCTTGCATTGACCTATTTCGGTAGCTTATATCAATACCACCATCCTGACCTAAATAATTTGGATCAGTATATTTCATATGATTTTCATTTATTTTTATAAAGCTTCGAAGGCTTGTTTTGTTTCCTTTAAAAACATAATCTCCAAATAAGTTTTGATCTCGATTCTCAATTCGTTCATCAGCTGAATTGTTGTATAGAATTACAGCTCCCGGAAGTCCTTGATCGAATTCTTTTTGCATATAACCCAAGCGGATGACTGATTTACCTTTTTTGATACCGCTTGTGAAACCAAAATGGTAGTCTGTGTAGTCATTATTAGAACGGGTCTCCTCTGAAGTTTGATTTCCGTTTACAAGCGTGAAGGGGTAGTTTCCATCAGCGCTTCTAAAGCTACCATGACCACTAAAGAGAAGTTTTTCGCTCGAGAATTTCATTGCTCCATAGGTCCCCCATTGATTGAAAGAACCTTGCTTTGCTAGTAATCGAAATTGGAGACCCTCATTACCAAAGTTGTTTTCAAAAGTTTCTAAAGAAAATTGGCTTCCTGCGACTTGGGCTGAAATGGGTTGTAAGAATTGTGATCGGCCGTCAGAATTACTTCTGACATATATTATATTGTCTGAATGAATTTGACCTAAGTTTACTTGGCCATTTTGTGTATTCGTTATACTGAATCCGTCGGCCACAATCTTTGAGTGATTCGCTCCTAGACCACGTGAGGATACCGTTTTTAAACCTCCGAGCCCTCCATAAGACTTAATACTAGTACTTGTGAGTTTTCTTATCAGCCCTGCTGCGTCATTAACTTGTAATGATTCAATTTTTGAAGCGTTTATACCTTCCCATTCGTTTTGGATTTTTACCGTGTCAAGGTTGAATGTAATGGTCACCTCATTAATTTCTTGTATCCTGTTTTTTTGCCCTATACAATGGGTTCCGATCCATAAACAGAAAATAATGACCAATCTCATAATTTTTAGAAACAGAGGTTGAGAAAATTCTCCAACCTCTGTTTTCTTGACAAATTATTTTATAATTCGTTTCGAGACAATACCTTTCTGCGTATTGATATTTAAAATGTATACACCTGAGGTAAGTGCTGAAAGATTTATTTTCGATTGCGCGCTGTGCGTGTATGATAAAACCTCTTGTCCGCTAATAGTATTTAAAGATATCCTGCCCGAAGGTCCGTTGATGAATAAGTCGTTCTTAACGGGGTTGGGGAAGATTTGAAAAAGGGATTCATTTACTTCAGAAATCCCAAAAGTACCTTCCCAATTTATATTGTCTATTGCGACATATGCTGGAGTATTCATTCCGAATTCTCCATTATCAGAAGATTCCAATCTCATTGACACTTTTGTCACACTGAATTCAAGCGAGCTCAAATCGATTGTTTCCCATGTATCAACTATGTAATCCTCACTATTATCTGTGAACCGATAATCTGCAAGAAAGAATTCAATAGAATCTTTTGCTCCCTCTGTTTCGTTCTCACAAAAGATCCATACCTTAAAGAAGTCTTCTCCATCTGTACCATCCAAATCGCCTAGAGCATTTGTTGGCTCTCCGAATTTTTTTGCATAAGAATCTCCATCTCTCATGGACAAGCCTGCATACGTCGTATTAGATATTTGAAAAGAAGTAATTCTCGCTTGCTCAGATGTAGTGTAAAATTCAGGACTACCATAGGCTACAGCGTAAGAAATTGAATTGTCAGCTCCTTCACCAGCATAAGCACTATATTGGTTCATGTATCCAGGAGTTAAATTATCCGAGACATTAGATATAGCAAAACCAGTAAAATAACTGAATTCATTATCGTAGTAATTCACTAGTTGAACTGGTGAGAAATCAAAACCTTCGGCCCCTTCAGAACCGTTATTGAAGGTTTCGGGATTACTTAAGGAGGACTCAAAGTCAATTTGAGCCTCTGTGTTTGCTCCAATAAAAAGAGCAGTCATTAAAATGTAAACATTCTTCATCGTTAAAAAATTAAAAATTAAAAAATAAAACGTTGAAGAAATCAGCTAAAAGAAAATAATATCCCTTACGAGAGATTAAGTCCGACTTTAATCTGAAGTCTTCTCTAACACTCAAAGGCAAGTATTCTGGCTCATGTCAACTTCGACTAACCTTCCCGAAAGTCAGTGGTTTATTAAGTCGTTTTTAAGACACTTACAGCTGCAGATACAGCTCCGGATTTACACCGGATTCCTTTTTAAGTAAATAAAAATTTACACCTAAAAGCGATACAAATGTAACACAATAACATCAGTAAAACCGCTGAAGAGATATTAATTAATTGTTTAATCGTTAATAGTGAGCACTAACGTTTACAGGCGTTACACGTAATATACACATTTGTGTTGTTAATAACTTAAATTCATAATCAATTGTATCACAAGTAATTATAATTATTTTAAGTTAAATCTAAAATTTAATATTATGGAAAATTATGTTAATCAATTATTGGACCTGCCCAAATCGGTAGGAGAAATGTTGCCTGGAAATTCGTTTAATTCGATAGTGGACGATTCTGAAAATAGCATTGCAAAATGGACAGGTACTATATACAAGTTTGCTGCTCTAGTTTTAGTTCTTGGTGCGGTTTATGGTTTGATAAGCCCACTTTGGGATGCTGATGTTAGTTTGGGTGAAGGTACAGATATGGTGGGTGCAATACTCGGACTGTTGATTGCGCTCTATGCCGTATTTCCAGTTGCACAGGTTGTGCGCACTGCTGGAGATAATTTATCAGCATCATCAAGTAATATTATCAATTTTGTGTTTAAAGATTTAATCGTTGAAAACATAAAACTTATTGGAAAGGTAATGGCTATTGGTGCAATTTTTTCGGCAATATGTATGCTGCTGTCTTGGTTAACAGACATCACTATTTTTGGTGGTTTTGGTTATGTATCAATGGATAGTGTCAATCAATTCGCCAACTTACCAATGGAGGGTCTGAGTGCTTTATGCGGAATGTTTGGTCTTGATTTTGTATCTCAAGTGATTGGAGATTGGATGAGCTGGGATGTTTCGGTATCAGCCGGTGAGGCTTGGTCTTGGGAAGGTTTAGTTGCTGTAGGATGGGAACTCGTTGGTGCAGTTCTTATTTTAGCACGTATGTTTGTTTCATTAGCAGTCTTTCATTTTCTGTATAGTTTGTTAACGTCTTTTGCAGGTTGGTTAAGAAGCCCATATTTACCGTTTAAGACTATGTAAAGTATTTTTTATTTTTTTTAAAGAGGGCAAATGCCCTCTTTTTTTGTATCCATATTTTTAAAGAAGTTACACAAAATCGCAATATGTAGTTTAATACGAGTTATTATATTGTTTATTAAAAAACAATCCCTAAATTTGCGCTCGTTCATGGTGAACTACATAATAATCATTTACAATAATATTAGCATGTATTTAGATAAAAAAGTTAAAACAGACATTTTCAAAAAGCACGGGGGTTCTGAGAAGAATACAGGATCTACTGAAGGGCAAATTGCTTTATTCACATTTAGGATTAGCCATTTAACAGAGCATTTGAAAAAAAACAGAAAAGATTACGGTACGCAACGAGCACTTCAACTATTAGTTGGTAAAAGAAGAAGTTTGTTGGACTACCTGAAGAATAAGGATATTGAAAAATATCGTGAATTGGTTAAAGAATTAGGGCTTCGTCGCTAATATCAATTGGTTTACATTACGTATTAAAAAGAGGGGACATTCGATAGTATCGGCTGTCCCTTTCGTTTTTAATAATTTGATAATAATAGAAAAATAGAATATGAATATAGGAATAAAAAAGACCATCGAAATAGGTGGCAAAGAAATCTCCATTGAGACGGGTAAATTGGCTAAACAAGCCGATGGAGCTGTTGTCTTAAGAATGGGAGATACGATGATTTTGGCTACTGTTGTAGCGAACAAGGATGCAAAAGACGGCGTCGATTTTTTACCACTTACAGTTGACTACAGAGAAAAGTTTGCAGCAGATGGTAGAATTCCTGGTGGCTTCTTTAGAAGAGAAGCACGTCCTTCAGAACGAGAGATTCTTGTGATGAGAATTGTTGATCGAGCACTACGTCCTTTGTTTCCAGATGATTTTCATGCGGAAGTTCAGTTAATGATGCAGTTGATTGCTTATGATGGTGTTAATAGCCCCGATGCTCTTGTTGGTTTTGCGGCTTCATCATGCATTGCTGTATCTGACATTCCTTTTAATGGACCAATGTCTGAAGTTAGAGTAGGTAGAGTGAATGGTGAGTTTGTTATTAATCCAACTTTAGAGGAAATGGCTGTTTCTGATGTTGATTGTATCATTGCAGGTACAATTGATAATATCGTAATGGTTGAAGGTGAATTAGCGGAAGCTTCTGAAGCTGAAATGGTAGATGTTATTAAAATTGCACACGAGGCAATCAAAAAGCAATGTCAGTTCCAGTTGGATTTGGCTGCTGAGATTCCCTCTTCTTCTCCAAAAAGAGAGTACGAGCACGAAGACCATAATGAAGATGCTCGAGCACGAGTTGCAGCCTTTTCTTATGACAAGTGCAGGGAGGTGGCAAAGCAGGGATTAGCTTCTAAAGAAAAAAGAGCTGAATTGTTCGGTGCTATTAAAGAAGAATTTTTAGCCTCATTGACAGAAGAGGAAACAGAAGAAATAGGAAAATACGTTTCTGTTTATTTCAAAGAGTCAATGAAAAAAGCAGTTCGTGATACGATGCTTGACGATAATATTCGTTTGGATGGACGTCAGTTTGATGAAGTTAGAGCAATTTGGTCTGAGGTAGATTATTTACCTACAGCTCACGGATCTGCTGTCTTTACAAGAGGCGAAACACAGTCTTTAACGACCTTGACATTAGGAGGTAAAATGGATGAACAAATGATTGATGATGTTACCTTTAAAGGGTCTACACCATTTATGCTTCATTATAATTTCCCGCCTTTCTCAACTGGTGAAGCCAGAATGAAATTTAATGTTTCAAGAAGAGAGATTGGTCATGGTAACTTGGCGCTAAGAGCGCTAAGGCCTGTTTTGCCAGAAGATAATCCTTATACAATTCGTTTGGTTTCAGAAATATTAGAATCGAATGGTTCTTCTTCAATGGCTACTGTTTGTGCAGGAACACTTGCTCTAATGGACGGTGGTATTCAAATTAAAGCGCCTGTTACAGGAATCGCAATGGGATTGGTTGCTGAAAATGGGAAATTCGCAGTATTATCTGACATATTAGGAGATGAAGATCACCTAGGTGATATGGATTTTAAAATTACCGGAACTGCAAAAGGAATAACCGCTTGTCAAATGGATATCAAGGTCGACGGATTGCCTTATGAGGTTCTTATTCAGGCTTTAGAACAAGCAAAAGCTGGACGTTTACATATACTAGATAAAATTCTAGAGACGCTACCGGCTCCAAATGCTGAGCTTAAGCCACAAACTCCGAGAGTTGAAGCATTTAATGTTCCAAACGAAATGATTGGTGGAATTATCGGACCTGGTGGAAAAATTATTCAAGGCCTTCAAAAAGAAACCAATACAACAATAACTATTGAAGAATTAGAAAATGGTGAAGGTCGTGTTCAGGTTCTTTCTAATAATGGAGATGATATGGCAAATGCTTTAGAAAAGCTCAAATTGATTGCTTTTCCTCCTCAAGTAGAAGATCAAACCGAATATGAAGGTGTTGTCAAGTCAGTAAAAGATTTTGGATGTTTCGTAGAGATTGTACCAGGAACTGACGGACTTATTCACATATCTGAATTTGCTTGGGAAAAAACTGCTCGTATGAGTGATGTTTGTAAAGAAGGAGATATGCTCAAGTTTAAGGTTATAGGAAAAGATCCTAGAACTAGAAAATGGAAGCTTTCAAGAAAAATTCTTTTACCAAAACCAGAACGTAAAGAAGAGCCTAAGGCTTAAAATTTATAAAATCAACAAAAAGGCACTTCGGTGCCTTTTTTTGTTTATAAGTAATTCTCCTAGATTAGGATTTCCTTTGTATTTTTATGACACTAAATATAAAAACAACTATGAAAAAAAATTACACTTTTTTACTGCTAATAACTTTCTTTTTTAGCAGTTATTCTTTTAGTCAATTAATTATATCTGAATTGGCCGATCCCAATGATAACGCTGGGGCTCGTTTTGTAGAAATTTATAACGTTAGCGGTTCTTCAGTTGATCTCACAGATTGGGAGTTGCGTAGATGGACCAATGGTAATGCCGGTCCACAGGGGACAGGAGTTGATTTAACACCCATTTCAAGCTTAGCTGCTAATTCTTTTATTATAATTGCAGCAAATGCTGCCGAGTTCGAGGCTGTTTATGGATTCGCTCCAGACATTGAGGCTGGAACAGGAGGTGCTTCAGATAGTAATGGTGATGATCAAATTGCAATTTTTGATCCTGCCGATAATACAATTGATATTTTCGGTGTGCCAGGTGAAGATGGTTCTGGAACTTGCCACGAATTTGAAGATGGACGAGCAGAACGTATTGCGTCTGTAACCGCCTCAAACCCAACATGGGATGAATCTGAATGGAATGTATGGGCTGATAGTCAAGTTACAGGATGTACGAGCCACACTCAGCAACCCATTAATGCTGGTGATAATATTTACGATCCAGGATCATGGATAGGTGCGTCTGCTGGTACAGACCCAACAGTCTCTGTTTCGGCTACTGAATTGACAAATTTCGTTCAATTCGTTGGTGCGCCATCTGATGAGCAAACAACAGAAGCATCAGGTTCAAACTTGACTGCTGATGTAAACGTATCCGTTTCTGGAGATTACGAAATCTCTTTAACTACAGCTACAGGTTTTGCAACGAGTCTTATTCTTACTCAGAATGCAGGAGAATTAGCTCCAACAATGATCTATGTTCGCCTAAATGGTTCAGCACCTGCAAGTCCGTCAAATGGTGAGATTACCTTTGATTATGGTACAGATGTAACTCTCGTATCATTAAATGGTGAAATTTTAAATCCAGATCCAGTTCTATTTACACAACAAGATACTTTAGTTGGATTCTCTCATTTTGTAGGAACTCCTTCAGCTGAACAAACTGTAAATATTTCAGGAAACTATTTACTTGATGATGTGATCATTGATGTTACTGGAGAATTTGAAATCGCATTGGAATCCAATGGTACCTTTGGAAATTCATTGTCTATTCCAACATATGCGAATGCAACAGTTTTTGATGCAAATGCGACTTGGAATGGTTATATGAATGTGTTTGAACTTCCTGAAAATGGTGGTGGTTATGCCTTCGGTTCTCCATGGGGTCTTGCGGATTTAAGAGCGTTTGTCACGCCTTCATCTAATAGTGTTAAGCTCATGCCAAATACAAACACCTATGCTGACAATACAGCGGATCCATTCTGGGTGAATCAAACTACAGGTGCAGGTAACAAGAATATGGAGGCAAACACTTTTGTTGAGCCAGGTCCAACGGCGAATGATAATGATTTAACCTTTGCGGGCAACGTAGTAAATAATAACTTAGATGCTGCCTACACAGCAAAATATTTTATTAAAGCTTTGGATCCGAATAATGGTTTTGCAGATGCCTTCAACGGTTCTAAAACTTTTGATTTACCTATTTCCGGAAACTTCTCAGTGTCCGCAACCGCGGCTGAATTACCTGCAGGACTGATTATTCAGTATGGATTTGTTATGGTAGGTCCTAACGCTGATCCGTCTACAGCCGGTGCTTTAGGTTCTGTAACAATTAATGGTGACTTTTTAGTAGGTGAAGTTGCACCTACGCCAGTTTATGTCAGACTTAATGGTGCTGCTCAAAATTACAACCAAACAGGAACTTTAACTGTTTCATCTGGAAGTGATGCTGGTGCCCACATTATAAATGCAGGAAGCTTTTATTATGCCCCAGCCCAATTAACGATTACAGCTGGCGATACTGTTTATTGGGTAAACGATGGAGGAACGCATAATGTCAATTTTCAGACCAATACAGTAACAGGAGATCCTTACAATAATCCTGAAAGCTTTGTTTCAAGTCCAACTGGTGATGCAGCGTTATATTCCTATGTGTTCAACACGCCAGGGACTTATCAATACGACTGCTCTGTTGGTTCTCATGCGGCAAATGGAATGTCTGGGACGATTACTGTTTTGGATAATCCAGCTCCAGAGGCAGGGTTAGTAGCCCTATTTGGAGAGACACTTGATTATTCTCCATACGCTATTGGTGAAGTAACAACAAACGCTGCAAACGGGTCGGCTGATTCTATTGACGTGTTGGTTTCTCTTGTTGGTGTGGTTCATTGTATTGATTTCGATGGAAATGAGGGCTTGAGCTTCACGATTATTGATGAAAACAATGATGGTATAAATGTCTTTAATTTCGATGATGTAAGTGATTATGTTGTCAATGAGGGAGATAAAATAACAGTACTTGGTAAGATTGGACAGTTCAATGGTTTAACACAAGTCTTCGCAGACAGTATCTTAACTTTAGAAACAGGCTTGCCAACTGTTACGCCAACAATCGTTACAACGCTTGATGAGTCAACAGAGGCGCAATGGATTACTATTGAAAATGTAAGTTTTGTAGATCCAATTGCAACGTTTCCAACAGGATCGAATAATATAGATGTAACAGATGGTACAAATGTTTTTGCATTGCGTATTGATAGTGACACAGATATTCCAGGATCCGCCGCGCCACAAGGCTTGTTTGAGGTAACTGGCCTTGGTGGTCAGTATGACACTTCAGATCCGTACGATTCAGGATACCAACTATTCCCTTGCGGAGTAGGAAGCATTGTTCCGAATAGTACATCAAGTATTGTTGAGGGAACTATACTGAAAGCTGGGGTATCGCCTAATCCATTTGTAGATGAGGTGGAAATTGCTATTTCTTTTGGTGATGAACTTTTATTAAATGTTCGTGATGTGCAAGGAAGGCTTGTTTTTCAAAATGTAGTTTCGCATGGTGAAAAATTATCTACTGTAGAATGGCCTAAGGGTATGTATCTTTTCACTTTTGAAGATAAAATGAATAACCTACGCACAATACGTGTAGTTAAATAACAACGCATTTTACGTATTTTTATGGGCTGCAATGTTGCAGCCCATTTTTTTTGTCATGAATCATAGCTTTGCCCTCCTAATATTACTTTTTTTAATTTCGAATCCAAAGTATTCTTTCACCCAAGAATACTGGCAACAGGAGGTGAATTATAGGATGGATGTGCGCTTGGATGATGAGCATCACATGCTTCATGCGACTCAAGAATTTGAATACATCAATCATTCACCTGATACTTTACTTGAACTCTATATACATATATGGCCAAATGCATATAGTAGCGGTCAAAGTGAGTTGTCAAAGCAGCTAGCAAGTAACGGAAATAACACATTGCTTTACAGTTCAGAAGAGGATAGGGGCTACATAGATTCGCTTACTTTTAAGGTTAATGGAGAATTTGTAGAACATGTCGTATACGACCAGAAAATTGATATTGTCAAGCTAAAATTACCTTCATCCTTGTTGCCTGGTGCGTCGATAAATGTTTCGACACCGTTCCGAGTTAAATTACCTTCAGGTCGAATCTCTAGATTGGGCCATATTGGTCAATCCTATCAAATCACGCAATGGTATCCTAAACCAGCGGTTTATGATAAAAATGGTTGGAACCCTATGCCTTATTTGAATCAAGGTGAGTTTTATTCAGAATTTGGTTCCTTTGATGTGTCCATAACTTTACCGGCTAATTATGTGGTCGGATCAACTGGTGACTTGCAGAATGCAAGTGAAATAAAATTCATGAATGAGTTGGCGGAGAAAACTGCCGGGGGAATTGAGTCTTTAGTCAATAACGCCAAAAGCGAAGGTGATTCACCTTTTCCTAAATCAGATTCGAAATTCAAAACAATTCGTTTTAAACAAGAACAAGTTCATGACTTTGCATGGTTTGCAGATAAGCGGTATTCTGTCTTGAAGGGTGAAATTGAGCTTCCTAAAACTCGAAAGCTTGTGGATACATGGGCACTTTTTGTTCCGCAAAATGCAAGTCAATGGCAACATGCTATTGAATATTTAAATGATGCTACGTATTATTATTCTTTGTGGAATGGAAATTATCCCTACAGTCATGTAACCGCTGTCGATGGCACAATCAGTGCGGGAGGCGGAATGGAGTATCCAAATGTCACTGTCATAGGTAATAGCTCAACCAAGGAAGAGCTTGAAATTGTTATTGTTCATGAAGTAGGTCACAATTGGTTTTATGGAATTTTGGGCAGTAATGAACGCGTTCACGGCTGGATGGATGAAGGAATTAACACTTTAAACGAAGTAAGATATATTCAAACCAAGTATCCCGGAAATACGCGTCTTTCTGACATGGTTTTAAATGGAAGATTTCATTTGAATGATTTGGATTATCATGATTTGGGTGATTTAACTTATCGTTTTGCGCATACTACAGGTTATGATCAACCTATCGAGACGGACTCAAAGGAATTTTCTTCAGCGAATTATGGAATCATCATGTATCAAAAAACGGGTTTGGTCTTTTATTACTTAAAAGATTATTTAGGGGACAGTGAATTTGACCGAGTAATGAATGTTTATTTTGAAAAATGGAAATTCAAGCATCCTCAACCTGAAGATTTACGTGCGTTGTTTGAATCAGAAACTGGGAAGGATCTTTCTTGGTTCTTTGAGGATTTAATACAATCTACGAATCATGTTGACTATAAAATTAAATCTGTAAAACCTAAATTAAAAACTGGTTCTTTGGTAAGGGTTAAGAATGTAGGGCAAGTAAATGGCCCTATCGAACTGAATGTCTTTAGTGATGACGATTTACTCGAAAGTTTATGGATCGAACCTGGGGAGACGCAGGTGGTTCTTAAATCAAATCTTTCTGATATCACGCATGTTGTTATAGATGACAGTAGAGATATCCCTGAGATTTCAAGAAAAAACAATACATGGCGAAAAAAGGCCTTATTTCATAAAATAGAGCCTTTAAAACTTGAGTTTGCTACTGGAGATCATGAGACAGATCGCTCTAATATATTTTGGACGCCTACAATTGCAGGAAATGCCTATGATGGCTTTATGTTTGGTACAGCTTTTCACAACTTGGGAATCCCTTTACAACGCTTTCAATATTTAGTAGCACCGCATTTTGGATTGAAAAGTAAAAGCTTAGTGGGGATTGCTGAGGCTTTATATGTTGTACTTCCGAAGAATAAGATTAAGCAACTAAAAATTGGATCATCCCTAAAGTCATTTACGAATCCCGGAGTCTTTTCAACACGTTTCATAGGTTTTTCGCCGTATTTAAAGATGATTTTTGGTGACAGAAGTAAAAAGAACACCTTCTTTAGTTATGCTGAATTAAAGGGTATCTTAAAAGTCGATTATACAACAGAAATGGCACTAGACCAAACCCATAGAGGTTTAAAAGCAAAGTACCTTTTTACAAAGGAATTTAAAAACACCTCTTTTACTATTTCTCCTACCTTAACGTATTACGAGCAATTTATGAATATCGACGGGTTTGGGTTTCTAGATTTTGACCGGATGTTTCGTGCTGAGCTTAATGTAAGCTACAACATTAAGTTCCGATTAGGGGATATGAAAAGGTACTTAAAGTTCAATGGTTATTTTGGTAAGAATTTAATGACGAAACTTACCACATTTGATAGTGACCACCAATCCTTATCAATGTCTGGTGTTCAAGGGGGGCGAGATCTTTTTCTAGAGCAGTATTATTTTGCAAGAGGTGGGGTTCAGCAACAAATGGATGGTATGGGTAATTTTTATTCCACTTCTGCAGTTGGAACGAACAGGAACTGGATCGCATCTTTGACCTCATATATGGCGTTACCCGTAAAGCCTAACGTTTTTGGTCTGTTTTACAATCAAGGATTTTATCCTGGTTTTGAAAAGGTTGAATATATGTTTAATGCAGGTGCTGCATTTATTATTGGAGATATATTTGGACTGTATTTCCCCTTAGTTCGTTCTTCAAATATGGGTAAGCTCTTTACGGATAATTATCTAAAAGAAATACGTCTTACTTTACAGTTCAATATTGTTGCTAATGGATTTAATCTCGGGAAATTTATAAATTAAAAAATATGGAAGACAAGCAAACTAAAATACCATTCAAAAAATTATTTTTATCTGTCTTTTTATCTCGTATCTTATCATTTTTGGCCCTTATTTCTTTGATAGGTTTCATCGTAGGTATTATCTTACTATTTGATTCTGAGGAAACGAATATTAAAAAAAATACAATTTTACATGTTCAGTTGAAAGGGCCAATAGCTGAGAAGGGAAGTGCTGAATTAGATCCATTATCATTATCAATTAATTCAACGAATGGACTCTCTGCATTACTTTATGGTCTTGAATCTGCGGCATCTGATGATAATATTGAAGGGTTATTTTTAGATTTTGGCACCTTAAATTGTGGAATGGCAACTGCTCAAGAGCTGCGCAATGGAATTCAACGCTTCAAAGAGAGCAAGAAATTTGTTGTAGCATACAATTCAGGAGAATATATTTCTCAACAAGCCTATTATTTAGCTTCAGTAGCAGATGAAGTTTACGGTTTTCCTACCTCAACTTTTCAGTGGCTGGGGTTAGGTGGTGAACTTTATTTCATAAAGGATATGCTTTCAAAGCTTGGTGTTGAAGTAGCGATTCTAAAAGGGAATAACAATGACTTTAAGAGTGCTGTAGAACCATTGTTTCTTAATAAAATGAGTGACTCGAGTCGTTTACAAATGAATGCATATATGCAATCGACTTGGAATTCTATGCTTGATGATATTATTGGGTCCCGACCATTAACCTATGATTTACTGAATTCCTATGCCTCCAATCTTGATATAAAAAATGTTGAAGATGCTGTAGACAAGGGTTTTATGGATAAATCTTTATACAAAGATGAAGTGCTGAAAATACTCATGAAAAAAGTAAATGTAAAAGCTCAAAAAGACTTGAATTTATATCAGTTTTCAGACTACAGTAATGATGTCTTTTATAGAAACCAAACACTTTCTCAGGCAGGCGAACCAACAGTAGCTGTTATTTTAGCCGAAGGTTCAATAGCAAAAGAGGGCAAGGGTTTTTCAAGTGATAATATTTGCAAGTTGTTTAGAGAGGTCAGAAAAATAAAGTCTATTAAGTCCGTTGTATTTCGGGTGAACAGTCCTGGAGGAAGTGCTTTGGCATCAGAAGAAATATGGCGTGAAGTTGCATTGACAAATAAAGAAATGAAGGTAATTGTTTCAATGGGTGACTATGCTGCTTCTGGAGGGTATTATGTATCGACACCAGCAGATTTTATTTTTGCAGACCCAACAACTTTGACGGGTTCAATCGGTGTATTTGGTGTGTTACCGTACACTAAAGAAATGCTAGGTAAAATAGGTGTTGATGTTGACATTATTGGTACACATGAGCACTCTGTGATGTCTCTAAATCGCAAATTGACGGATACTGAATTTGCCGTTGCACAAGGAGAAGTAAATAATATATATCAACAGTTTTTAGAAAGAGTTAGTAATGGGAGAAACCTGTCAAAGGACGCTGTCAATAAAATAGCGAGAGGTCGCGTTTGGACTGGGGCTGATGCAAAATCTGTTGGTTTGGTGGATTCTATAGGGTCTCTTTACATGGCCATTAACTATGCAAAGTCACTTAATGGAAATAAATCTGATGAGGTCATTTATTTTCCAAAAGTTAAGGAGGACCCCTTCAAGGAGTTAATTTCGTTTATGGAGCATCAAGAACTAAATATTGAATCTTCGAATAATATCATGAAGCACCCTATTCTTAAATCAATAGAGAGAAGTATTCAATTTAGCTCTGAATGGAATGGCGCAATGATGCGACTGCCTTTTCAAATAGAATACAAATAGCGCGACTTAATACAAAGAAGGAAAGGAGGAAGGGTCACTCTCAGTCATAATAGCGTATATCTTCTCCACAATATCATCAATATTTGGTTTTGAAAAGTAGTCTCCATCTGACCCATATGCAGGTCTATGGTCTTTTGAACTCATAGTGTGTGGTGCAGAGTCTAAATGATAAAAACATTCTTGTTCTACCATGATTTTATCCAAAATATAACCTGTTGCACCACTACTGACATCTTCGTCTACAATCAATAAACGGTTCGTTTTTTTAATTGAATCAGAAATTAAATGTTTGATATCAAACGGAATTAAAGTTTGGATATCGATGAGCTCTACGGCAATACCCAATTGTGTAAGTTGTTGCGCTGCAACTTGACATAGATTAAAAGTTGAGCCATAAGAGACAACAGTAATATCTTTACCTTCTTGGACAATATCAGGTACTCCTAAGGCTTCTTTAAAAGCACCTATGTTTTCAGGGTACTTCTCTTTAGTTCTGTAGCCATTTAGAGGTTCAACAACCAAAGCTGGTTCATCTGCAGCGAGAAGCGTGTTGTAAAAACCTGCTGCTTTTGTCATATTTCTAGGAACACAAATATGCATACCTCTTAGCGCATTAATGATCATTCCCATGGGAGATCCACTATGCCATATTCCTTCTAGTCGATGGCCTCTAGTACTAACAATTAAGGGTGCTTTTTGACCACCTTTAGTCCTGTATTGAACTGTAGATAAATCATCAGACAATACTTGAACTGCATAAAGTAAATAGTCCAAATATTGAATCTCAGCGATAGGTCTCAATCCGCGCATTGCCATTCCTATACCTTGTCCAATAATTGTACATTCTCTGATTCCAGTATCAAATACACGATTGACCCCAAAAGTATCTTGCAGACCTTCAAGAGATTGGTTCACGCCACCAATTTTCCCAGCATCTTCCCCAAAAATGAGAAGTTCTGGCATTTGTTCTAGCTGTTTTTTAAAGTTTTCTCGCAAAATGATTCTTCCATCTTCCATGCGGCCATCCGAACCATAAATAGGTGCGACTGCTTCAACTTTATGAATATTAGCGTTTGATTCTGAATATAAATGTGAGCTGTATTTCTCGTGCGAGCTATCAATAGATTTTTTTATCCAATTTCCAAGCTCTTCTTTTTGAGGGGATTGCTCTTTGTGCAATAGTCGAAGCACTTTTCTCGCAGCATTAAGGAGGTCTTTTCTTATTGGCTCGTAAGTTTTCTTTAGCGCTTCTAATTCTTTAATTATAAAGGCTTTTTGGCTACTCGTTGCCGCAACGGTTTCTATAATGTTTATGATTTCAGTCAGTTCTTCTTGAATTTCAGAGGTGAATCTTTTCCAAGAAATATTTTTTGCTTGTCTAACCTCTACTTTAGCCTCTTTTTGAAGCAATTCTAATGTTTCTTCATCCGCAATTTTATTGCCATCCACCTCAAATGCAAGAATCCATTCTTTGAATTTCGCTATGCAGTCGTATTCTTTTTCCCATCTAAGACGTTCCTCAGTTTTATACCTTTCATGTGACCCTGATGTTGAATGGCCTTGTGGCTGGTTAACTTCCTTGACATGAATAAGAACCGGCACGTGCTCTTCACGCGCAATTTGTACGGCTTTCTTGTATGTTTGACACAAATGTGCGTAGTCCCAACCTTTGGTAACAAATATTTCGTATCCTTTTTTGTCTTCGGTTCGTTGCATACCTGCTAATGCCTCCGATATAGAACCTTTTGTTGTTTGAAATTCTCTTGGAACAGATATGCCATATCCATCATCCCATACTGACATAACCAACGGTATTTGCATAACACCCGCGGCATTTATAGATTCCCAAAATGGTCCTTCACTTGTTGAGGCATCGCCTATGGTACCAAAAGCAACCTCGTTTCCTTTATTTGTAAATTTCTTTGAGTTTTCAAGTGCACTTAAAGCCTCATTTTCTCGATATACTTTCGATGCTTGAGCAAGGCCGACAAGTCTTGGCATCTGACCCGCAGTTGGCGAAATATCCGAGCTGCTATTTTTTTGTTGCATGAGATTTTTCCAATGCCCATCCATATCCAGGTTTCTTGTCGCATAATGACCTCCCATTTGACGTCCGGCAGACTGAGGTTCTATTGCAACATCGGTATGTGCATAAAGCCCTGAGAAATACTGCTCAATTGTAAGCTCCTTAATCGCTAACATTATGGTTTGATCTCGATAATAACCTGATCTAAAATCACCGTTCTGAAATTCCTTAGCTAAGGCAATTTGTGCAAGCTCTTTACCGTCGCCAAAAATTCCAAATTTAGCTTTCCCTGTTAAAACCTCTTTTCTTCCTAATAAAGAGGCCTCTCTTGATAAACAAGCCAATTTGTAATCCTCCAATATTGTTGTTTTAAAGGATTCGAAATTTACATTTTCGTTTTGCTGTTTTTCTTTTTGTGATGTACCTTTCATTGCTTGCAAATATAGGGAAAAAATAGTGCTTCAAATGGAGTTTTTGGTATTCCCAATTTAACCTATCTTTAAGATTGAGTATCAATAATACGAGACAATAAATACAAATGATTATGCAAATTGAAATCTGTGCGTCTAGTTATACCTCTTTAGAACTTGCGGCTCAACATAAAGTCAGTCGGGTTGAATTATGTCAGAATCTAAGTTGTGGTGGATTAACACCTTCTTTAGCGCTTGTTAGGAGGTCCTTAGCTTTGGATTTGAATACACATGTGCTAATTCGTCCGCGAGCAGGAGATTTTTGTTATTCAGAAAGCGAATGCCAACAAATTATCGATGAAGTTCATCTATACAAGGAACTAGGAATACAAGGTTTAGTAATTGGAGCGTTATCAAAAGAAAGACGATTATTGACTTCTCTAATTAGACAGATTAGAGAAATAAGCTTTGGTCTTGAGCTTACTTTTCACAAGGCCTTTGACGATATTTCCGATTGGAAAAGTGCAATGGATATTTTAATTGAATTAAAATTTGATCGAATTCTAACCTCAGGTCAATCGGCAAATGTCCTTGAGGGGATAGAAATGCTGAAGACTTTTAAATCATATGCCAATGGGCGTATACAAATTTTACCAGGTGGGGGAGTAGGAG
>Ga0206131_10003206_pt1 | contig 19085 bp, 15 predicted proteins | sample Helgoland_Spring_FD_148636 | JGI IMG/M metagenome (GOLD analysis project Ga0206131, IMG submission 148636) | Pelagic subsurface seawater microbial communities from Kabeltonne, Helgoland, North Sea - Helgoland_Spring_Bloom_20160517_1 | ecosystem: Environmental > Aquatic > Marine > Epipelagic ...
TTTTGTCATTTACTTATCTATAAAAAATTACTTATAATGCACATCCGCGTTCCCGAATAGCTCAGCGGTAGAGCAGTTGACTGTTAATCAATTGGTCGTTGGTTCGATCCCAACTTCGGGAGCCATTCTATTGTAGTTAAAGATATCTATTTTATATAGTCAATTAAGCTTTTAATCATTAGCCTGCTTGAGAAAGCTTATATGTTATTGTTATTATATAAAGATATGTTTAACGCATAATTATGAAAAAGTTAAATAAAGAGAAGACTAATCACTTCGATGCTATCGCTCGTGGTCTTGATACTATAAGTCTAATGGGGCCTAGCTATCTCCAGATAAAAGAAATTCATCAAAAATTACTAAATAAAGGATATGAGGTTTCAGAAAAAACTGTTACGCGAGATTTAAAAACTTTATCTAACTTATTCCCTCAACATATTTTTATGCAAGATGAATCAAGGCCTTATGGATTTAAATTACCTGAAGGTTCAAAAAAAATTTCAGGTATGTCACCAGATGAAGCAATTTGTTTACAGTTAGCCTATCAATACCTTAATCCACTTCTTCCCAATCGAACTTTAGAGCCAATTGCACCCTACCTTAAAGAAGCGGAAACTGTTTTAAATATGAATGCATCAAAAAGAATGCGGAACTGGAAAAAGAAGGTGCTAACAATTCATGAAGGATTCAATTTACAACCTGCAAAGATAAAAAAGGAAATCATGCCAATCCTTCATTCTGCTTTATGGAATGGTAGTATGATTAAGGCTACTTATAAATCAGCTCAAAGCAAGACAGCAAAAAAATATCTTTTGCATCCTGTTGGCATTGTTCATCGAGGCAGAGTTTCATACTTAATTTGCTCATTTGAAAATCATATTGAAAACTTTAGTTATCTTCCATTACATAGGTTTAGCTCAATAACAAAGTTAACAGAATATAGTGCCCATAAAGGAAAAGATGTAAAAGAGGTAGCAGAAATTGTTGGCTTTCCAGTCTCTGCAAAAAAAATGAAGGTAAAATTAAAATTTAGTAAATCCTCTGGAGGCCATGCTCCTGGAAATCATCTCAAAGAATCACCCATATCAAAAAATCAAAAAATTACTGAAACAAATGATGGTTTTTTGATTGTAGAGGATGAGGTTGATGATATTCTTGAATTTAGATGGTGGATTAGAGCATTTGGAGATACTGTAGAAGTTATGAAGCCTAAATCTCTAAGAAAAGAGTTTGCTGAAATGTCAAAGAGAATGAGTTCACAATATGAATAAAATGAAACCGAATTCCATTGAGTCTGTAGTTTTGTTTATTTTATATATTTGTATGCAAGACGGAAAATTTTCAAAAGAGGAGTCTGAAGAACTTATAGCTACTGCTCCTTTAATTCAAAAAATGTATTTCGATTTTTTTGGTGAGTATATACCTCAAGACCTCAACTTACTAATATCATCTGTGTATAAGAATCTTAATAATCATCTATATATTACTAATCAAGAAGAGGTTTTATCAAAAAATATGATTTTCTCAAAATTACTCACTGATCATACTGTACGTGATATAGCTTTGTTAGCCGCAAGAAATGCAGCTGGTGCAGATGGTCTTCATAAAAATGAGAAAAAAATGTATGAATTTTGGTATCAAAAATGGAAAGCATAATTTAGGTTCCTAACTCCAACTCAACTGATATCAAATTATGTGTTACATTTTTTACCTTTAGACCTTCAAGAATATATTCCCTGCAATATGGCAATTCATTATATTTCTCATAAAATAACTGGATAAACTCTTCGCTAATTTCTTCTAATGCGTGGCTAAGACAACAAGGCTTATCTATAACAATAGATATCTTAATACCATCCATTTCTTCTGTTCTTTTATAACCCTGTAAAGTTGCATCAAGAATTAAAGACATTTGATTTAATTCACTTATTTTTTTTATATTGCAAAAAATTATCGCATTTTTTGTTCCTGAATCAGTAATCATAGAATCATGATTAGAGTCATTTGCGAGATTTAAAACATCATCTATTTGTTTTTTTATTTCTCTGTTAGTCACTGATAAAGCCATTCATGGTTTTGTATTAGTTTTTTGAAATAACCCGGCATAACCATTTTGATAAATGCTAATTTTCCTTTAATTTCATCAATATTTAAAATAGCCTGTCCGTGAGATATCTCTTTTTTAGTATTGTGAAGCATAGCTCGCACATTTCTTAAATATTTTTTTTGAATCCTAGGGCCGTTCTTACTCATAACTAGTCCTGTAACCATTTGCCTGTGTGGTGACCGCATTATGATTGTTTTTGTTTGATTAACTATAAATCCCTCATCATGAATAACATTATCCAAATAAGCTAATAATCTTCCAACTTCAATATTTTTATCTGGATGAGATAAAACCAAATCATCTGCATATCTTGTATAAGACCAGTTGCTATCAATGGATTTAAGGTATCCTCTAATTCTTTTATCTAATTGACTTGCTAGTAAATTACTTATTGCAGGAGATGTAGGAGAGCCCTGAGGTAGAACTCTAGGACCGACACTAACATATTGCTTTTGTGATTCAAATTCTATTTCTTTTTTTTCTGAATCTGTACATAGCAATGCTAAAACAGAGGCAATGCCTGAACTATATCCCATAGAATGAAATAGCCCTCTTACACGTGGAAACTGAATAGAAGGAAAAAAATCCTTTAAGTCCATTCTAATAATAGTTCCATGATCGGAGTGCTGAAGGGCATTATGTAGTATGTTTTTTCCTGGTCTATATGCCATAGCCTCATTTTCAGGTTCAAGATTATTAAGAATTACTTGATTTACCCAGGTCTGAGCAAGTTTTAGTTTTGGTTTAGGAGCTGAAATCAATCTATCCTTACCATTTCTCTTTGGAACTTTAAATCTCTTATAATGATCTACTGTTGAAACTTCTCGATGATAAGAAAGCCAAGAAATATCTCCTAACTTCAGATCTAAATTATCTGAAAGATCTTGCAAATCTCTAAGAATAGGTAAATTTTTTAATCCAAGTCTATCATCACACCCATTTTCATATTCTAATTTTCCAGAAACTCCTCGTCCTAAAAATGGAGGAGTTCTTAATCTTTTTTGCTTATCTAATACATGGTCTATTCTTTTCTTTTCTCTTTTTTTTATTTTACGTTCAAGTCTTTTTGACAAAGACTGCTGAATTCTTTTTTTACGAATTTCTGTTAATAATTTTTCGTTATCTTGGGCTTCTTTAATTTCTAATTGAAGGGTTGTTATTTCTTTTTCAGAATGTGAGATGCTGGACAGAATACTATTTTGCTCTTTAGCTAACTCATCAAACTTAGCTTGTGAAGATTTATTCATCTCAAAAAAACCAAGTCGAATCATTTCCTCTAATTCAAAATTATTTTTACCTATCTCAGTAATTCTTTGTTTCCAATTTGGATTTAATTTTTTATCTGTTCCCATTATCTTCCCCATCATGATTAAATTCTTGTCTATAAATTTCTTTCAGCAAAGCTATGATATGAACGCATGGTCCTTTTGTTAGATGAGTTTTTTGATACCCAATACAATTGCAATTCATACTATGAATATCATTGTTTGAATCCAACATAACTTCTAATGTATGTTTTTTTGTGCATTCTGCTCTTTTTTCCTTATTTTGAAAAAAATCAGTTGCAGTATTTACATGGTCTGCAGCTTTAACAGCATCAATCGAAATCACATTAGATTGACTTTTAACTATCTCTTCTTGAGTTTCCTGAGTTGACTGAAATGATTCCTTGGCAACTTCAGCTATATATTTTTTTCCGAATAATTCATTTATTTGATTTGTTATTGTAAGTTGGCCGGATTGAATAATTGCGGAAGCATCTTTAAATATCTTTGGTTCAACCATTTCTTTTGAAACCATATCTAAAGGAAATAATTCTCTCCATCTATAAATATCTTTATGAAAATCATACATAGCTTGGCCTCTTGAGCAGAGCTTAGTTAAGGCATGAGTAACATTCAATGAATCTAGTTTTGTTTTATCTACAATATCCTTAACAAGTAATCCGTTGGACTGAAATAATGCATTAGATACTTTTTGAATGTCAGACTCGCTTACATGATGAACATTTGATAATAATGCAAACTTAGCTTGAGATGACCAATCATTAGCTGACCAGCCTGATAGTCCTAAATCCAAATTAATATTATTAGTTTTAATGCACCAAAAAGATGGTAATCCTGTACCTAAAAGATCTACTCTTAATTCGGTTGCCTGAGGAAGCAGTTCTTTAAGTATCTTTAGTCGCTTTCTTCCCCATATTCTTATTTCTTTAGCTTGATTCCCGTGAAATACATGCTTGTATTCTTTAATTTTAATATTCCAAGGCTCGATATCTATTATTGGTTTTTTTCCAGGCTCAAGAAAAAACTTAATAGATTTAGGACTTACATTATCTTTTTTTCTCTCAATCACAGAAATCAAATCAGAAATTGTAGATGGAGATAAATATACTGAGGTTTTATCCATCGATGACGCTGATTGAACTTCTAGAAATCCATTTACCCAAGATTCAGGCAGATCTATCTTCTTTTCAATTGTTGAGGAGGTATTTGTTGAAAAACTTGCTTCTTTAAAACCCACATTAAGATCTAAAGGGCGATAAGAACGTACACGATCAAATTCCTCAGCTAGGCTTTTACTAAAATCAATATTAGTGGTGCCTCGTTGCATCTCTTCATTAAGAATTAATTCTTCTTTTGGCAGTGTTACTCTTCCATAAGTTGACTCGTCAATTGAGAAAGCTTCAAAGATAACCCCATCTTCCTGAACACTAATAACTGGATCTAAAATTACCCATGCCTCATTATCTTGTGCATATAGCCAATTCCAAAATTTTTGTTGAGATTGATCAAAATCAACATTAAGGTTTTTAGATTCTTTGAAGAGTCTTCCCAAATCTCTTTTGTATGATGCAATTTGCTTTTGAAGATGTGCTTCTTTCCTAATGAGTCCTTGCAAATCTCTTTCTTGAATTTCTTTTCCAAGGTCCTTTAAATACTCTCCTTGAACCCATTTTTGATATTTAGAATGGTCTTTTTTTTGAGTAATCATATTAGAATTTACAACCTTATGCAGAGTAAGCATGCTTCTTGCAAAACTAATACCATCTTTTACTGATGCAGATAAAAATACACCAGGCCTATTTAAATCTGTTGCCAGAGAGAAGCCGAGGCCTTTTCTAGATATAGTGGTTTGACTATTTTGTTGATATGCTTGCGCAATTTTCATTATCAGTTTCCTCCTGATTTTTTATTTTAATTTCTGGTATGTTTATTCCAAGCATGTTTAATAAAGTGAGTTTCTTTAGTGCCCACTCTTTGTCAGATTTAATTAATCCATAAGAAAGTTCTTTAAGGACCTCTAAAAACTTTACAGATGAACTAGGATTACCATTAAGTTGGTTAGATAGTTTGTTTTTTATAAGTTCCTTTGTATATCTCTCAATATTTCTTGTTCTGAGAATTGATAAATCAAAATCTTCTTCATTGATAAATTTGTTTTCATTTCGCACTAACATTTTAGCTACATAGAGCCTAATATTTTTATGCCTATTCTCCATAAGCATCAGTAATATATTTGCTATATTTACCTGTGAATCATGTTTATCTAGTAACCCTAAACCATATTCTCTAACATATTTATTTGGGCTGTCACAAATCATCATCAGGTTGTCTTTAAAATCTTTATGAGCAGAATCTATGGAATTGAAATACTCTATTGCATATTTTTCACCTAACGGAGAATTAGACTCAAATAAATTGAGTGCAAATGCAGAATCCATTCCGCTTTGAATTTTTAACCTAATGGCTATATCACATATCTCTAAATCAGATGAAAGGCATAACTCTAAATGATATGAAGGATTTTCTAAAAAAATCTTTGGGTGGCAATCTATTAGCTTTCGAAGATAGTTTGATTGTTCTTGACTCTTAATAGAGCTTATTCTTGGAGCAAAATGTTTAATAATGTCATTTTCAAAAATTTTGTTGTTAATAAATCGGTTTTCAACAATATTTCTAATTTTTGCATCCCTGCTACCTAATCTTTTCCAAATTGCATCAATCCACAAATTAGAAACAATAAAATCTTTAGGCAAATTAAGTCCATCGAGATAATCTTGCTTCCAAGTCAAATGATTTGCATTGACAAGAGTGTCAATGACAACATTTTCAGGCACATATATACCCTTATTCAAAAATTTTAATAAAAGGTTTGTATTGCCCTCCTTGATATTTTTGACAATTAATTTTTTTACTATTCTTTCGTAATTTTTCTCAAGCGTATCCATCTTAATTCTTTGATTAAGCTCAAGGAGTATGTACTCAAGTAACCAGTTGGAACATTTATATCTAGCGAAATTTTCATTAAATTTATGTATTTTCGTCCAAAAAGATGTTTTCGATTGACCCCATTTTTTACTCCAATCTCTATAGTGATCTTGTCTAAACTTAAATGCCTTATCATTATTTTGATTAATAAAAGGAATAAAGTGCTCATGGTTACTCCTGTCAGATTCACAAAGATTACATTTCTCAAAACGTAAATCTGAGGTTGTAAAATGGCCCTCTTTTGCAGAGAGATAGCCCATATTACTTAAACTATCTAAAAAATCTTTTTTCTGATTATCTAAATCACCATCAGAATCTAAATGCATATCACCTTTAATAAGTAATAATTTTTTCTTTAAATCTGAAGGGTAGTTAAATTCTTTGGCATCTTTAAGCGCTAATTTTTTACCATGGCATCTTAAATAAGGTATTTTTAAAGATTCAAGATTTAATAATCTTTCAGAGTTAGCATTTTTTAGAAAATGCTTAACCGCAACTCCATTGAAATCATCATGAGAAAGATCTAATAAATACTTATCAAAAATTGCATGATGCCATCCTAAAAGTCCATTTTTTATCTGACTGGTATTTGGTACCCTCCAGATATTTTTATTCCAAATAGATACGGGTATTTTGTTATCGAACTTAAATGGAGAATTAAATTGTGAAATATTACGCCTACTCATCTTTAAGCTTAAAACTCCTGGCCAAGGAAATCTTAAAGAATGTAGACCTAGTTCTAATGCTTTTTTTCTATCTGAGTAAGTTTTAGAATTGACAAGCAATGAGTGCACAGCATCATCAAGGTCAAAAATAAATCTTATAATCCAATTTTTTTCTAACAGCTCATCATAATTGGTAAAGATTTTATCAAAATATTCACTTGCTTCTGAAGCGTCTATAGTTGCAAGTCCCCTAGCAATTGAAGAAGGTTTAAGTCTTTTGATTAGCTCAGGAGTTTTTAAAAGTTGTCTAAATGAAAAGCTTACAAGACTAACAGACGAGGATTGAAGGTAGCAATCATATGTACTTATCGGTATTGATAATTTGTTTTCAATATATGGGTTATTTGAGTCATTCCAAATCTTTACGAAAAATTCTGTAACACACAGATAATGGGAATTTAGTTCTATGTAAGGAATAATTTCTTCGAACATCATCATCCATTTATCTTTACATGGAAAATCATTGTGGGTTTTAGAGAGAAAATTATTTAAATATCTAAGATTACCTCTTCCATGCCTTGTATGAACTATATCTTCTGTCTTCTCAAAGATAATGCTATTTAAAAGCCATAATTGTGAAAGGTTTTTTGTTCTTGGAAATTTTAATTTACCAAGATAATGCATACTAAGTCTCACATATATTTCAGGATTAATGGTTTGAAGCTTGATGAGTAAACGCCTACATCTTCGTCTCATATAGTTAAAAGTAGCTTCTTCGGGTTTTGTTTTGTAAAAAAAACCTGAAATATCTGGATATCTTTCACGATATTTATTATTAGAATTTTCTTGTTGTTTGATTGTGTGTGATCTTCTCTTTCTCCATGGTGAATTTTCATCGAATGATTTATAGGTTCTAATATCATGAAATTTAGGAAGACCATACCCTTTGGTATCTAGAAAATTATTTTCTGAAACCTTAGATAATAATAAAAATGATTGAAGGTCTAAAGAGAAATCTTCTTTTTCAGTTAGAAGCATGAGGTATATCAACTCTTCTCCTAAAATATCTTCTTTTACAAATATATCTGCTTCCACGACACCTTCAATTCTTTTTATCTTTTTTTCAAGGTGTTTCTTATCAATAATTTGCTGGCTACCGTCTATATAACTTTTATATTCTAAATATCTCTCTGAGTATCTAACACCACCAGGCCAAGATTCGCAGGGATTTTTGCAACTTTTTTTCCAAAATTTGCCCTTAAATTGATCTGTATGACAGGGCAAACATTCATCATGATGCTCTAATCTGTATAGAATAATTCCTAAATTTTCTAAAAGAAAATTCCATTCAGATTTTTTTATATCACCTGAAATAGATTCATTTGAATGGCTTAGAAGCTGCTTTTCTAAAATTTTATAAATACTTTTAAAGTGATTCCAATAATTAAGTGTTAAAGGTGCATGCTCTAAAAAAACTGAAAGTGATTTTAATGATTGAACATCTAAAATATGCTTATCAGAAATAAAATCAACAAGATCGCTTCCTAGTTCAGGAGTAATTGTTGGAAACAGTCCTAAATTATTCTTTTCTTCAAAATGATATAAAGCTTTGCCATAATATTTCTTAAACTCAGACATAATGCACGACTTTAAATTTATTCTTTTGAGTCACTCTTAACACCTCACCTCAATACATGGATCGACGTCAATCACTGAAACGTGTTTGGTCTTCACAATCAGGTGGAATAATTCGGCTCGCAGAAGCCAGCAATTATTCCACTTGAAAAAGCCACACAATTGTTCGCTTACTATGAACCAATTCAAAACTTGCTGACGACCTTCTGGGCCATAGGCCCAATCAGCGAAGAGAAGGTCGGAACAACAAGACCAAACATGAGTGATGAAATTGACGATCGATGACGATTTGTTAATTTCAAAGACGCTGCTGCGAAACGCACCAGCCTCTCCTCCAGCAATAGCCAGAGGAGATGTTGCTAAGGTGTTAAGAGGTGATTCCTCAAAACTATTAATGTAAGAAAAATAACTCATAAATAACTTCATTTACTATTAGAATGGAATTCCTTCATTCTCAATATTACAGAGAGTTTCTTCTTGAATAGCTATGGAGTTATATTCATTTTTTTTATCTAGAAATTCAACGTGATTAGCGATAATTTCAGATCGCCATCTATCAATTCCATCTTTACCTTGATATTTATTGGTTCTGAACTTTCCTTCAATAAAAACTTTTGAGCCCTTACAAAGATTATCTGCAGCAATGCTAGCCAATGGTCCAAATATTGATACTTTATGCCATTCAGTACGTTCATTCTTCTGATTAGTTTCTTTGTCATACCAACACTCTGATGTTGCCACACTAATAGATGTAACATCTACTCCATTAGACATCGATCGGAGAGTAGGTTCTAAGCCAAGATTCCCAACTATTATTGCTTTATTTATACTCATAAATACTCCTTAAAAATAGAATCACCTCTTTCACTTCACCTCAATACATGGATCGACGTCAATCACTGAAACGTGTTTGGTCTTCAGGAAATCATAGTGCTTGTCACTATGTCCTTTGATAATTGAACAAAAACCAGCTTGATTCCTCAGAATCAACTGACGACCTTCTGGGCCATAGGCCCAATCAGCGAAGAGAAGGTCGGAACAACAAGACCAAACATGAGTGATGAAATTGACGATCGATGACGATTTGTTAATTTCAAAGACGCTGCTGCGAAACGCACCAGCCTCTCCTCCGGCAATTGCCAGAAGAGATGTTGCTAAAGTGTTTAGAGGTGATTCCTCTAAAATTTTTTGATTAAACTTAATCATGGGAATAAGTTTAAAGTCACGTTGAGACAGGATGTGTCTAATGCAGATTAATATTTATGGCTGTTTAATTTAGAAGATTCGACTAGTTATTAAATATCTAAGTTATTTAAACGCATGCCATCAAAAAGCTCAGCATATTCACATTGCTTGTCTCCCTTGGGGCCAAAACCAGTATCTGCATGCTCTGGACATTTAGGAGTATCTAAGCAGGCCTTAACATCAAGAATGATTTGTTCAACCCAATCTGAATTACCTTCATATTCTATTAACTGTACATCAAACTTCATGTTAGCTGAGTCATTATCTTTCTCAAGCATACCATCTTGAAAATGTTGATCTCCATTAACATAAACAAAATAGCCTATATTGCTAACATTAAAGCCCTGCTGCTTTAATATCCATTGGTATATGTCCATTTGATTTTTGTAAGCTTCTTTATAGGCACCTATTAATGAAATTGGATTGAGGGCTGTACCCTCTTCATTTCTTCTACCGGCAGTACTTTTATAATCAACAATATGAATTTCATCAGTTTCTCTATTATGCCAAACATCATCCAAACCTCCACCTATGATAAAGTCAGCAGGCTCATAGTTTACTCTTAGTCCCAGTTGCAATGATTTTGTCCATTGTTCAAAATCATCATGTTTAAACGGGACTAAATGACCCAATCCATGGCGTTCCATAAAAGGATGTGACTTTTGTAGCTGACGATAAACATCAAAGTCCTTTTTTAAAAGCGTATCTGTTGCTGTATTGAGTAAGAAACCAGGCATACCAGGAAATTTAATACCTTTTGACCTATTCATCCAAAAGCATGCAGGACAATTCATAAATGCTTGAATCTGTGATCTGCTTATCTCATAAGGCTCAGGATGATCAGGCTTATATGTTCCTCTATGTCTTGGCATTAAAAAATAATAACACAAAGAAATTTTATTTTTAAAAAGTATTCTCTAGGATTTTTTTTGTGATAAGTCTTTTAGGGCTTTCCAATGAGGATATTTATCCGATTTGGTTCTATAGTAAACTACATCAGTGCTAATGCCATACTCCTTTGCAACCGAAGCTCTTCCTAAATAGAATTTACCTTCAATATCATATTCCTGTAATGGTTTTCTTTTTGAAGATTTTCTTTTTGAAGATTTTCTTTTAAAAAACTCCCTTTTAGGTGGTATTGAATCTTCATTATTTCTTACATCTAAAAATTCATTTTCACTATTATTAATTAAAAATTGTTTTGCATCTTTATCAGAAACATCTGGACTGTGAAAACAAAAATTGAGTGGTTTTCTACTCAATTTATGTAAAAAAATTAAGCTTGATGGAGACCTTCTTCTTCCAACAGGAATGTGTGCAAGCAGGATTCTCATTAGCTGGAAAACACTAACATTATTATCAATACCAATGTCATCTTTAAAAGCTTTTAGGTCCTTAAAATTTAAAATTTTATTTCCATTTTTAAATTCTTTTTTAATCAAGGTTACTAATTCTAACTCTTCATCTTTCGATACATTGATATCTCTATCTCTCAATCCCCACAATCCTTGAGATACTACAACAATATTAGGTGTTGTTAATGTCGTATGAGGTTGAAAAGCTTTTCCAAGTCCTCTGATTTTACTAAGTTCCAATTCTATTTCACTCACTCGCATGGGAGCACCATTCTTTTCCAAGATTTTAAGCACAGTTGGATAAATTTCTTTTCTTTTTACATGGATTGAATTGGTGTCACCTGACCATGAATTCCTGCCTAAATAATTAAGTACATTATGCTCAGAAGAAACATTAAGAAGTATTGCATCGATAATATATTTATCTAATTTTGCTAATGTATTGGGTGATATGCTCTTCTGTTCTTTAAAGTGTTTATTAAATTCAAATGAATTGAAATTTTTATCAGGCGATTTTTCTAAAATATCAATGACATAACTTATTATCTGCTCTTCATCATGAGAGTCTATTTCAAGCTTATCAAGAAAAAAGAAATTACCAGAACCACTAGTTATGTATAAATTTAAATCTCTTGCGCTATATATAGGGTTCCTTACATCAGATGAAGACAAAATATTATTTATAGTTCTTGTTTGGTCAGAAAAATCTTTACCGCAATTAATCTTTAAAAATTCGATAACTTGTTTTAAGTTAATATATGTAAAATCCTTTTTTAATTGGGTCACAGCATATAAACATGCGAAGTTTATTCTTTTAGTTAATTTATTTTTAATTTCTTCAAAAATATAACTAAAGTTACTTTCTTGATTTTTAATTAGGCAATAAGTTTTTACCGAATCATGGAGATTTGCTGAAGCACTATTTGTAATAAAATTGATTAGCTCGTCATCATTAATTAGTTCATCTAGTGAATTCGAATTAGAAGAGTATAAGTAATAAAAATTTTTTTTCTTTTGCCATTTTAGTAAGTTATCTTTTACAAAAAAATGATTTAAAAAATTTTTAGGATTTGATGCAGGAATCAGATATTTAGAAATATTATTGTAAGATGAGCCAACATTATTAAGCTCAAAAAAATTATTAATTCCTTTATTGTCCTCAAAAAAATTAGACAGTTCTTCGATATGCTTATCAGTTATTAAAGATTTTAATGAATTTATGAACTTTGACTCAATTTGACGAATACGTTCCCTTGTTACACCAGAAAGTTGACCGCATTGCTCTAATGTATAGTTGTGAAATAATCTTTTTTCTATAACTTCTTTATTATTAAAAAACTTTTTTTCAAACAAAAAATCTATAGCCTCTGCAATGTTGTCAAATCTTAAATCTCTTTGAGTTTTTAAATAAATTTTTTGATTAGACAAGATTTCATTTTTTGATTTCTTACCTAAGTTAGGTATTAGCACAATGTCTTTTTCAGTTAGTTTTTCGAGCTGGTTGGTAAAATTAATTCCATGATTCTTAAGAGCATTAGTGGATCGGACAGATAAATTAAGAGCTTCAATTGCAATGTTTGCTGATTCATGGTCTGAATGATTTATGACCTCATCTTCAGATTCTTTTTTTAAAGAATCATTTATTTTATTTACACTCATTTGAATCTCATTTTTAAAAAAATTTTTAATTTGGTTTATAGCCTTTGAGCCCAATCCAGTTATTCCATGAAGGCTTTTTCTGGAGCGGTATTCCAAAAGATTGGCTATTGTATATATTCCCCTTTTCTCTAATATGTTCTTGGCTTGAGTTTGTATCGATAAATCTTCAATTAGAATTGTTTTGTATATATCAGGAATTTCTTCCATAAAATCTATAGTAAATCTTGGTTTATAGATTCCCAATCAATTAATTTTTGATGAGTAAAGTACTTTGAATGTATCATCATAATTCCTGCTGAGGCAGCTTTTTGAAAGTTTTTCCATACTTCATCTGTATTTAAATCAATAAAAGTACTTTGATATAGTTCTGCAAGAGCTTCGTGGTTTTCTAAATCATTTAGTCTTCCTTTATGAACTGTAATATCTGCTTCATCTAAATTTAAGTGCGATTGATTTTTATCCAATATTACAAGTGATAGAGCTAAAGGAACTATTTCAGATATACTATTCATGTTTCCAGATTCCTTTATGATTTCTTTCCCTAAAGCATCAGCTTCCTTTGTTATATAAAAATTAGTGGGTTTCTTTGCTTCAGTCACTTTCAATCTCCGAATGTCTGGTATTCTCTTTTTTTAATTTATAATTTTTTCCAATTCTAGGTCTAATTAAGCTATGCAGAGCGGATTCAGGGTCTATTTCACCGTCATGCACTAATAATATAAATTGAGTACCTTGATTTGGAGCAACTTCCAGTAATCCTTTCCTATATTTTGTATCGAGTCTAGCCATCGGCGTATCCATTAAAATAGGCGCTCTTGATTCAAGAATATCTCGTAAAGAAAAAATTAAACTCAATGCTACTATTTGCGAACCTCCAGCAGATGCCGTCAATTCTTTTGTACCAGATTTAATACCAATCCCATAGTTGTTATTTATCACTAATTTAAGGGATGAATTTTCATCATCTTCATTATCAATTTCTTTGTATTCTCGAAGCTGTTCATAGATAGCATTTGCATTTGTTTCAATTTGATTTTTTGCATTACTTACTCGCTGATTTACAATGTCTTCAAAGAAATCTTTGTATTGCTGAGTAATATCTAGGGTTACTGATGATAGACTTTTGTCACCAACATCTTTTGGCATGGTCAATTCCAGCGTTCGCACATCTTCTTCGAGTTTCAATTTTTTATTTGCAACAGTTCCAGGCTGATCAGGATTTAAATCAAGACTTATCTTGGCAATTAGTGAGCCATTTTTTTTCATAGAACTTTTTGCCTCAGCAATAATTTCTGATTTATCTTTTCCAATTTTATCCAGTAGATTTTTTTGTTCGTTTTCTAAAGAAATCTTTAACTCTCGCGCGCTTGCTAAATCATTATAAATTTTTAACATCAAGGGAAGATTAGCGCTTCTGTGATCAAGCAACTTTATTGATTTAATTTTAGTATTAATCTTATATATTTCATTTGCTAAAGCTTCCTCGTTCAGATTTGAAGTTTTAGTAATATAGGAATGTATAACTTTTTTAGATTCTTTTGAGATGTCTGTATTATCGATTAAATCTTCATATAGTTTGTTGTTGCCAAGCTTTTTAAGCTTTTTATTTAATGCCTCTTTTTGAGAGTTAAGTTTATCAATGGTTTTTATTGCGACCTTATCAATTATTCCAATATATGATGTTTTAGCATGCTGAGTTAGTTGCTCTTCAAGGTCTGCTATTTTTGTTATGCAATTTGGTAAATCATTGGATTTTATATCAACTAATCTTTCACCATCAACTTTTTCACTTGAATTTTGAGTAAATATTTCTTGCGCTTTCTCTAAATCAATTTGATATTCAGCTCTTTTAGTTTCTAATTCAGTAATCTGAGATTCATATGCATCAATATCGATATTTATATTACCAATTTTTTCTGCAATTTCTCTAGCTACAGAATTATTGGTTTCATCTGATTGAAAGGCATCATTTGCATTCATTGCCAGTCTTTGTAAAGACTTCCTTGCATGCCTAAGTTGAGTAATTTGTAATAAATCCTCTATAGCAAATTTAATTTTCTTCGATAAATCTGATACATTTTCGCTAACCAAGAGTTCTTCATATTCATTTAACATTTCCCCATCAAATAAATAAAATCTTGAGCTATTAAAATCAAAAATTTCATTAATCTTTGATTGGGCTTTATTGTCCTTATATACTTTTCCTTCAAGGATGCATGTTAGTTCTTCTTTGAAATTTTTTTCTTCAGCTTCTAGGCTTGAATCAATATTTGCTGATCTTGTGATTACATAATTTTTATTGTCATATAAAAGCTTTAATTCAACAGAATAATTGTAATTTTTTTCATCAGCAGCTTGAAAATTTAGTCTTTGAAAGTGTTTTTTATATTTTTTTGAATCTTTGGGGTCATGTGTTCTTCCGAACATACACCATTGGATACCTCTTAAAACGCTTGTTTTACCAACTTCATTGTCAGCTAGTATAAAAGTAACATTCTTTTTTTCATCTTTTGCAAAAACAATTGGGGGTTGATTTCCATAAAATGAAATCCAGTTATTCAGCTTTAGTTGATCAAATATAATCATTGGCTATTAAATACTTCTTCTGAAATTTTTTGAATAACTTTCTGAATTTGTCTTGTTCTTTTTCCCTGATTAGCAGGGGTATCATCAAAGTTAGATATACATGTATTTATGATTTCTTCAACACATGCCACATCTAAACCTTGGTTTTCACAAATTGTCTTTATTTCTTCATCCATTTCTATACATTACTTATTTTTGTCTTAAATATACACCATTTAATATTTCTAGGAAATATTATCATCTTCGTATGAAATATCATCCTTATCTACATATACTGAATCTTTAATATCAATATTATATTTTTTAAGTAACTCTTCTATTTTTATCTGTGTCACTGAGCGATTTCTTGCATGTTCAGAAAACTCAAATGCCCTGGTTAACTCTGTACGAACCAGGGACCGGATATATTTATCGTTTAAACTTTGAGCAACTGTCATTAAATCAAATACTTTTGCTCTTTTGAAAACATTATTTTTGTCCACTCTCAATACTCTTCCTCTTCTTTGAATATATTCTCTTTTATTAGATGATGATGCTAGTATCAAAGCATGGTCCGCAGCCGGAATATCAACTCCCTCATCAAGACATTTTATAGAGAGCAAAATTCCACCTTTATTATAAAATTCCTCCAAAGTAACTTTTTTTGTTTCTTCTTCCAAGTCTGAATAGTAAACACTACAGATAAAACCTTCTTTGAATAATTTCTGTTGAAGTTCACCTAATTGCTCAAGATCTTGACAATAAACAAGCCATCTTTGGACTTCATCATGTTTATAATTCTTTTTAATGACATCTACTGCCTTTTTAGTTTTATTAGATGCCTTCTTGCTAATTTTTGCTCTTTCTATCAACATCATTTTTAACTTACCAGGCATAGCTTTTTTAGCCTTATTTGCCTCATATTTAGCCCATTCAGCACTAATTTTCTTTGACTGCTCAATCCACGATTCTTCCTCTTCAGCATTTAAGCTGACCGTCAATAATTCATAATCATATTGAACTAATCTTTTATCAGCTATGGCTTCGCTTAATCCATATGTAGGCTCCAGAGCTTTATCAAAATAATCAATTATTCTTTTAGTTCCAAGATAATCATTAGCCCTTTCATAAGTTGCACTAAGTCCCAGTTTATATTTGAGTTGAATGGTATTTAAAAAATTTGAGGACTCCTTTGCTCCAATTGTGTGTAACTCATCAACAAGTACCATTAAATGATTGCCTACATTTACTTGTTCATAAAAAGTTTTTTTACAAATGGATTGGCGAACACCAAGAACAATTTGTTTTTTTCCAAGCCTTGATGGAGACGTATTGCTTTTTACATTGTTTTTCCAGCTAGATGAACCAATTCTTCCTCCAATTCTGTACAAATCTGCTTCTGGTATGTGCTCAAATATCTCATTCATCCATTGATCTTGGAGAATAGTTGATGGGACAATTATTATTACATTTGTACCACCGACTTTCTCAAAAAAATGTTTAACTGCATATATTCCAGTTATTGTTTTGCCGCTTCCTGTTGCATGCTGGACAATCCCCTTATAGCCATTAAGTATCCAGTTTTTTAACACTTTTTCTTGATGAGGCCTAAGTTGAAATACTTCTTTAATTTCTTCGAGAGATTCTTCTTGAGGCTTTGTTTGTGGATTTTCTTCGCGGCTCAAATCTTGATGATTTTCTCCTTTTTTATCTAGTGATTCAATGAATGGTCTTTTGGGTTTACTGGAAGGAGCAATCTTTTTTATTTTTTTAAGGAGTTTGCTGGAAATTTTATGTGTTTTGTAACCAACTTTTCTCTCATCCCAAGTTATATCAACATCATTTTTAATATCAGCGGCTGGAAGTTTATAGCTATCGTTTCTTGAATCATAAACATAAAAAACTTCTCCCTGCTTCATTAAGCCACCTAACGATTCATTTGCTGAGCCAGTAAAGGATAAGTATGTGTCACAACTAAATTTAAAATAACCCCTCTTAATATGAGTTAACTCACCCTCAACCTCAGCATTATCCTCAACTATTTTCCAATTTTCTTCATTTACGAGCGTTACGAATTTAATTTCTAATTTTTTTGATGCTATTAAATAACTTAAAATTTCACCAATATATCTCCCTACTTCTGGAGTATGTTTTTCTGCATTTGATTGAACTGTTAGAGCTTTTAAAAGTATTGTTTCTCTATGCTCTTCTAGTTTCTTTGCTTTTTCTTCTGAAGAAAGAGTATCTTTTAAGCTTCTAAATAATGTTTGATCTATTTCAGGATATGCAATAATCTCAATTTTAATATTGTCATTTTGCAAAACATCAATTAATGAGCCGGCCCAAACTCTCAATGCAGAAGAACGAAACCAGCCAGTTTCTCTTCTATATAAGATGCATTCTGCCAATGCAGGTCTTATAAAATCACTCCCTAAAGAACTTCCCGGCGTTTCATATTTTGTTTTTACATTATCTAAAAAGCTCATTTTATAAGTTTATATCTTTTAAGAAAAAGGTAACAGAATTTAGTATTTATAATTTCTTAATAATAAATTTTCTTATTAATTTATATGAATCTTCTGTCGTTTTTATCAAAAGGTTTCATGATTGCTCACTTCATCCAAGTAAAACTTTTTAAGTAATTTAAAAATGTTATCTCTTGTTGTTTGAAATGAATTTATTAATTCAACTTTGGAATAATCTTTGTTAACAGGATCTTCATTCATCCAATGCAAGCTTTTAGCACTATGTGGTATTACTGGGCATACTTCTTCCGCACACAACGTAATTGCAAAATCCAAACTATCAATAAATCTTTTATCTAGATCTTCGGTAGACTTTGAATATTGATTACGAATATCTATTCCTATTTCATCCATAGCTATCACAGCATGAGGATGAACTTCTCCTGATGGGATTGAGCCAGCGCTATGTATATTATGTTCGTTTCCAAGCATAGACCTTGCCAAGCCCTCTGCCATTTGGCTCCTAGCTGAATTAGCAACACATAAAAAAAGTATGTTCATTGTTCTTGATTGAGGATTACGTAAATTAAGAGTATCTTATAGTTAGGGAGAGATATCAATATAGTGAAGGAACAATTTACTATCAAATCAATGCTTAGAGGCTTGGATGGCAAGCTTGGCGAGGATGACTATACTGAGCCCTTAGAAATCTTAGTTCATTCATTAAACAAGCATAATAAATTTAATCCATTTGGAAAAATTGCATTCCATCATCAGCTAAAAAGTAGATTAAAAACTAGAAAACATCTCAACCAATTACATCTATCCAAAACATTTTCGGATCCGGCTGATCCTGTCTTTGTAATAGGTCTTCCAAGATCAGGAACAACCTTACTATTTAATCTTCTCTCTCTTGATGAATCGCATAGATCTCCTCAGTATTGGGAGATCATGAATCCGTTCCCGCTTGCAAAAACATTAAAAGAAAAACATAAAAAGATAAAAAAAGTAAATAGAGATTTAAGACTTGCAAAGACATTGATTCCAAAACTGAGAAATCTTCATACTATAAGAGCTCAAACTCCTGAGGAATGTGAACAGATAGCAACTATGAATGT
>Ga0206131_10003212_pt1 | contig 19064 bp, 28 predicted proteins | sample Helgoland_Spring_FD_148636 | JGI IMG/M metagenome (GOLD analysis project Ga0206131, IMG submission 148636) | Pelagic subsurface seawater microbial communities from Kabeltonne, Helgoland, North Sea - Helgoland_Spring_Bloom_20160517_1 | ecosystem: Environmental > Aquatic > Marine > Epipelagic ...
GTAGTTCGTGATTGGATACAAGTCATCGTAGATGAGCTAGATAGTAAGCGTCCTTAAAAAATGAAAAAACTTATAATTTATATTAGCCCTGGGCATCAATGTACTGAATTCGTACCTTGGCTCATAAACAATAGCCCCGATATGAGTCACACGCAATCTTGGAATTTTCCTGATGACTGGACAGAATATACCAGTAGTTGGGGAGAAGGTTGGGAACCAATGGACTCACAATGGACGTTTGACAATGACGATCCTCTTCGTTTGGAATACAAACAAGTTAGAGCCAGCGCCACTTTTAATCCTGAGTTTATGAAAAAGTATGCAGAGCAAGGTACTGGCACCCATTGTATATTCTTTAATGTGAGCAACCCTAAAGATTACAAAAAATGGACAGACCAATGTCGCGAATGGTTTAACACAAATTCTCCTGATACTGAACTAGTGTTTGCTGGCCACACGATGGATTTAAGTGAGATTAAAAAGCCTAGTTTATATTTTATTAAAGAAGGCTATATACTTGATGAAATGAGTGAGATGGCTAGAGATCGTATATTAGCAGGACATACTAGTGTACTTGGTCCATATTTGCAAAGAAAAATTACTGCTAGATATAACGACTTGCTTGCAATATATAAAGAATGTAACTTTGATTATATTTTTGAGTTAACAGATATAGAAGATATTGACAAGTGCCGTGAATTAGTATATAGTATCGTTACATTGCCTGAACTGTTTGACTGTTTACACACGCAATATTTTGAACATAACCAGATTGACCCAGAGGTTGAGTCGATCATTAAGGAGAAGATTAATGGATTTTATTTATAACTTACACCCAGGATATACCGCAGTAGCATTTGGACTAGTGTTATTTTGTATGGGATATTTAAAGGGATATAGCAAAGGACGTGAAAGCGTTCCGATTAAAGAAATCATCGATAATACTATTAGTGATTTAGTATCCAAAGGCTATATACGGATATCACGCCAAATGGTAGACGGCAAATTGCAGGATATTATTCATAAACATAACGAAGCTCCCTAAAAAAAATTGAATTATTTTATAACTTATTGAAAACGCAGGAAACATTTCTTGCGTTTTTGCTTGACATCAAGATGTATTGGTGCTATATTCGTAGTATGATAACAAAAAAGGAAACAGAAATGATGCTTACAGGTTACACAGAAGAAAAAGTTATTGAAAACTTTGCTGATGCATATATGGATGGAGACGTAGTTCGTTGGGTATCTAATGACCGTGTTCCGTTTCTTGATATGGTAACTGATTTTGCAACATTAGGCTTAATTGCAGATTTCCAAGTTGAGCTTTCAGAAAATACTCGCAAGATTGAACAGACAGCAATGTTGAAAGATTACATGTTTGCTCAAGCTAACCGTTCAGAAGAGCAAAAGAACGAAGAGCGTATGATGGCTCGTGCAGCTTTTGGTCCAGATACTAAAGTTGTTAACGTAATTACAGGAGAAGTTTTATAATGAAAAAGTTTATTATCAACACCACAATCGACGCCGTGTCAAATCTTATGTCACTCATTGTACTTGTTGGTGTTTTTGTTTGGGTGGTATCATAATATGACTCGTAGCGAAACAATTGGTGAAATTTTTTGTGCAACCTTAATACTAATTTTTGCTATGGGTTGGATAGATACTCTTTGGATTTTGGGTGTTGAAAACAGCAAGCAATATACTTGGTGGGCACTTATTCAATATTTTGGGAATTAATATGAAACATATTATTAAAATTGGCGATACTGTTAACAGTCGTTTTGGTATTGCAAAAATAACACATATAGAACTATGTGAGAATCTTGGTGAAAAATATGGGTCTCCAGCTATATCAGTTGATGCTGCCGATAAAGATCGTTGTGTGTTTGACCTGGATAATAAACATTGGTGCTATGGTAACCAGATCACTGCATTGCAGGTAGTAGAATGATTTATACTTGGAAAATATATTATAACGATATCTTTCTTGGATATCAATATGCAATGACAGAATATTCTGCCCGTGAAAAAGCATTTATGCAGGGCGGTAGTGCTAGTAGGTTTACTGGTGCTAATTTAGATAATATAAAAGCAACGAGGATAAATTAATGGTAATCGACGGACTTACTGCAGAACAGTGCAAGATGCTGGATAAGATGTGGGAACTAGACACATGTGAAGAGCTTCTTAGTTGGTTTACAACACTATCAGATCGCAAATTTCAAACAGCTCTTGTGCTATTTGAACTATTGGTGCAAGAACAAAATGAACCCGAAGTTGCTGACGGAAAGTTGGCAAGGAAAATGTTAACACAAATAGGAGTTAAATTATGAAACTATCAGACTTTAAAAAAATGGAAACACGTCCTGGATCTTTCCAGACATTGCTAACATTTGGAGATGAAATAGAGCTATCAGTTATTAGCGGCGAAGGATCGTATTCTAGTTTACTAACTCCATATGAAATTGCAGTATTTCGTAACGGTGAGTTTACTCAGTTGCCAGGTATTACAGGTCCGGACGATGATGTTCGTGGGCATCTAGTTGAACAAGATGTTGATTTAATTATTAAGAAACTTGTTACTATCACACGTGAAACTCCTACCCAAGTGTAAATAAAACTTGACAGATTCCATAATTCATGTTAATGTAGTGTGTTGTGTGACTGTTCACACACCGGGAGACATAACCCGTAAACCCAAAAGGAGATAAATTATGGATATTCTTAAAAAGATTAAAGGATGGGCTGCTGGCCTAACAGACGTAGGTCTTTCAATTGTAGCACTATTGCTAGTTGTTGAACTACTAGGATTGGGAGCAATTCCGTTCTTCCCAGAAACAAGTGTAGTAGCAAACGTATCAGCGATGCTAGGCACACTAAGCGCAGAAGGCCTAATGGGCTTGATTGCTATCTGGGTACTATATGCTATTTGGAATAGAAAATAAACACGCTTTATTTTAAGAAAAATTACAACCCTTTGAAAACGCAGGAAACATTTCTTGCGTTTTTGCTTGACATCATGGGTTAGAACTGCTAGAAAGTATGTATAGATAAAGAAAGAGAGCATCACATGAAAATTAGCCAACTAACTGAAAACGAAACAAACACCGCAATCAAAGAGATTACATCTCAGTTGGATACTGCATTTGCCAAGTTTGATGAAGAATTTCGCAAAAGTGAAATTGCTTATTTCTTTGCACGTAAAAAGGCAGTTGCTGAATTTTGGAATAACAAAGAGCTTAAAGCAGAACTAGGCAATGGTTCATCAGAATGGTATGAAAGACTTTGGGCAACTGCTGGTGGCAAAGGTATGTACAACATTGTTGCTCCTGGTTACCATAACGATGCAGGTATTACTGAAAAAGCAAACAAATACGTTGATGGTAAGATTGCTGCACGTAACGCAAGCATCAGCAAGAAACTTGTTAAAGCAGAGATTACTAGTGTAGATAGCGGTGACGTTGTACACAGTACAGATGGGTTTAACGGTTACTTTGATGTACAAACTAACGCAGGTCCAAAGCGTGTAACTATTGAAACTATCGTTGCTGGTGGTTACAACATTCAGCGTATGCACTACCGCACACTAGTTAAAGTTTCCAAATGATGAAAAAATTGACACCAAAATGCTTTGGTGTTAATATGTCAGTAACAGTAAAAAAAGGATATGTAATATGAATGAAGTACAAATGTTAGAAACTCTCAAGTCAGATTACCTAGGTATGGGCTTTAAAGTTGATATGACAAAATACCACGTGTCTGGTATTGCCGAAGGTTTGGAAACAAATGAATCCATGAATTTTGTAGATTGGGAAGATGCTTGTGACTGGGCGGCCCGTGCTACTAAAAATCCATCATGTCCATATGTAGTGGTTGAGCTACGTAACCCAGTTACTGGCAAAAAGGAAGAATTTTAATGGAAAAGGTTACCATGCAAGTGTTTGGAAAAACGATTAACAATGGAAGGTAGAAAATTACTTGACGGAAGAATTGCTCCAGAATTTGATGTTGGAATTGAATTAAGAATAATTACTAAATGTCCAAGTAAATATAAATTATTGGATATGGAAACGGGTCAAGTTTACGTTGGGCAAATGCCCACAGAATACGACCCCTATTATTGGAAAAGAGAAGACTAATGATCTCAATAAACGGTGGAAATAAATCTCAGCGACGTTATGCTGAAAGTATGGCATATTATGTTTGTGAAAAGTTTAACATTGCGCCGTTTATTGAAATCAATTTTAGATTGATGAGTAATGATGATACTCTAGGATACTGTAGTCATGTAAATGAAGATGGCTTTGAAATAGACATTAAACGTTCACAAAAGTTACGTTCAATGCTAACTACATTGGCACACGAAATGGTACATGTAAAACAATACCTAGAAGGTTCTATTCCAGACGATTATCGAGATCAAACAGATTATTGGGATAGACCTTGGGAAATCGAAGCCCATGGGCGTGAGGCTGGTTTGTTTGTTCGTTGGTGCGAATATCACAGATTAGGACACTTAAAGTGGACCCAAGAACCAATTTAATTCAAATTATTTTATAACCCATTGGAAACTAAGGAAACTTAGTTTCTGATTTCTGTTGACTTCCTGGTCTAGAACTGCTAGAAAGTATGTATAAGTTAATTAAACAGAAAGATTACAAAATGACAAATTTCGCAATGTTCACAGACGCAGGTAACGCAGCAGTAAAAGCAGTAGCAGACTTATATATTGGTCGCGGATTTACTGATGCAGAAGAGTTGTATCATTGTGTAATGGTTGATATTAAAAACTTGGCAGGCTGCCAAGCGTTTGAAGAAGCTGATGATACCGCAGTACGTGAAGAAATATTCGTATACTGTGAAGCGTCATTTGTAAATGGCAAATCTAAAGTTAACGTTTAATCTTAGGAGATTATTATGCAAATCAAAGGTGCAACAACTGTATTAGAAAAGCAATGTGAATTTTTAGGAATGAAATGGGATGATCTAATTGAGTCTCTTGAAAGAGCTCCACTGATTCATAACAATCAGACAATCCGTGCTTTTAAAGTATACAAGCAACATAATCGTCGTATGCATCTTGATTTAGACTAGGCGGTTAAACGCCCACATACGCTCTTGACACCACCAGCATACACCACAATGTGTGCTGGTGTTCAAGTCGTTATCCTCGTTTTCACAACTGAATGTAAGTGGAAATAACCACTCTAAAACATCGTAATGCTTGTATAAATCTGCAACTTTTATTTTATCCCAATTTCGTAATGGCATATGAATATTACCATCTCTACTAACTGTTCTGGCAATATCCTCAGGATTTCGCTTAACAGTTATTTCTCGTATTGTGTCGGTATCTCCAGTATCAAAATTAATTGATAGCTCAAGAGGCGGTGCTGCTGTTAATGAATTAAATACTCCAGCTATCACGCCTTCTTCAATTGCTTCTATACCCTGATGATGTAATATCTCAGGAGTAAATCCAGCGTCGCCCAAATTCATGTATTTGATGTGATGTTGGATATTTCTATATCCAATCCTACTGACTATTTCGCCTATAATTTTACTTACACGTTGTGAGTTTATCAAGCGGTGTTCACTTGTACTGGTACACATTGTATACACATGGAATTCACGCTCAGGAAACTCTTTAAGAAGCGTATACAGTAGTATTGCACTATCAGCCCCGCCACTAACGTTTATGCCTATAGCGCCGTCTGGTACTGTAATATCTACTTCACAAATTTCAATACTGTTTGTAGTCATTGCTCATCTTCTTTACAAAATATTCCCATTGTGTATATGTGTTTTCAACAATCCATTTGTGTTTGGGTTCCACATTTGTATATCTCCTCACATACCAATAATGGGTCAACCATACTAGTTTTCCACTACTTACACGCCTGGGCGTCCATGCAAAGATTTCTGTTTCCTCTGGCTGTTCACTGTGTTTCATTTTTTGCCTGTTTCGTCACCTGGCCACAGTGGAAACTTTGTTCCTGCCGCACGTTTAGGAATTTTACTGTCAGCACTACTTACACATGCTTTGGTGGTACAAATTTTAGGACCATCAAACAGTTTAAATCCTGTTTCAATATTGCCCAGAGGTTGGTCGCCACAACTATAACTACGTTTGATGCTACCATCTGGCTCACGAATAATAATACTGCGATATCCACTTGAACATTCCCAGCCTTCAAAATTATTAAAGTTAAATGCGTTAAAACGTTCTGCTTGATCCATCCAATAGTAGTCGCCTTTACTGTCACGGAATTCAACTTGATATGCATTAGGCACATGATCGTTTTCTGGCCACCACATGGGATCGCTTGACTTTTTAAATGTAGGAGTAGGACGTTCTACCTTTTTTGCTACTGCTGATTTCTCTCCAGTATAGTTTAGCTGTGGCATACCATTGTGTAGCTTTTGTCTCATTTCGTCAGTGTATCCGTCTACAATTTTACTTGCTGTTGGATCACTTTGTGGCTTCAGTGTTACATTGATACCTTGTTCATGGAAGAATAATGCATTATCCCAATCACGATCAAACCATTCTGGAACCATAACTTGATTAATAGTAACTTGTACATCATGCTCTTGGCAGAAGATTAGCTTGTCTGCAAAGCCTTGCAGCTTATCTGGCGTGTCCAGATGCTCTGTGTGCAAACTAGCTGTAATACTAGCACGATGGAACTTTGCCGCATGCTCAACGTATGTTTCGTGCCATTTAAGTGGACGACTCATATTTGTTGTCATGTGTACACTTGTATAATTTGTGTTGTGTGCATCATCTCCTAGATGCTTGAGCATATCTAAATAACCAGGATGGAACGTAGGTTCGCCCCCACTTAAACTAAAGTGGAAACTGTTAAAGCCACGCTCACGTGCCTGACGTTTGATCTCATCAATAGTTTTTAAGTTAAGTTCAGTAGGACGGTGGTCCTTGCGACTACTACGAGCATATGGCCAACAGTAACTACAATTATAGTTACAAAAGCGGCCCAGCAACCAACTTACTGTAAACATATCTCTATATAACATGTTACGCTGTCCTACTCGTTTGATATCTTCGTAGGGAGTTGCAGTGAAATCATATTCACTAAATTTACGATCTTTTTCGTTGCTCATTGCTAATCTTTCTTATTTTTATATTTATACGGTGTTTTAAACATTAAATATTTTACCGCAATACTCATAACTTCCGTCCGCCTGTGGAGTTAAAATATCTCCCATGCGTACACTTTCCAAGCTCATTTTATTTCTGTGAAATCTATCACTAACTGTCAAGAATAAACTATTGTTGAGTAATTCATCATCTGGATGTTGTGTGATGTCAATGTATTTCCAATCATTACCTCTAGGCTTTACTTTGCCCCACACATGGTCTTTGCTGTTGATAATTTTAGTTACGTGTTCGTATCCAATTTCTAATTCTGTTTCATCTTGATCTAATCCAAACAGTTCTAAATACTGAGCGGCTGTGGTAACTTCGCCCCATGCATGTGTGTGATACCATCCAGTTAAACGATCTTCCCAATACTTGCTGAGATAATCATAATCGTGATACAAACATGTGATTTTCATTTCTGGAAAAAACTCACTCAACACTTCTATTTTGTTATTGCTAGGGTGTACACTTAGTTCACCGTCCCTGGGTACGTGGTGTAAATGTACTGGTGTTTTTACACCTATCTCTTTGACGCTTTCATATATCTTGCTTACTTTAAACATAAAGAACGGACTGTTGCTGCTGTTGCCCATAGCAAAGTCTTTACTTTGTAAATCTTGCCAATTTTCAGTGTTAACTACATCTCTCATACGGTCTGTCATAATTGGTTCACTGTCACGCCATTGACTGATGTCTTTTACTTGACATCTTATGGCAACTAATTTACCCCACGGCTTTTCACTTGATAATTTAAAAAACTCCTGTAGTGTTTCATTATTAGTCTTCATAACGTTCTCCTGTAATTTGATAAGCACGTTGTATTAAACGTTCTTTTATATCATCCTCTGAAATAAATTGTTGTACATCATAGTCAGCATACGGATTAATAGTGTTCATCCATTTTTGTTCCGTCCAGGGTTTTACTTCCAAGTAATCACAAATATCAGTATATTCTTTATAGTCACGTTCTACAATTAATTTTTTATAACTTGTAAAGTGTACACTTTGGCCTGGCATCTCATGATAGTACTGATCAATAACATCATTATCCCATTTGCCTCCCAGTAGCCTTAGACATTCTTCAATTGCCCCGTTTGTATCTCCGTTACTTTGACTCCAGTACAACAAGAACATCATATCAGTATAATTGATAGGTTGTTCCATTTTATGATACATATCTGTCATTTCTGTTTCGCTTAACAATGGCTCGCCAAAGTTTTCAAAGTAACCATCTCTTGTCATGTTCTTTCTGCGCTTGTCTAATATTTCCATATCAAAGTCATACTTGGCACTTAAATCTTGCCACCATATTTTTTTAATGATGTTTGATTTAAATTGTTGGAAACTATCATCCTGTGGGTCTACTAGTATATTAACATATTTGTATTCATTAAACAACTTACTAAACATTGAATCATACCATCCTTCGTGTGTACGATGTACTGGTATGCTATATCTAGGTTTGCCGTTTTCAATTAAATCTATAACAAAGTCATTTAAATGTTGTGACTGGCTGCATCTTTGATTGTAATTGTCCCACCATGCATCGCTGTTATCATAATCTTGCTCAGTCCATATTGAAGTTTGTACCATGCCTTCATCCAGCATGTGACTTCTCCAACTGTGCGCAAGTCTAAATCTATTATTTTCTTCTTGTTGAATATACAACTCTTCATTAAAGTATTTGTCATGTAGTCCAAATTGGTATGCTAGCCATTCACCGCCACTACCTCCTGGGTAATTTACAAGCAATTGTGGTATATTAAACTTACTCATTATCTTTTCCTATTAGCTTTCTTAGCATTTGTTCTTTTTGACGCTGCTCGTACCATTCTTCTTCAAGTGGATAATGATTGGTTTCAGCAAGTGCATCTTCCACAAACCATAATATTTGCAAAAGTTGTAGTTTATATTTTCTATTGTCTCCAACATAGTAATCAGCTTCGTGCAAAGCAATTATTCGTATTTCTTCTTTAATTGCCTCAACATAATCTCCGTCATATCTATGTAGTGATGTCATTTGGCCAATCCGTTTGTAGTGGGTCTACACTTAGTTCATTTATGTTCAAATGCTCTGGTGCGTTAATAACGTATTCAATTAAGTCTACGGCTTCGTCTATTGTCATCACACGACGACCTGGGTGTTTGTGTGCATTGTTATCCAATGTACCAAATGTAATATAACTAACACGTGGTCCGCCCTGCCAGATGCTTTTTAAGCCCTCTGCATTAGCTGTTGAGCGCAAAGCCTTCTTTTCCTGCTGATATATCCAATCGCTACCTTTTGTAGCTCTATCAGTGGTACTGCCAAGAGACACTATATGCATGCGTTTCCTTGCCTTTAAAGCGGTTTTGTATACTGTATCTAGTAGGGTGGTCTGGTTAAAGCGCCATAATGCACTACAGTTAATGAAAACGTCATATTCCAGGGCTTTTTCTGCCAGCTTGCGTTGATAGTTAATTTGGTTGAGATCATAGCCCCAAGTTGTTTGCCCAACAATATCTGCATCTGGCCAACGACGGAATATTCCCTCTGCTACACCAAATTCTGGATTGCCAGTACATATAATGCTTTTATACGACATCTTTTTCTCCATAATTCCACACACGACAATATGCTTTTTTATAATTGTCAATTTGTTCTTTACTATAATATTGTCTATCAAAAAAGTCTGGATTTAGTTGCTCAAGACTTGTATCATGTGCTTTGTCCATATGGGCTGATTGCCTGAAAAACTTTTCTGCTAGTTGTGGGTTATAACTATAGTTATCTGTTTCGTCTCCCAACAATTCTCCCAAATTGTATTTTTCATATAATGCTGGAGGCAATATATTTACACTAAGGTAGTCAGGCGTAATACAAGCATTAATTTTAAATTGGCGAGGTATTTCTCCAGTGTCCTCGTTACTGTGATAGCTTATTGAATATAACAGTTCTGTTAATCTTTTGGCATCTCGAACGGCAGTGTGTGCATTATGTGCTTGTACCACCATATTAAATTCATAATGTAACTCAGTAGACTTAGCAGGCAACTCCTTTTGTGTTTGTTGAATATTATCTAACAATGCTTCGTATGAGTGTCCAACTCTAATATAATCAAATGATTCGTCTGTGCCATCTATACTATACTCAATCACAACCTTTCTAAATTGCTGTAAGCTTGTTAGCCAACTGTCTTTAAATGGCAATGTGCCGTTAGTTGTTATGTGTACATGGATATTGCGGCATAAATCTTTCTCAATCAAGTACTCAAGTATCTGCCTATTCCAATCGCTTAACAACACTTCGCCGCCACTGAATAATAAGAATCTTAAATCAGGTGTTAGTACCTTTTCTTTAAGTATTGCCATATCGTCATCAGTCATTTCCTGAGTAGACTTTGCTGCTGGAATTCGTACACCTGATAAAGGTTCTGTTGTAAATGCTAAATTGTTTTTCAGTACACTGCTCCATTTACTGCTGAACTCTGGACCGCACATACGGCATGCTAAATTACAAGTGTTGCTTGTTCTAATGATAGCTTCTTTAATACTATAATCATCATCATCAACATTCTGCATGTAGGGAGTACTCTCAATGTTTGTTCTCATTGATGTACCGTCTGGATATTGTTCGTTAAGTTTACAACTATAGCAACTGGGTAACCAATCATTTAAACTGTCATTGTATAGCTGTATTTCTGTCTTTCTTTTTTGTTCCCAATCACGCATTTCAAATGAAGGTCTTGGACTTAAATCATCATCTGCACAACAAAAACTGGTGGGTGTTCCAGCATTCCAATAAAAACCATTTTTTATTAACTGGCAACGTGACATATTTAGATAAAGCCCGTAAACTCAGGACAATATTCCAGTAATGCAGTATTTTGCAACTCATCTGTTTTTAATGTATAATCAACAAATTCTTTCCAATGTTTTTCGTGCCAGTCTTCAGCGTCCATGTATGTTAGTACATCTTTAACTTTAGGCCAACTATGATAATCAGCTAAGTTGTTACGAGCTTGTTCTTTTAACTCTTGTGGCAATACTCTTATGTTGAGACAACTTGGATGATTTAGGATATTTAAATATACTTGATCTCCTTTTAGTCCACGGCTCTGTGCAAAATCAAACAGTTCATTTAACACAACAATATTGTGTGCTTGTACTGTACAATGGATCTGAATATTTACATTGTCCATGCCATTTAGTTTGTCAAAGTTTTCTTGCACTTTGTGCCAATGACTTGGATATCTAATATATCTATCACGATCACCAACTGCATCAATACTACAGTTAAGTTGTACACGTTTAAAGTGGCTCCAGTATTCCACCATCTTGGGCGGGATGTTTGTAAGGTTGGTGTTATACTTTAGTCTAATACCACCAGCTAATTCATGCTCAATACAATAATCCAACAACTTATACTGACTTACGGCAAGTGTGGGTTCGCCACCTGTTAAATAAATCTCTTCTACTGTATGTGCAATATCTTCAAAGTTTTGACCTGTCTTTTTAAAGTCTGGCCACTCACGCATAGTGTCCATAAAATTTAGTTGTTCTTCATTAAGAGGACTTGGAGGATCTAATTTTGCTGTTGGAACAACTTCGTTCCAATCCTTAACCCACATACTACTAGCCCATGGATTGCACATGCGGCATTTTAGATTACACAAGTTTCCCAGACGTAAGTCTACATAGCGTACATCTGGCTGTATTTCCTCTGCAACAATAACATCGTCTTTCCACCACTTCTCATTAAATCCAATGCGTGGGCTACGGATGCCTGCGTCTTCTTCACGGAAACAACGTACACACATTGCTGGCTTCTCGCCAGCAATAAACTGCCTACGCACTTCTCTATACATATCAGTATTCCAAACTTCTTCAACACTATGCTTGTAAATCTTGTAAGGCTTACCTGTTTGAGGATTTCTAATTTGGTTGGTGTTTGGGTTGCTGTTACAACAAACACGATAGCTTCCAGCTGCATTAGTTGCAACGTGCATAAAAGGTAATACACAGAATGTATCACTTGGCATTTTACGATCAGTCATATAAAGTCTCTATAGTTTGTGCCATGTATTTTGTCCAACACTGTCATGCGGCTTATTAACTTTTGCCTTAACTCTGCTGTGTCCAACGCACCTGGCGTCATATAATCTGGATGAATACAATCACTAGCACGATTAAACCTTATTTGGTTAACCTTGCACCAATCTTTTACTTCATGTATATGATTGATGTTTAATGCTTGTGGTAGACATGTGATGCCCAGATTAGTATTAAAAGGTTTTGTCTTATTAATATTTATAATATTTGTACTTACTTGATTCCAGTCAGCACCTTGGCGAATATATTCAAAACGATCCTCCACGGCATCAACACTTATTGTTATTGTAACACAACTAAACTTAGAAAGCAAGTGATAATATTCACTTATATCATGTGTTCCATTGGTTATAAACTCTAGTCTTACTGCTGGAGCAATTTCTTCGTTTACTAAAAACTTTACAATATCCATTACTTGTGGTATCATAAATGGTTCACCACCTGTAAATTTAATTACTTTTGCGGTATATAATTCAGGAAGTATATTTTCAATCTCACGATGCCAACGTTGTGTTTTTGGTTTGTAGTCTGGATCTATTTGTCTTTGTATAGTTACCCAACTACTGCTATTAACAGGATCGCACATACGACAAGTGAGGTTGCAGGTATTATTGATCTTAAAATCCCAATACTCTATGCCCTCGCTGTCAGCTAAAATTTCATTATAATATAGTCTTAGGCTTTTGCCATTCTGTTTTTCGTCTTGTTCACACTCGGCACATTCAGGCAACCAACCAGCTTGAAGTTGTTTATCCCACACTGCATGGTTAGCTGAAAAATCTTCTCCCATTTGAGTTTCTTTTCCAGTGTTGTTATCCCATGCGCAACAAGGTCTAATGGTTCCCAGTGGACCAATAGCCGCCGCATGTTTAAGTGCCAAGCATCTGGGCATAGCCCTCATTCACTTTCTGTTTAAAATATGGGCTTGGGTCTCCATCTAAAATCATATGAATACGTGGCTCTTTACTGCGATTCCAAACTGCATGCTCATAGCCTGTGTTTATCTTGAACATACTGCCTGGGGTGTAAGGCATTGTTCCCCAACCACCCATAACAAGTTTACATCCGTCTGGATTATTAATAGCTACATTAGTTGCACCCACACCAACTGTTTTATCACGATCACGGTGTTGTGCTAACCAGCCGCCTGGTAGTACTGCCATAAAACGCACACGACTAAAAGGCGAGTAACGTACTTCGTCCATTAACCACTGTTTTGTTTTTGGTGTAAATTTACTAATGTCTGTCCAGTCACTTAAATCATACTCGGCACGATCAGGTAAATTATAATCCTCTGGTACATTGGTGTGTACTGAACTCATTCCGTGTACACACAAACTTAACCAGCCGCTGCTGTTGGGTCTGTGCATTGTATAACAAGAAGTATAAAGCAGATGATTTGCTTCCTCATAGATGTCTTCCCATGGCACATCAATGCCCACTTTAATCCACGGCAATTGTGTGTTGTCCATAACCCAGTTTTCGTCATTCTTACTTTCTGCAAGTATACTTGGGTCGTCTACTGATGTTAAATCAGGAACAATATTTTCATTCTCCTCAAAGAATTTTTGTGTTTTTTTATCTGGTTGATCATCCCAGTAGTGTTGTTGTCCTTCATACCACATTAAAATATTCCTTTCAGCTCTTTGATATTTTTGTATCTATAATGCGTACCCATTGGAGTATCGCCTGTTAGGTATAGTGAGCGGTTTGTTTTTACTATACCATTTAGTAAACTAATAAATGCCAGTTGGGCATCTAGTCCGTCTGTGTTTAGGTAATTTGCTTCATATTGCCAAATGTTTGTAAGTTGTATAAACACTTCACCATCAGTACCAGCATACTCTACAAGCTCTGGCCATTGTTTAACTGCATCTACTGTAGCAAAGATATTTTCTTTAGTTCGTAGCTGTGTCATAAATTCACGCCATTGTTCGTCTGTATATCCAACCAATTCCATAAACTCGTCCACATGATTTGGATCGTATATAATATTGCTGTCTAATATATCTCCACTACTAGTAATACGATGTCTATTTTCCGCAACAAATCCGTTAAAGTCTGTTCCGTCCCAATTTTCTACTAGATATTTCATCCAGTTAACTGCATACGGATTAAAGTCAAACCATACAATGCGTTCACAACTATCACAATTATGCATGATATGGTAGAACTGATGTAGCCCACTGCATGGAAGCATCATTGTTGTAAACGGTACATCAATATTATCTGTGGGCACTTGTTCTGTGTTTGTAATATATACAATTTGGTATTTTAGTAATTTGAACGTATAAAGTTGTAGTTTTTCTTCACTAAGTTGATCTCCTTGCGTTCGCAAATCGTTAATCCAAGTGTCATCAACCATTGTATTATTGTGTATCCAAGGAAGTACTGTGTCTAAATCTTTGCCTACTTTTATCGTGTGCATCGTGTCATTTAATTTCTTAAATTTACTTAAATTCCACACTATCTGATGTCGTTGTAAACCTTGCCCAATAGCTGCATCCAGCCATAAGCATCTACGGTCAAAATTTTTAAAACCAAATCCTGTAGTCCAATCGCCTGGTATTATAATACTAGGATTTCTTTCGGTAATATCTTCATTATTATTAATATTATAACTAATAGCTTCTCCAGTAGTACCTAATAGATACGGTTGCCCAATGTGCGACCATTGTTTAATATTAAGTACAACAGGATAATCATAATCCCAATGTATGTATCCGCCATCGATACGTGTGTTTACTGGTTTGCCGGCTGAAATCCAATTGCTAGCCATAGTGTTGTCTGCTAGATCCAATAAACACTCTTCAAATTCTATACCCTCTGGCCAGGTACCGTCTGGCCATACTACGGCATATTCAAAACCCATCATGTGTATTTCTAAAATCCAATCCATTACATGTTGATGCAAATTTAATTCTATCATTGGCGCTTCACAATTATTTCTGATATTGTTACGCAAGACACTGCGTAATTTAGCAATTAGTTCTGGTTGATCAGCAAGCTCTGGGTGCAATGTAAGGTTGGGCAATACATGAACAAGCCTTGTGTTTGTACCGTCCATAAATGTAAAATTAATACTACGATTTTGTCTATCTGGTGTAAGGTATTGTCTCATACTTCAAATCCAATACTATCATTATTAGTAGTACTAATGATAGCACGGCTTGGACACATCAAATCATTATCATTAATATCTGTTCCGCTAAACCAGCAATCGTCATTTAGTTCATTAAGTTGTGATATCAAGCTAATAAAACTTTGCTCGAGGGCAAATGGTTTACTCAACATCTTGGGAATAATATAGCTGTAGATATTTGACGTCCACATAAAGGTACGTTTTTTGTTTAGTTGTTTAAACAGTTCATCATGTCCATAAATTAGATCTGTCTGTATTACTTTCCAGTCAGTATTTTTGATGTTTTGCCATGTTTCCATCCAAGCGCCTTCGCCACCAAATTGATCTACAACTGTAGGCCAACGCTCAACAGTTAAGTTGCGCAAGTTTCCATTAGCATTGGGATGCTGCATCATCCACTTGTCCACAAAGTCAGGCAAGTTTTTACCGTCCCAGTCAGTCATCATATCACGTTTGAATTTACAACTCATCTCATCAAAGTCATACAGTATAAATTTAGTGTCCAAGTTAAATCCATATTTTTGTGCATAGTAGAACAATTTAAATCCTGCTGTTGCACCTACGTATTGATCAAATCCACTGCCAGCAATTTGTTCAGCAATTTGTGGTTGCGATGGCTCAGTATTAACAAAATAGATAGGACTATCAGGAGCAAACATATTTTTAATAACACGGTTGCCTTGAAAGCTTACTTCTTCTTCAATGTAGTCACTGCCTTGTATAGCGTCTTCCAGCTGGCCACTGCCAATATGTGGTCTGATTGTTGTCAGCTTTTCCATAAAGGTATCACTGATACCAGGCACATTAACGTTCTGTCTAAGACTATATGTTAGTAGTGGAGTACCAAACTTGCCTTGTATACGCTGGTTAAATTGATCGTGTGTCATTTCAGCTGGGTCATTAAAGTGATGCCATAATGCTGTTAGCACTGGACCAAAGCTCTGGATGCCGTACAAGCTATCTTCATATACAGGATACACTCTAGTACCACGACGATAGTTTCTCCACCAGCCTCTGTATAAATTACTAAGTGCGCCTTTTAGTTTAGCAATGTCCATCATCTCTAAGACGCCATCTCCAGTATCTTCTGGGTGTGCTGATACTAGCCCCCAATAGCCCTGATTAAAGATAGCTTCACTTGGATCAGGCTCTCCCTGTTCACGCCATGTTTTGATATTAATAATCATAACATTGCGACTAAAGAATGCATAACGCTCTTCAATACTTTCAATATTACCTGCAACCATCCATTCGCCCATTGCGTTGATGCGGTCAATTTCTTCCAAACATGCCATGTTAAAATCATGGCTAGCAGGCCAGGTACCATCCAACCAAATCATAGCATAGCGGTAACCCATTTTCTCTGCGGCTACCAACCAACTACTGTCTGATTCATTTTTAATATTAATTACACCGCCACGCAAGTGGTTATTGTGTTCTACACCTGCAATTTCCTGTAGCTTTTGCTTTAGTACAGGATGCTCATTTAGTTCAGTACTATTAATACTAAAAGCATGTACAATAGGCCATGAATTTTCATTGTGATAGTATTGCCAGCTATACTGTCCTTGCTTCATTTTTTAACTCCAAATTGTTCTTGTTGTGCAAAAACTTGATCCATGTCTTCCAATGGCAAGCCCAGGTACTTTTGTGTCATTTCCGCCAACGTAATGTTGGGCTTATATCTATTTTCAATATCACGGGTATATTTTCTCATACGCATATATAAATGATATTTTTCATCTGTGTTATTTTCCATGTACGTTGCAAAGCGATCCATTTCAGGATGTCTACTTTCCGCCGCACGTAATTTTTCTATAATTGCATCTTTGTAACGACTATGCCAAATGCTTGGGTTCAAATACTTTGGTGTTTGCAATATGTTTGCTGTTACAAAATGTAAATCAATTGGGCTCTCTTTCCAAAAGTCATAAAACTCAGGCATTTGAAATACGTTGTGTGCTTGTACTGTTATGCCTGCCGCTAAATCAATCTTACCACGATAGTTGTTAAGCTCTAGCATATTGCCATAGATATTATCCCACTCTGCACCTTCACGAATATAATCGTATACATCGCCAATTCCGTCCATACTTACTTTAATGTTAGTATGCTTGAATTCACTCCAAATGTCAATCAAATTATACTTCTTAAATTTGATGTAACTGATATTTGTTGCATAACGTAGTTTGATGTGTGGCTTGCGATGTGCTGGAATTCCAGCTAGCAAATCATAATGCTCTTGGTTAATAATAGGCTCGCCGCCTGTAAACTGTAGCGTGTGTACATGCTCCCATAAGTCTGGCCATTCGTTTAAACTTGCAAATAAGTCTGTTGGACGTAATAAGCGAGTTTCTTCAACAGCACCGTACTTGCCAATAATATCCATATCTTGCACACGTTTGTAACTACTATGAGTACTACACATGATACATTTCAGGTTACAGAAGTTACTTACTTTTAGCTCTAACCACATAGGATCAGTCATCATACTGTAGTCATCATTTACTTGAATTTTATCAGCAAAATCTTTCCAGTTGTCTTTTTCCCACTGTAAGCGATTACTATCAATACCACTGTCTTCATTGTGCCAACATACACGACAGCGATCTGGACGCTCATTGTTTGCTAATGCACGTCTTAGCTCACGATAGTTATCGTTGTTCCAACTTTCTTGTGCTGTTTCACCTGGGTTGTTCAGTGCTTCTTCCTGTGCTTCACAGCATGGTACAAGGTTACCTCCTGCACTTCCGTAAATGTGCATAAAAGGTAACATACAAAATGTTTCACTATCTTTTAATTGTTTTTTATCTATCATGGTTTAAATGTTTCTACTATTCTTTTAAACTTCACTACATCATCTAATGTGTGGCCACGCAAATCAAATACTCGTTGCATCTCTGCCAAATATTCATCGCTGTTGTCGTGGTTAGCACCTGTTGTACGAGTAATCTTTGTTAACAGCTTATATGCTTTATTTAACCTATTGTCAGGAAAGCGATCGCTATCAATACCAAACTGCTGATCTATGGTGTATTTAAGTCCACGTTTAAACCAGTCTGGCCAATGCTCAATACTCAAGTAGTGCGGCTCATATACTGTTTGTAGTATAACTGGAACACGTTTCTCTATTCTAGCCCACAACATAAAGTCAAACAGTGTGGGTGCGTTTAATACGTTCACAGTACATGCAATCATTACTTCTACTTTGTCTGGGTTGTCGTTGCGCATCTGTAGCCACTTGTCAAACGTACTTTCCAATACTGACCATTTGGCAGGGTATCTTACTACATTATTTAGTTCGCCCCAGCCATCAATACTTGCACTAATAGTAACCTTTTTAAATGACAACAATGCATCCTCGTCTACTTTTTTAGGATACCATGTACTGTTTGTAAAGATCTCTATATCAATTTGTTTGCTTAACCCACTTTCAGCAAGTCTACTAACCAAGTTAATAAACTGTTTGTGGAGGAATGGTTCGCCTCCTGTTACTTTGATAAATTTAACATCACGCAAATGATCCAGGTTAATATTATCCAAGTCCATCTCTGCGTTCTTTTTAAAGTGTGGCAATTTGTCTACATTGGGCAAGTCAAGTGCAATACTGTCTTTATCCCATGTATGGCTAAATTCCAATCCACAACCAATGCAAGCCAAGTT